>Ga0070737_10004170_pt1 | contig 14776 bp, 17 predicted proteins | sample Coa_R1_10_FD_66438 | JGI IMG/M metagenome (GOLD analysis project Ga0070737, IMG submission 66438) | Surface soil microbial communities from Centralia Pennsylvania, which are recovering from an underground coalmine fire - Coalmine... | ecosystem: Environmental > Terrestrial > Soil > Unclassified...
GCCGTTGGGAGCCGGAATTGGCCAAGGTGCTGGAGCTAGCGGAATATTTCCCCGGCGGCGGTACTCAGTTCGAGCAGCCGCTGGATGCCGCAGTGGAGCTGATCCAGCGCAAGAAGCTGCGCCGCGCCGATGTGGTGTTTATCACCGATGGCGAATGCCAGGTAGGGCCACAATGGCTGGCCGCTCTCAACCAGCGCAAGGCCGACCTGGATTTCAAGATCTTCGGCATCCTGGTTGACGTAACCGGTAGCGGTGAGCTGAGCACCTTGGCTCAGTTCAGCGATCGGGTTAGTTCGGTACGTCAGCTCACCGCGCAAGCCGGTCGCGAGATCTTTTTGCAAATCTAGCCGCGCCCGTTGCTTGTCTGCTGTTTTCGCTCATCGGCTGCACGCGAGGCGGCAAATGTCAGCGCCAATGATTGCAGGCAGGATCCGGCTTGGCGCTGAAGTGGGTCGAGCTGACGATATAATAACGCCCGGTCCAGTGGTGGTGCTCAAAGCGATAGCAAGGCGCCATCCCGTGGCATCCAGGATCGTCATCCCAGACCTGATCGCTGGTGATGAAGCCTTTGCGCACCGGAGCCAAGCAGGCCGACGCTCCCACCAGAACGTAAGGCTCGTCCTCGGCTACCCACTGGCCGTGGCTGTCCTTATCAAATATCAGCCAAGGCATATCCCCGACGCTAGGAGTGTCCCAAAGCGCAAAACCCAATTCCTGGATGTCACGATCGCCAGCGAGGTGGCCGCAGTAAAGGTAAATCGGCGGGGTTGACGCGGCTTGGCGCAACCATTGTTCGCCGGCTTGACTCAATATTTGATGCACCAATCCGATTGCGCAATCCCGATTGGCCCGGGGTAATTCGCCGTCGTCCTTCAGTGGTCGGGAAACATAACGTCCTGCGTGCCACACCCAGACCGTGCGCCAACTCTTGACCATGGTGAAAGCATCGTGCCGCCAGTGCCAGAGCTGATGCACGGTATGTTGGGCAAACTCGATTTGCAGGGTGTCCGCGCCCACCATCGTCAGATCCGCATCATGAGGTAGCAGGCTGTTTTGAACCAGGCGCCAGCGGGTGGCGGGATTGGCGGAACCGACCCTTTGATAGACCGTAAACGCCATTCGATGGGCCAACGGGCGCACGAAGCCGATGACCGCACGGGTGTGCAGCGCGCCACAGAACGAGGTTGCGGCAACGCCGTGACCGTTTCCCCTGCGATCCGAATGACAGACAGCCAGCGCTGGAGCCAGGCCGCAGGACGGATCATCGGCATAGTTGTAGGCGCCGGGAACCGTGGATTTGTTCGTCTTATGGAGCGCTATTACAGGGTTGGCCTTTTGCTCCACCACCTTACCCAGGGCGGCAGTGGCGAAATCGCCGCCGCGATGCATCTGAGTGGCCAGTTGCTGGTAGGCATTCATTGATTGCGGAGTGCAGGCTGCCACACTCTGGTTCTGCGCGCGGGCCCGGCCCTGACCAAGCGCCAGCAGGCTGATTGCCGCGCCTAGGGCGGTCAGCCAGATTGCGGTCGTGCTCCGCCTGTTATGGTTTGCAATTGCCGGGTTGCGCACGCGCTTTTTTCCTCTTCGGGGAGGAGTTTTGGGTGCGTCGAAGACCCGAGAAAGCGCCGATTTCAGGGGCCGAGGTCGTTTGCTGGTTCCCCGGTGTCCGTTGCGTTGCCGGTAAAGTCGGGAGCTACCGAACAACACAGCTCGAAGCTGGTGCCTATCAAGGGCTGAGCATCGTAGCTTTCAATGGCGCCGTCCGCGGTGACGTACACCGCCTGGTAGCTGGGCTCGCCCAGCGCACGCTTGACTGCGAAGACGTAGTAGCGCCCCGCTTCCAAGGGCTCGGGATCTCCGTTGGCAGGCAACACCTTGACGAAATTTTTGGGCAGTACGCCATAAATGATTTCGCTCGGAGCATAGGGCTTAACGTCGCGCCCGAACATCGTCCCGCTCAGTCCCAAATCCACCGTGATCTGCCAGTTGGGCTCCCCGCCATCGAATCGTACCACGCTTATCACACCGTTGCTCTGCTTGCGGGTCCGAATCAGAGTGGCGGAGCTGTATTTGGTGACCGTCATGCTCTCAAGATAGTCGCCGGGATGGGTATAGATGATGTTCAGCTTGGCCCCAGGGCCCGGCGGCGGGGTAGCGGTCGCTTGCGGCGTGGGCTGGTTGAGGGCGCTTGGGGCTGGAGCCGATTGCGCCTTGAACCAGCTACAACCGCCCAGCTCCAGCGCGACGCAAGCCAACAGTAGGGCGGCGGTCAGGTTGACGATCGAGCGAAAGCTAGTCACGTGAGCTCTGGTACCGGTAGTTGGTAAAGTTCGGGGGCAAGTGTGCGCGAACGGCGTCAGCGGGTGAAGTCGATCGGCTGGCTGCAGGCATCGCCACCGGCATTGTAATCGTAAACCAAGCGCCCACCATAATCCGCTCCCACGGTCATGACCGCGACCAGTGCTATCAACAGGAGGACAAAAAAAGGGCGTGTTCGCCCGGGAAAGGGCGGAGCCAGGCCGGCCCACAGTGTGCCTACCGTCGCCAAGCCGACTGTGACCAACATCAGGTGCTCGTGGTGGAGCAGCAGGTGGTTGCGAACCGAGCGCGCCACCATCACGCCGTCCTCGGCATAAAGCCCAGTCGCCGCCGCCACCCACGCCCCCACCGTGCCCAGGATTAGCATCCAAAAGGCCAGCCACGCCCATCGGGGCCGGCCGGCTATCCAGGTGGCTAGATAAAGCATGACCGCCACGCTGAGCAGAGCCAAGGGATAGTGGACCACCAGAGGATGGATATTCTGCAGGTGGGCCGCACCCGGCAATAGGGTAGCCAGGGTCACTTCAGCGACTTGACGGTGAGAAAGGTGCTCCCTCCGCTGTGGAGCACGTTACCAGTGATCGTGACTTGCTGTTCCATATGATTGAAGACCGAAGCGGGCAGGGCGGCAGCATCGCGGGCCGGAAGCAGCACATAGAGCTTATGGGAGCCTTTTTCAAGCAGCCCGACCGGAGCGCCGTTCTTGACGCATTTGAGGGCGCAAGCGGCGTGAGAGCTGCCATGCGCGCCCATCGTGGTGTAGCAAAAGGTATCGATTAGGCTGCCGGTTACCGCGGTCGTTCCGGCCGCGTAAGCCTCTGCACCCAGACTTAGGGACAACACGAGTGCGCCTAGCATCACCCATCTCATCGTTCGGTCCTCCGAATGCCAACCGTGGCCGATCACCAAGCCTTCGAGCCCGGCCAAGGAAAAATTGGGGTGGGGCGACTCGACGCTCATCGCCGGCCCGAGCGAATCACCGCGGGCGCTTGAGTGCCCACTAGCCATTCCCGGAAGCGAGAGCGGCGATGGCCGGTCTCGGCTGTGACCCCGACCTGCTGCAGCTGATCGCTGATAATTTGCTTGAGTTCGCGGTTAAGCCGCTCAATCTCGAACTCCTCGGGATGGCTGATGCCGTTGTCGGCGCTAAGCCGGCGCCGGCCGTAAAGTTGTTGGAAGCGCAGCTCGGCTTTGGCAACCAGGTTGCGATAGCGTTCGTCCAGCGCGCGCAAGCGTTCGTTGGCGCGCGCCAAAGTGCTGAACCAAGCCCGCATCCGGAACCATTCCAGCAGTGCCAAGCCGGTTATTCCCAGCATCAGGATTGTTGCCCCCAGCGCCACCGCGGTCACTCGTCTCCACCAGGGCAGCACCTGCACTTCACGCTGCAGGTTGAGGCGCTGAACAGAGAGCGCTTGCAACTGATTGGTCAGTTCCTGCCGCTGCTGGCGAGCATCTTGAAGTTGGGTCTGCAATACCGCCTGCTGCGTTTGCAGGTCGGCGATCTTTTGTTCCAAGTCAGCCACTTGCGCGCTGAAAGGATTGGGGATGTGCAGGGTGGCGCCGCTCTCCAAGCGGCCATCAGAATACGCGCGATTGTGACGGATAAGCTCCGTCAGCGAAACATGAAAGTTATCGGCTATCGCGCCCAAGGTATCTCCCGGGCGTACGATGTATATCAAGTCGCCGCTGGAGTGACGCGTCGGGGCGGGCAGCGGCGCAGCGGGTGCCGCGCGCGAGGCGCTTGGCGGTGGCAACAGGTCGCGCTCTTGCAGCGCCTGGAGTTGCCCCGAGGGTGGTTCACCAGTGGTGGCGGTCCACGATGGAGCGGAGTCGGCACTTACGTGGGTGACAATCTGGGCCCGCGCCTGGGCGGTGATTACCAGCGCTCCCAGTAGGATACCCGCGGCAAACCCTCGCCAGTGACCTGTGGCAGTCGCGGCCGACGAGAGTGGAGACCCGAGCTTCCCGGTTACTCCTGCGAGCGATCCCATCACAGAGGCCATATTTCTTTTACCATAGTGCTTCGCCAAGCTAATGCAAAGGGCACAAAAGCCACGCCGTGGCTTCCCCCCGCGGACCGGCATTGCTAAACACCGGGCTCACTCGCTGCTTCGACGCTCAGGCGTTTGTTTGCGCAACCAAGCCAGATATTCCTGGTTGCCCGCAGGTCCCTTGAGCGGCGACGCGACTGTGCCCAAGGTGGCAAAGCCCAGCTCCCGCGCGTGCTGCAACACCGCCTCCACCGCAGCTTGGTGCAATTTGATGTCGCGAACCACGCCGCCCTTGCCAATTTGCCCCTTGCCGACCTCGAATTGAGGCTTGATTAGCGGCACGATGTCGGCGTGAGATGCGGCCACAGCCGCGATCGCCGGCAAGACAAGCCTAAGCGAAATAAAGCTGGCGTCGATTGTGATCAATTCGGGTGCGAAAGGTAGCGCTTGCGGGGTGAGGAAGCGCACGTTGCAGCGCTCCATGACGATCACCCGCGGGTCGGTGCGCAAACGCATCGCGAGCTGGCCGTAGCCTACGTCCAAGGCGATAACCTGGCGTGCGCCGCGGCTGAGCAGCAGATCGGTGAAGCCGCCCGTGGAGGCACCTACGTCCAGCGCCAGGCGACCGGCCACCGTGATTGGAAAACGATCGAGGGCTGCTTGCAATTTGTGGGCGCCGCGGCTGGCATACGGGTCGCGTCCGCTCAGGACCTCAATCAGAGCATTCTCAGTTACATTGAGGTCGGGCTTTGAGGCGGGGCGGGAGTTTACGCGGACTAATCCCGCCATGATCAGAAGCTGAGCGCTGCGGCGGCTGGAGGCTAAGCCGCGGCGGGCCAATTCGACATCAAGCCGCTGGCGCATGCCAGAGCGCGCGTGGCGGATGCCTACGCGCCCTCGTCCTCATCCTCGCCGGCGGGTTCGCGGTAGGCAGCGGTGCGCAATTGGCCCTGGTTGTCGCGCACCAGCACTTCGATCTTCTTTTCCACTTCATCGAGCTTCTGGTTGAGCGCGCGCACCAGTGCGACACCGCGCTCGAAGGCCTGGATCGACTCCTCCAGCGGGAGCTCGCCGCTATCGATACGCGCCACAATCGCTTCCAGGTCGGCCAAGCCGTCTTCGAACTTCTGATTGTTGGAGTCCGCCTTGGGCGGAGTGGAATTGGCCATGATGCCGCACGCTCCCTGCGATGCTATCGGATTTTACCTGCGCCGTGGGCTTAAAGCTCGCGCCGACGGACCAGCGCGTGCAAGCGCCCGCGCCACAACTGAATTTCTACCTCTTGGCCGGCCTCGACCCGGGCCGCATCGGTGACGACCTTACCATCGCGCGGATCAGTGACCACGGCGTAGCCGCGCTCGACCACCCGCAGCGGGGAGAGCGAATTGAGCAGGCCAACCATCTGCGCTAGCTGGCGGCGCTCGCGGGCTACTGCGCGCGGTCCAGCCTCCAACAAGCGCTGGCGCACAACCTCCAGGTTTTGGCGATAGCCGCGCACGCGCGCCTGCAATTGGTGAGGCGAGAGCTTGCCGGCCAGATGGCCGGTACGCAGCCGCTCGCGATGCAAATATGAAGATAAGCCGCGCGCCAGGTCCAGTGCCAGCCGCGCCACTCGCTCACGCATCTGGGCGGGGGCAGGACGCGGTTGGCGAAGTCGCTCGCTCATCGCCGCCAGGGCCAGCCGGCGCGCGCGCAGATGACGCTGCAGCGCCACCGACAACTCGGCATTGGCTTCATCCAGCCGCTGGCGCTGCTGGCGGACGATCGCACCAGGATTGCGAACGTGGCGAGCCAGATGGACCAATTCGCGCCGATGACGCGCGACTTCGCCACGCATCGCACTCAGCAGCATTTCGCCGCTGCTATGCAGACGCTGCTGCAGCTCGACTTTCGCGGCGGTGACCATTTGCGCGGCGGCGGTGGGGGTAGGCGCGCGCTGATCGGCGACAAAGTCCGCCAGCGTATAATCTATCTCATGGCCGACGGCTGAAATCACTGGGATGGCGGAGGCGAAGATGGCGCGCACCACCGGCTCCTCGTTGAAGGCCCACAAATCTTCCAGGGAGCCGCCGCCACGTCCCACAATAATCACTTCGGCGCGTCCGTCGCGATTGAGATCCTCCAGCGCCTGGGCGATATCTTGAGCGGCCCCTTCTCCCTGCACGCGGGCCGGCCGAATCAAAAGCCGTACGTTGGGATTACGGCTTAGAATGATCGCCAACATGTCGCGTATGGCGGCTCCACGCAGCGCGGTTATCAACCCGATGGTGCGGGGCAGAAAGGGCAACGGCCGTTTGCGCGCGCCGTCGAACAGCCCTTCGGCCAGCAGCCGCTGCTTGAGCTGCTCCAACGCCAGTTGCAACTTGCCCAGCCCGCGCGGCTCGATTTCTTCGGCATAAAATTGCAGGGCGCCGCGCGGCTCGTAGAGCGAAATCCGACCCCGCACCAGCACCTGCATCCCGTCGGCTACCTTGAGCCGCAGCCGTGCCGCGGCGGTGCGGAACATCACCACCGCCAGCGCGCTGTGGCTATCCTTGAGGGTGAGATAAAGGTGACCGGAGGGGGCCAGCCGGCAGTTGGATATTTCACCCATCACCCAGCACTCCTCAAGCCCGCTCTCCAAGGTGTCGCGGGCCCGGCGCACGAGCTGACTGACCGTCAGCGCGGGCGCGCGGGGCGGCTGCAGGGAAAATTCCAATTGCCCGTCCATCGCGGCTCAACTTACCAGAGCGCCGCGGGCCGTTTCCATCCGGGGGGGAGGGCGGTGCTCTTCGCAGCGGGGCTGGGTGTGTTGTAAGCTTGCGCACAGGAGCGGGCGGTCGCTGGGCGCGACTAGACACGCAGCGCCGGCTTTTCGATGCTCCCGCCCAAGGAGTCTTTCAATGCTTAAAGTTGGTGACATTGCCCCAGATTTCACCGCGACCACCGATGAGGGTAAGCCCCTCAGCTTGAACAGCTTGCGCGGCAGCAAAGTGTTGTTGTGGTTCTATCCCAAAGCCGACACCCCGGGTTGCACCGCTGAGGGTTGCTCGCTGCGCGACAATTTCGATCATTATCAAAGCCACGGGGTCCAGATTTTGGGAGTTAGCGTGGATTCGGTGGCGGACAACGCGGCCTTCGTTAAGAAGTTCTCGTTTCCCTTTCGCCTGCTGTGCGATACCGACCGGTCGATTTCGGTTGCCTACGGCGCGTGCGAGGGGCCCAATGCCAGTCGCGCCAGCCGGATAAGCTACTTGATCGACGAGCAGGGCAAGATCGAGCGAGCCTATCCCGGGGTCAATCCGCGCGAGCACGCGGCTCAGGTGCTAAGCGACCTGCACGGCTGATTTTAATCTTACGGCGCAGCCTCGCGACGCGAGGCTGCGCGGGCCACAAGGCTCGCGACCGCCAAAGACCCTCCGCCAGTGCGATCTACCCGCAGGACTGGCGAAAATAATTTGAAGAGATGGTGCCTACGCTCAGGGGGGAGCCTTTTCAAGGAAAGGAGCTAAGGAAGCTAAGGTTTCTAAGTGCTCTAACAACGAGGCAAAACTTCCTTAAACTTGCTCTGGTCGGTTCACGTAACAGAGACCGAAGTCCACCGACATCGAGGCCGTCACGCCCTGTTTTGTTGATGAGCTGCCGGCCGTAATCGATGACCTCGAGGCCCATCCATCCCTAGCGATGGTTGAACCCGCCGATACCGCTTACGGATATTTTTCAGCCATCCGAGGGAGCACGGAGCGCGAACGACCGAAGTCGGCGCCGGGGCGTGGGAGACAATTCGCGGTTCGGCCTAAAACGCCGATGGTTTGCAGGTCGCGCTGCCTCAAACCTTTTTTGTCGTGCTTGCACTTTGCCGGAACAACGCTCTAGCATTAGAACCGTCTTGAGGTACTACACGCTTGGCCTAATGTAATGGCGCAACCTGGGGGTTGCGGGAGGCAGTCATGCCGACCGATGCGTTGTTTAGTCCCGACGGCTTAGTAGTCCTGGGGGTCCTGGTCTTTTTGGTCGCCGGTTCGTTTCTCTTCTTTCGTCCGCGCGGCCACTGACCAAGCCCGATCGGCGGGTTGGCGCGCATGAGCCTGGGCTCGCGGTCGGTGAGCGGCGGGCTTTTAGGTGGGCGCGGCTTTAGCGATAGCGGCGGGGGTCAAGGCCGCCATCAGATTAGCGGCCAATTCGACCAGCAGCTTGGCCAGCGGCAGGTCGGGATATTCCCGGATGAACGGGCGTCCACTGTCGGCGCATTCCGCCAACCGGCTATCGAAGGGCAAGTGACCGAAGCTAGGCAGGCCGAACTCGCGGCTCAAGGTCGCACCGTCGGCGTTAGGCAGGAGTGGGCGCACGGTGTGGCATCCGCCGCAATAAAAACCCTGAAGATTTTCCAACAGGCCGAGACTTGCGATGCCGCTGGCGCGCGCGAGCCGCAAGGCGCGGCGAGTGGCATTGGTGGACAAGCGCGAATTGGTCATTAGCCACAGCACACGCGCCTGGGGAATGTAGCGGGCCAACTCGATCACCGGCGCCACTCCCACCGGCAAATCGACGACCAGCAGATCGAGGGCTCCCAAGCGAGCTTGCGTTGCGATCCGCTCGATGGAAAGGGGTGTGATGCCTGCATCAGAGCCATTGAGGGCGCTCGTGGCCTCCTCGTGCAGGTCCAGCGGATGAGGATCAAAATCGGGGTCAGCCGCGATCACGCGAATGCCCAGCGGAGCACTGGTGGGTTCCAGCGTGCCTGGGACGAAGCTGCTGACGATACGGTTGACACCCAGGATGGTGGGCAGCGCGGGCGCACTGAAGTTGGCGTCGATGACGCCCACCTTGCACTTCTTCAAGACCAACGCGATCGCCAAGTTGGCGGCCAAGGTGCTCCTGCCGCAGCCGCCAGTGGCACTGGCCAGCGCCAGCACAGCTTTGACGCCAGCCAGGGCCGGAGTTTGCAGATTCAGTTCCTGGGGAATGACAGGCAGCTCGTGTGCCACGGATTCATATGCCAATTGGCGCCTCAATCCATTTACAATGACGCTTACGCTGGGATAGGTAAAGCGCTCTGTTCCCAGCCCGGCGCGGGTGGGCGCATGCAAGCTCAGTTATTTTCTTCTTCGTTTTCCGAGGAGCCCAGTTTGCGATAGGTGGTCCGGTCTTCTTCCATCCGGCGCTGAGTACGGGCCTCGCGCTCCTGATCCTGCTGACAGTCGCGGCACAGGCGGGTAAAGGGTAGCGCCTCCAAACGCTCCTCGCCGATTTCCAAACCACAGGCTTCGCACACCCCGTAACTGCCCTCGCTCAAGCGCTCCAAAGCATCCTCGATGGCGGTGAATTTGTTGCGCTCGCGATCGGTTAGAATAAAGTTGATCTCACGGTCGCGCTCCTCGGAGGCCAGGTCGTAGGTGTCCATCCCCTCGTCCTTGCTTCCTTCCCGCTCGGCGCGCAGGGCCGAGTCCATCTCCAGGCGCAACTTCTCCTTGAGTTCTTCCAGGCGTTGGCGGACCTTGGCAAGAAACTTTTTCCGGCTCGTGGAAGTCTTAGGCATGACTGACCATCCTTGAAGGCGTTTGGGTCGGTTCGATGACCGCGGCATGCAAGTCGTAGGTGAGCGCGCGCTCGATTCGCACGCGAACAAACTCGCCGGGCTGGGCCCGGCCACGGGCGAACACCAGCCCGTCGATATCGGGAGCTTGGCCGGCGCTGCGTCCACGCAGCCGAGTGGGCTGAGTTTCGGCTTGGCTTTCGACCAGGATTTCCATTTCCTGCCCCAGGTAGCGCTGATTGCGTGCCGCCGCGATTTCCGCCTGGACCGTCATCAGGCGCGCGCGCCGGGCGCGCTTCACCCGGCTCTCTACCTGTGGGCCCAAATCGTAAGCCGCGGTATTTTCCTCGCGCGAATAGGTAAACACGCCCACGCGATCGAACTGTTCCTGGCGCACAAAGTCGACCAATCGCGAAAATGCCGCCTCGCTCTCGCCCGGAAAGCCGACGATGAAGGAGGTTCGTATCACCACCTCCGGAATCCGCCGCCGGACGCGCTCCAGCAGCCTGTGCAAGCCATCGGCCGAGCGTTCCCGGCGCATCGCGCGCAGAACCTGATCGTCGCCATGCTGAAGCGGTATGTCGATATATTTTACCACCTGGGGTAGTTCCGCGATGGTTTCCAGCAACTCATCGGTTACAAAGTTAGGATAACAGTAGAGCAGGCGAATCCAGTGGATACCATCCACCGTCGCCAATTGGCGCAGCAATGCGGCCAGGCTGCTGGCGGGTCGCAGGTCGCGTCCGTACGCGGTCAAATCCTGGGCGATCAGATTGATTTCACGCACCCCACGTGCCGCCATCTGCGCCACCTCGGCGACAATCTCTCGCGGCGGGCGGCTTTCGTGGCGTCCCCGAATGGAGGGAATGATGCAAAAAGCACAACGATGGTCGCAGCCCTCGGAGACCTTGACGTAAGCAGTATAAAACGGCGTGCTCGCCACCCGCGCCATCGCAGCGCTGGGCAGTAGATGAGCGGCGCCGGCGTAGGCGAGGGCTTGATGCTCGGGAGCCTGGGTGCGGCGCAGCAGCTCAGGCAGTTCCAGGAAATTGCCGGTCCCGACGAAGATATCGACCTCAGGCAGCAATTCGCGCAATTCCTCGCCATAGCGCTGCGACAAACAGCCTGCGACTACCAGCCGGCGGCCTTCGCTCTGGCGCTTGAGTTCGGCGGCCTCCAGCACCGCATCGATCGATTCTTTCTTGGCCGATTCGATAAAGGCGCAAGTGTTGACGACCAGGACCTGGGCTTGCGCCGGGTCCAGACTGATCTCGAAGCCGGCCTGGGTCAACGCGCCCAGCATCAACTCGCTGTCGACCAGATTTTTGGGACAGCCCAGGCTGACCAGATGGACTTTTTCCATAACCTCAAAACATCGCTAGAATTTTGCACCCTTGGCGCCGCGGTTGGCGATCTTGCGTGCGAGGTACTTTAGCACTCCGCATGGACCCCGGCGCTCGCCGGTCATCCACAAGCGCTGGTGGAGTGCCGCGCTCGCGCAACAATCGAATCTGTCCACCTATCAAGGCAAGTATCTCTACTCTTGGCCCCCAGGTGGTGCAATCGCCTCCTCAGCGGGGTGTCGCGCCGGCCGCGGGAGCCGCGATTATGTCGGTACCGGGCGGGACTGTGAATTGGAATAGCGAGGCCGCCAGCGGCCGGTTGCGGTGCACGTTGGTGAAGACCAGGGAAGTCTTGTTGCCCAAGCCGTCGGTCAGGGTCACGGTGCGTAAGTCGTAGCTGTTCGGACCCACTCCCAGCACCAGCCGTTGGCCACCCCCTTTGGGCACCAGTGCCACCTGAAGCAGGCGACCGCTCTGGTCTTCGATGGGAGGCATCATGGTGGCGTTGAAATCGCGCTGCAAGTTGCCAAAGCCGAGCAGAAAGGCGACTGGGGCTGCGGATTGAAAAGCCCGTGCCAGCGGCATCTCCAAGACCTGTTGCAAGTCGGGCTGGTAGTCATAGACCTGATGGCCGTCGGAGACAATGGTCTCGCGATGGGGCGGGTTGAACTCCCAGCGAAAGCGCCCAGGTTTCTGATAATCCACGTGGCCGCTGCGTAGCGCGCGGTTGCCGCTGATACCGGCGATCTCTTCGGCGAAATCGGCGCTTAAAGTATGGGTTGACTGATAGTGGGTCTGAATTCGATTCAAAAGTCGCGCTAACCCGGCCGGCTCCGGCGCAGTGGTGGCGCTCCATCCGGCCACCCCTCCAAAGAGGGTCAGGATTGTCAGTCCCAGGCCGCAGCCGATAGTTGACAATTCGAGATGGCGTAACGATCGCATGGCAAGTGACTTTCCGGGCCACGAATGGCTGGTTGGGCCGTCATGCTCGGCTTCAACAATAGCGCGAGCGGCCGGCCATATAAACCGCGGGTGTGGCCGAGCGCAGGATTTTCACAAAGTTCGGCCCACCGCCGACCACAACGCCTCGCGCATTGCCGGCTCCGGCGCCGCCACCCCGTTTATCAATTCGAAAGCAATTACTCCCTGACCCAGCAGCATCCCGATTCCGTCGGCAGTGGCAAGGCCGCGGGCGCGGGCGGGTTTTAGGAACGAGGTGGTCTCACGGCGGTAAATCAGGTCATAGAACAGACAATCATCGGACGCCGCATCGTAGGCCAGTTCCGGAAAAGGCTCGCCCTGAAGGCCTATCGAGGTGGCGTTGATGACGGCCGCGGCCGACGCGATCAAGCTGGGATTGGCCAGGTCGGCCAGCCCGACAATCTCCAAATCAAGGCTGGGAAAACGGCGGCCCAGGCGCACTGCGCGGGCACGGGTACGATTGGCCAGATAAACCCGTTCCACGCCTGCGCGTTGCAAGGCCAGCAGCGCCGAGGCGGCGCCGCCGCCCGCACCGATCAGAACCACCTGACGCCCTCTGAGGCGGGTTCCAAGGCGTTGCAGATCGAGTTGTAACCCGCGAGCGTCGGTGTTGTCGCCCACCAATCGTCCGGCGCGATTGACGATACAGTTGACCACGCCCAGCAGGCGCGCTTCGTCACTCAACTCCGACAGTTGGCGGGCGGCGCGTTCCTTGTGGGGGACCGTGATATTGACCCCAAGGATACCCAGTCCTACCACCCCCCGTAGGGCGGCCTTGAGGCCGGCGGCGGGGACGTGAAAGGGAACGTAAACCCGGTTCATCGCCAGCGCCGCATACGCCGCGTTATGCATCACAGGAGAGAGCGAATGGGCAATCGGGTCGCCGATTACCCCGGCCACCTCGGTGGTGCCGCTTAAGGTGCACGTGGCGCGCTCAAGCACGGGCACGGCGGCGGATTTCATCGGCCGTGAAAAGGAAGGAGTAATCCAAGCCGGCGGCGGCAAAGGCAGCTGTCGCGCCCTCGCCGCGATCGACCAAGGCAAAGGCGTGGGTGACCGTGGCGCCGGCTTGGCGCAGGGCCTGAGCCGCGCTCAAGCTGGAGCCGCCGGTTGTAATGGTGTCGTCGATCACCGCGGTGGGGTCGGTGGGCTGGAAGGCGCCCTCGATCAATTGCTGCAAGCCGTGAGCCTTGGTCTCTTTGCGCACGAACAGGCCGCGCAGATCGGCGGCGCGGCGGCCGGCGGCGCATATGATGGCGTCGGTAATGGGCAGGGCGCCAGTGGCCAGACCACCCAGTTGCCTGACCCCGCTAGGCAGCACCAAATCGAGCATTAGATCGCCCGCCAGGAGCGCGCCTTGGGGTAAATATAGCGTACGCTTGGCGTCGATGTAGTAATTGGCGCGCCGGCCCGAAGCCAGGGTCAGCTCGCGTTCGAAATAGGAATTGGCTGCCAACAGTGCCAGCAATTCATCGCGTCGTTTGTCGATTGTCATCGCGGGCTCATCTAAGCGCAGCTCGCGCCCCCTGACAAGGTGGCCCGGTGGATTGTCGCCAGAGCTGGCTCTGACTATATTGACGCGATGTTTTTCGGTCCCTTCCTGCTGATTTACGGCTTCCTGTTCTTCCTACTCCTGGCCTTTTGGTTCATCCTGGTCGAAATCCACGTTATTGCCTATGCCTTCACTTTGGCCGGACTCCCGCCCGAGTTGGCCTTTGTGGCTCTGCTGGCCAGTCTAATGGGCAGTTGGATCAATATTCCCATCGCGCGGCTGCATGCCTCCCATCGCCATCCCCCCCAGGTGGTTCGCTATTACGGCGTGCGCTATCGGGTGCCCGAGCGCGATGACGCGGCTACGGTGCTGGCGGTCAACCTGGGAGGCGCTGTAGTTCCGCTGGTGGTGGCGATCTACCTGCTCAGCCATCAGATAGAAGTGCTGGAGCCGGCTGTACTGGCCACCGCGATCGTGGCTGTGGCGGTCAACTGGTTCGCTCGGCCGATCCCCGGCGTGGGGATCGCTACGCCGATGTTGGTTCCGCCGATCCTGGCGGCACTAGTGGCGTATCTTCTGGTAGGCTCGGCTCACGCCGGCACCGTAGCCTTTATCAGCGGGGTGCTGGGCACGCTTATCGGCGCCGATCTGGCCAATTTAGGCAAGATCAGCGATTTGGGCGCGCCGGTGGCCTCGATCGGCGGCGCGGGCACTTTCGACGGCATTTTTCTGACCGGAATTGTGGCGGTACTGTTGGCCTGATGGCTCAATGCTCCTCGCCGAGCAGAAAGAGCGAGGCCGCAATCACCAGGAAAATCAGATTGGGTAGCCAGGCTGCCATCCAGGGCGGGATCAGGCCCGAGCGGCCGAAGGAAGAGGTAAAGCCCAGCACTAACCAGTAGCCGAAAGCGATGCTCAGGCCCCAGGCGAAGCTGCGCCCCAGGGTGCTGCGGCGAGGCAACGGATCGAGATTCAGCGCTACCCCCACCGCCACCATCACCAGGCAGGCCAGCGGCATCGCGTACTTTAGATCGCGGTCGACCACGTAGCTGCCAGGTTCCAGCCCCTTGCGGCGCAGTGAATGGATATAGCGGTTGAGTTCGCCCAGGGTGAATTCCTCGGGATCGAGCCGCAC
>Ga0070737_10004171_pt1 | contig 14775 bp, 16 predicted proteins | sample Coa_R1_10_FD_66438 | JGI IMG/M metagenome (GOLD analysis project Ga0070737, IMG submission 66438) | Surface soil microbial communities from Centralia Pennsylvania, which are recovering from an underground coalmine fire - Coalmine... | ecosystem: Environmental > Terrestrial > Soil > Unclassified...
AGAGAGTAACCGTAGTTCTCAGGAGGAGGGACAGACATGGCAACGACTCCACTCAACGAGACGGTGGCGCTGGTGACGGGCGCAAGTTCGGGCATTGGCGCGGCCACCGCACAAGAGTTGGCCCGTCGTGGCGCGAGGGTGATCCTGGCAGCGCGTCGCGCCGATGAATTGCAGGCGCAGGCCGACGCGATCACCACAGCGGGTGGCGTGGCCTCCATCCTGACGGTGGATATGGCCGATCCGGCAAGCGTGGCGCGCCTGGCCGAACAGGCGCCGCAGGTCTACGGGCGAGTTGACGCGCTGGTGAACAACGCGGGCGTCGGCTCCGGCCCACCCTTCGCCAGATCAACGCCCGACGCCATTGAGCATATCGTCGGTGTCAATCTGTTGGGGGTCATGCTATTGACCCATGCGCTGCTGCCTGCTATGCTTGCGCGCAAACGCGGCGCGATCATCTGCGTCGCCTCGGTCGCCGGGCAGATCGCGGTCGATCCACTCTATTCTGCGACAAAGTTTGGCGTGCGCGGCTTCGCGCTGGCATTACGTCGCCAACTGCGCGGCAGCGGTGTCTCGGTCTCGGTCATCTCACCCGGCTATATCCGCACGCCGCTGAACCGCAATATGCGTCAGCGCTTGCCAGGGCCGGAGATCGTCGCCAACGCCATCGCGCGACTGATCGTACATCCGCGCCGAGAGGTAGTCGTGCCCGGCTATTACCGGGCTGCGACCGGGATTGAAGGGCTTGCGCCGTGGCTGGTGGATAGGGGAATACCGGTTCGCCCGTAAGGGGCGGCTCACAGAACATTGGCTCAGCGGCGTGAAACGGCGCGCAAACTGCTTTGCGTGGTACACTCTATCAAATACGTTGCGCATGCCATCGAAAGAGGGAGATATATGTCGCACGAATCTCCTGAGCAGCCCGCGCAACCGGCGCAACCGGCTACGTCCGCACAGCAGCCCACACGCAAACGATCACGGCGGGCGCAGCCGTTTCGCAGCCTGCTGGCGCTGCCCGCGCCCGCTCTTCGCGCGCCGGTACGCCTATTGCCACCGCCCGCGCCGTTTGCCCCGTCAGGTGATGAGAACGCCGAAGCGGAGGACGCCACGCCGGAGTTGCTCCGCCAGCGGTTGGTCGCCTTGCTGCGTGAAAAGGGCATCACGCATGACGCCGCAGTGGAGCGCGCGCTCCTCACCGTGCCACGCCATCTCTTCCTGCCGGAGACGCCACTCGCCGACGCCTACGCCGATATTGCTGTTGCCACACACTGGGAAGACGGCCAGGCGGTCAGCTCGGCCTCGCAGCCTGCCATCGTCGCGCTGATGCTCGAACAATTGCAGCTTGCTCAGGGGATGCGGGTGTTGGAGATCGGCGCGGGCACGGGGTATAACGCCGCCCTACTTACCGAGTTGGTGGGGCCAACCGGGCAGGTGACAACGATTGACATTGACCCGGAGATCGCCGCCGAGGCAAGCGCAAATCTGCTCAGCGCAGGGTACACCGAGACGCATGTGATCGCGGGCGATGGCGCGATTGGCTGGCCCAAAAACGCGCCATACGACCGTATCGAACTCTCGGTCGGAGCATCGGATATTGCGCCCGCCTGGTTCGATCAGCTTGCCGAGGGAGGGATCATCACCCTGCCGCTCTGGCTGGGCGCGTCGGATGTCAGTGTGGCCTTTCGCAAGCGGGGAGGCGCGCTGGTCAGCGAATCACTCACTCCTTGTGGCTTTATGCGCTTGCGCGGGCAAGAGGCCGACGCGGACAAGTGGGCGAAATTGCCAACCTATGGGCTGCTGGCAGGCGCTCGCGCGCACGAGATCGCCGAAACCGTTGCGCGGCTGCTGACGGCACGTCCGCGCCGCCGCCTGATGCGTCACCCCGACGCCAACGCCATTCAGGCGCTTGCGCTTCGGCATGCTGGCTTTGTTACCCTGTGGACTGAACGACCATCCAGCGGCAAGGCGCGCCGACGGCTTCGCATGCGCAACGGCCTCTACGCCGAAGGCGAGGATGGCCCGTCGCTGGCGCTGTTTGGCTCGCTGTTTCCGGTGCTGCTGGTGTTTGGCGGTGAAGCAGCCGAGCGCACACTGTTGGATGAAGCGACCAGTATGCGCACGCATCCACCCATGCCGGTTGAGCAGTGGCGGGTGATTGCCCATCCTCAGCCCTATGATGAAGCGCCGCCTCCCGGCGCTGTCCGCCTGGAGCGACGGCATTTCGTCTATGACGTGCTGGCGAATTGAAGGCAGACAGCGAAGGCAAACAGCGGGGGCGTGCGCGCGCGCCTGGAGGCCCTGGGCCACGCCAAGACCCGCCTGCGCCGCCTCTTCAGACAGAAGGATGGCTTCTAGTATCCGACCTTCAAGGCGACGGCCTTGCGCAGCCCCTCCATATCGCGCACGGTCAAGAGCAGTTCCTGGGCAAGGCGAGAGACCTCGCGCAGGTTGTTGAAGTATGACATCTGCATATCAATCGCCATCAATTGGCCCAGCAGCAGCGCCTCAGGCAACGCCTCGCGTTCAATGGGTGAGAGCGGCCGCATACGGCTATAGCTGGCGACGGCGGCGCGCAGCAACGGTGGTCGCCTGTCGCCCAGACCCCAGGCGAAGTCGAACAGGGCAGTGTCGAGGTGCGCGCGCTCAAAGTCGAGTACGCCGGTAATGGTGGCGTTCACGGCGTCGCCGCGCCAGAGCACATTGCTCATCATGTAATCGCCGTGTACTACCAGCTTGGGCAACTGCGGATAGAGCATACCAAAGTAGCGCGTGGCAAGTCGCTCGCGCACAAAACCTAGCAGGTCGGGCGAGAGGTCAGGATGGGGCCGCCAGTTTTCCAGCACGCGATCCACTGTTTCGAGCGTCCAGGCGCCCCATGGCGCAAACGGCTCACCCTCAGGGGTAAACCCTTCGAGCGCGTGATGGAGCAAGCCCAGCATCTCAGCCGCCTTTGGCCGCCCCCACATCCAGTCGCGTTCGCCTGCGTGTCGCCCTTCGAGCGCCTGATAGAGCGCCCAGCGTGCGCCATCCACCTGCGTATAGCTCTCGCCGTTTGTGTCGGGGATGACACGCGGCGCGGGCGCGCCCTGATCAACCAGGTGGGCAAGAATGCTGTGGGAATAGCGGATGGACTCGTCGGGGTACCAGGAATGGAACTGCTTGAGGAAGTAGCGTTTGGAGCCTGCGAAAATCTCCCAATAGTGGGCGCGTGGACGTTGTGTCTCGGTGATGGCCGGTTTGCTCACCCGCCATTCAGGCAGGGTATAGCGGTTCAGGGCAGCCTCCACCAGGCCCGGCGCATTCCATTCGTCGAGCGTCATGACCTCACCCGCAAGGCCAAGCTCTTCCGCGCATTCTTCGCAGCCAATCAATTCACCTGCCGGATTGACCACCACCTGGTCAAGTTCGCTGTTGCAATACGGGCAGAGCAACGTCGTCTCAGTGTCAGTTGGCGCAGCCATACACACGCTCCTTAAATGACAATAGTAAAGTACATAGGCGATTCAAGCCATGAAAAACCATGACATGCGAGGGCATCCTGGTAGCCGATGCGACTTCCGTCCCTGTGAAGTCGCCTGGCGGGGAAGATGTCTACGCAGCATACGTTACTTCTAGAGTACCATAGAGCAACCAAAGCCGCAAGCGGCTAGCGATTCTTCAGCCTTCCCAATAGGGACTTTCGGCTGCGGTGGGCGCGCGCCCCTGCGCTATGCTAAACGCCAGCCGGTAGCTTGGCGCCCATTGCTCCATTAGCCCACAGGAGCGAAACCCCAGGCGCTCATACAAATGCTCGGCCTCGTGCGTTGCGGTCAGCGTCGCCTGCGCACAGCCTGCCGCCTGCGCCTCCCGTAGCGCATACGTGAGCAACGCTCCCGCAATGCCACGTCGTCGAGCGCCGGACAGTGTCGCTACATGGTATACTCCCGCGACATGCCCATGGAGAAATGTCGCCATCGCCGCTACCGGACGTCCACCCAACCGGGCAAGGTAGACTGTGAAGTGGGGGTTATCAATTGTCCAGCGGTTCATCGGTTGGGGCGGCGCGTAGAATACCTGGCAGATGATGGTGTGCGCATCGCGGCGATCAGCCTCGTTCTGCGCCTGACCCAGCGTGAGATTTGGGACTGAGCGCATGGATGGAGGTGGACGCCATTTGGAAAGTTTGAGGATCATCGCTTTGGCGCCGCCCCACGATTCCATCCCCAGCGCCGACAATCCCTCACGCAGCCCTGCGGGTTCGCTCCCGCGTAGCAGCCACCACTGCATAGGCACGCGCGCCTGCCGGAACGGCGTAATGGTCTCTTCGATGTCGGCGCTGGTCACGGGGTGAGGCGACGAATAGCGCATGACGATATTGAGCAGCGAATCGGCGACGCCAGGAGTGATGATACGCAGGAAGTTGGACGCCTCCTCAACATAGGTAGGCGGCGCTACAGGGACATCGCGCAGAGACGACCATGCGGCGGCCCAGTTCTCCTCGACAAGGCGGGCGTCTGCGGTCACTCGCTCAATCGTCATAGCGCGCCCCCCATTTCTCTACTTCGGGACGACCGTAACAGCCGTGCCATAGCACAGCACCTCAGTCACACCCTGCGCAATCTCCGTCGCGTCGTAGCGCACACCGATCACCGCGTTCGCGCCCAGCTGCGCCGCATGCTGGATCATCAGCTCGTAGGTATCCTGGCGCGCACGCTCACACATCTCAGTGTAGATCGAGATGTTGCCCCCAAACAACTGCTGGAAGCCTGCGCCAATATTGCCGACGACGCTGCGCGACCGCACGATGATCCCGCGCACCATGCCAAAATTGCGCACAATGGTATGGCCCGGCAGCTCAAACGCAATCGTCACCAGCGAGTGATCGAAGTTTGCGACCGCAGGATGAGGCTGCTGTCCCTGCGGACGGGGTTGTGGTTGTGGCTGTCCCTGCGGCTGCTGCTGATATCCCTGGGGATACTGTGGTGGCTGAGGATACTGCCCTGGCTGCTGTGGATACCCTTGCGGATACTGCGGCTGTTGTGGATAGCCATATGGCGGTGTCTGCGGTTGGCCTGGTTGCTGTGGTGGCTGTTGTGGGTTGTTATCTTGCGCCATTGATGCGCCTCCCTGGTTCTGTGGTGAACTACAACGTTGCTTGACACGTTAGACATGATAGGTCGCCCAAGCGAATTGAACCACACGAAACTACGCAATCGCTATACGCAAGGTTGAGAGTGAGAGGCGGCACAAGGGGCAAAAGGAGCGCGCAATGGACACGGATCACATAACTGATACCTCTGATACTTCTGATACTTCTAATACCTCGTCAGCCACATCTGAAAACGCTCCAGGCGCGCTGGCGAAGCACACGGGCGCAAGCCAGGCGCCCAGACGCACGACAAGCGAGAAGCCACAGCGCGCTATCTTTGTTGCTGTGGCTCTGCTTGTGGCGTGCCTGTTGGGGCTGATGACCTTCCAGGTGATAGGGGCAAGCGGCGCCACACAACAGCCAAACATGCTGCAAGCGGTGCGCACGCCGGGGCTGAATCCCAGGCGCGGCCCAATGATGCGGATTGTGGTTGATGCGCAGAGTGTGCAACGGCTTTATACCACCATCCTGAAGCTGCCGCACATCCCCCGAAACGCCATTTTCAGTTGTCCTACGGATGATGGAACGATGTGGACGTTGACCTTCTGGCATGGGACGACAACGGTCGCTCACGTCACCGTTGACGACATGGGCTGCCAGTTTCTTTTCATCAACGGGCAGGATGGGCGCATGACCGCATTAAGCAACTTCTGGCAGGTCTTCGCTGCGACGATTGCGCTGCCGCAGAGCCAGGTGTAGTGTGCGCCGCCGCTCACTCAGCCGACTATAGTATAACGTGTTGTATAACGAAAAGAGCTGAATATGTTGATTGGCTGGAAAAGTGAGGCGAACAGACAATGGCAAAGGTGACGACGGGCGGCGGCGATACAGGATACACAAGCCTGCTGGGCGAGACGCGGGTGCCTAAATACGATGAGCGGCCCGATACATTTGGCGTGGTAGATGAAGCAACCTCTGCGCTAGGGCTGGCCCGCGCGCTGACGCAAGACGAACACGCCCGCGAGGTGATCCTCAAAACCCAGCGCGATCTTTACGTCTTGATGGCCGAGCTTGCCACCCCGCCGGAGCATCTCGACGCGGTAGGCTTTCGTATCACGCCGGAGCATACGCGCTGGCTGGAAGAGACCGAGGAGGCGCTCAAGGCCGAGGTGGACATCCCCAATAAGTTCATCATCCCTGGCGATTCACCTGATGGCGCTGCGCTCGACCTGGCCCGCACGATCATTCGGCGCGCCGAGCGGCTAGTGGCGCGGCTCGTGCACGAAAAGACCGTTGACAACGGCGAGACGCTGCGCTACCTCAACCGGCTCTCTGACCTTATCTTCATTCTGGCACGCTATATCGAGGCCAAGCAGGGCGGCAGCACGCAGGCCACCCGCTCATGATGCGTTGGCGATACTCTTACTGGCAGAGGAAACGCAGGACACAATCAATCAGGAGAGAGCACATTGGATCAGCAATTCGCCAATGAAGCCGTAGCAGTCTATTCGCCAACGCATGCCCCAACAGACGCCTTTCATGAAGCAGTAGAGGTACGTAGTTACGAAGCCGGACGCGACGGCGTAACCCGTCCTGCCGTCATTCTGCGCTACCTGGAGGCCCACGCGACGCGCCACTCAACCGAGTTGGGGTTTACGCCCCAGTGGTATGTGGAGCATCAATCCGCATGGCTGGTGCGCGAGATGTCGCTATTGCTGGGCGACCTGCCAACAATAGGCGACCAACTGGCGCTGGCCACCTGGGTAGCAGACTTCAAGCGTGTACAGGCGCAGCGCGATTATGTGATCACCTGGGCAGGTGAAGCGGATCGTCTGGTGGCGCGGGCAAGCGCACGCTGGGCTTACGTCGATCGGGCAAGCGGCAGGCTGGCTTCCATCCATCCCGACCTCACTACCCGGATGCAAAAGCGTGGCGAGGGCATGCCGGCTTATCCTGTTCGTTTCCCTGAGGTGGTTCGCGCTTTGGAACGCGGACTTGATCACGGCGAGCCGCCAGCGACGGAAGGCACGCGCATGGTGAACGAGTATACGCTGACAGCGCGTGACTACGAGGCCGATATCCATCAGCATGTCAACAACTGCGTCTACGCCGATTGGCTGGACGAGGGGATACGCCAGGCGCAGGCCAGCGGCGCGCTGGCTGCCTATGGCGTTGAACCAGCCGGGCGATCATTGCGCCCGCACTATCTCCACCTGGAATACGTACGCTCTCTTCGCCCCGGCGCTCAGGCGCGCATCCGCACATATGCGCTTGGCCGCCATGAGGATTGCGTGATTCTCTGGCAGGCGATCACCGCCGAGACCGAGGGAGGCGAGTCAACGGCGCTGCGGGCGTATGTGGAGTATGCTGAGCATGGGTGAATACTGAGCGTAGGCATGATGGCTAGCCGTTAAAATCGTGTCTAGGGGTTCGCTGCGCTAGACGCTTCCACACTCATTATGCGGCGCATGGTACTCCGGCCAGGCTAACCGCCTTGCTTGTCTACAGGCGGGAAAGGCTCTGGCGGATTTCCGCTGTGTGCTCCTGAAGATGTGTGCGATGGGAGCGAATGATGATCTCGATGGTTCGATATTCCCCGTGGAATGGCCCACCAAAGGAAGCGCCTTTGTTCCATTCATCCGTTCGGATGCTCTCGACCAGCCGCAGGGTGGCTTGATAAGCTCTTTCGTAGCTGGCCTGAATGGACTGGCGAGTTTGTCGCCAGGCCGCCACACGCGTTAGCCAGAGATTGAGCCAGTCGAATAGGGGCGTGGGAATGCTGCGGATGCCCCGGCCGGTACGCACTATCCTGACAACGCCAGGGGTTTGATTCAGCCAGAAAACGATGTGAACCAACAATTCTTTGACTGTCCAAGCGGATGTGAGGCTTTTCTGCTGCAGGTCAGTTTCCGAGAGAGAAGCCAGCAAAGTGAGAAAGTCCCTTCTCGCCTCTTCAAGTTCTGCCCGCACGCTTTCTTGCGGGGAAGCAGAGGGAGAGGAAGCGGCTTGCGACTCTGACATGTGTTCTGCTCCTCGTCGCCTTCTGTGTGAGAAGTGGAGAGCACTCTGGTTATCTCTGTCACTCTTCCATATGCTCTCCTATTGTATCATTATCTCGCAAGTCGTGCTTGGAAGCGTATAGACCCTTAGATGCCGTTTCAGCCGCCTGCCTTCTCTCCATGCGCTACTTGTCTACCTTCTTCGCCGCCGCCAGGATGTTTGCGGTGGTGTGCCAGAAGCGCGTCGTCCCAGGAACCTTCAGCTTTTTCTCGATCAACCCATAGGAATTGCCCGGTCTGCCGTTTTGCAAGCGCCAGACGACAAAAAGCTCCATGGGCGTCATTCCCACAACCTCATATGCGCCGTCCGGTGTTGTGTAGGGCAGTTCAAGCGTCTCCGCGACCGGCTCGACGAAGAAGGTCACGGCGAGGCGAGTCTCAGGCGTGACCTCCACGCCGGAAAAGGGATCGCGCGCGAGGATCACCTCCATTTCTTCCTGCGTGCGCAGGGCTGTCGCGACCTCGTATCCCAGCGCGGCTTTTAGGTGGCCCTCGATCCGCGCGCGCAACGCCTGGGCGTCGGCATCGTCACTCTCAAAGAAGACGTTGCCCGTCTGGATGAACGTGCGCACATTCGCCAGGTCCAGGTCGCCAAACAGACCCCGCAGACGATCCATCTTTACCTGATGTCCACCGACGTTGATGCCCCGCAGCAGCGCAATATACTGTATGCCCATCGAGCCAAACTTTCTGAATGGCGAAAAAATACTCCCCTCCCCATCAATGGGGAGGGGGCGGGGGAGAGGTCACGAGAATGCGTTGAGGCCGGTGATTGCCTGGCCGACGATCAACGTGTGGATGTCGTCGGTGCCCTCGTAGGTGTAGACAGATTCGAGGTTGTTCATGTGGCGGCTGATGGGATATTCCAGCGTGACGCCGTTTGCTCCCAGCACACTGCGCGCCTCACGCGCCGTATGCAGCGCCTCGCGGACGTTGTTGCGCTTGGCCAGCGAGACCTGCACGGGGTGCGCCATCCCCTGGTCTTTCAGCCGCCCCAGTTGCAGCGCCAGCAGTTGCGCCTTCACCAGTTCGGTCGCCATGTTCACCAGCTTCTGCTGCGTCAGTTGGAAGCCGCCGATGGGGCGATCAAACTGCGTGCGCGACTTCGCGTAGTCGAGCGCAGCCTCGTAGCAGGCCCGCGCCGCGCCATTTGCGCCCCAGGCAATGCCATAGCGCGCTTCATCCAGGCAGGAAAGCGGCCCACGCAGTCCACGCACATTGGGCAACATATTCTCGGCGGGGATGCGGCAATCTTCGAAGTGCAGCTCTGAGGTGATCGAGGCGCGCAGCGAGAGCTTGTGATGCACGTCGCTCGTGGTGAAGCCAGGCGTGCCGCGTTCCACCAGGAAGCCGCGAATGCCGTCCTCAGCCTTTGCCCAGACGACCGCCAGATCGGCGATGCCGCCGTTGGTGATCCACATCTTCGTGCCGTTGAGGATATAGCTGTCGCCATCGCGGCGTGCGCGTGTCTCCATGCCGGAGGGATCACTGCCGTGGTCAGGCTCGGTCAGCCCAAAGCAGCCGATCACCTCGCCCTTCGCCATCCTGGGCAACCAGCGTTGCTTCTGCTCCTCGGAGCCAAACGCAGAGATGGGGAACATCGCCAGCGACCCCTGCACCGAGACAAACGAGCGCAGGCCGCTATCGCCGTACTCAAGCTCCTGGCAGGCCAGCCCATAGGCGACGGCGCTCATCCCCGCGCAGCCATAGCCCTGGATGTGCATGCCCAGCAGCCCAAGCTGAGCGACCTCTGGGATCAACGCCTTGGGAAAGGTTCCCGCCTCGAAGTGTTCGCCGATAATGGGCAGCACACGCTCGCGCACAAAGTCGCGCACAGTGTCGCGCACAAGGCGTTCCTCATCGCTGAGCAGGTTGTCTATGCCATACAGATCGAGCGCGGGCGGCAGTGGCGCATGCCTGTGTGCGCGTTGCTGATGTTGCTGGTTGTGGTCATCTGTTTGGGTTGTTGCGGGGCTGCTTGCCGCCTCGATGGTGGTATCCGCCATATGCTCTATCGCTCCTCTTTGTCGCTTGTCAACAGCACGCCGATGTACCGGAATATCTCAAAAATCACCATAGATCGTATCGTCTGGTGGCGAGTCTGCGCCAAGCCACCCACTAACATACCACATGCGCTATGCCTGTATGCCACGCTCTTCAGTCCTGCGTGACGCAACCAACTGGCGAACCCTCTCGGCGAACTCGTACTTGTTTTGGCGAAGACGCGATCACCACCCATGATATTCCTGCTAGCTCTTCATCTCTCTCTCTGCATCACCACGAACGGCTCTTGCCCTGGCGTGAAGACGAAGCCGGGATGCAGGATGCGCCAGCCGTGCCGTGTGTAGAACTGCTGCGCGCCGGTGTTTGCCACTTGGGTGGAAAGCAACGTGCGTGGGCAGGGCTGCGTCGCCAACAGCGCATCGAGTAGCGCCGCGCCGATCCCGTGGTTGCGCAGGGCTGGCCGCATGACGAGCGAGACCAATACCCAGGCGTCCTGCAACGCCGGATGATCCGCGCCTACCTGCTCGGCGACCCGATCATGCCACCAGTTCCCCGGCAGCGAGCGCACGCCAAATCCCATTCCAGCCGGTTCGCCATCCACCAGTGCAATCAACCCACGAAAATCTGGGAGGGTGGCGTATCGTGCAATGAAGCCGTGTATCTGATCTTCCGGCGCTGGCCACTCCGCGATAGAGAGCTTCACGGCCTCATCCAGCAGCGGCGAATCGGCGCTGAACGGCGTGAGTTGAATAGTGAGCATGGTTATCTCTTCCCTGTTATACGCTTGCTATAAGACGGTCTCTCATTCTTCACAGGTGGCGCTTCCTGCGCGTGCAGATCGCAGAGGACAGACGCCAAGATGCTCGCATCGAGCAGGCTATAGAGGGCAAGCGCCGCCATCGCGACCGGCGGCGCCCCCCATGTCTGCGCTGGCATGGTCAACAGTAACAAACCAGCGAGGTACGTCAGCAGAGCCACCGCTGTGAACAGCAGCCCCGATAGCAGGAAGAGCCGCGCCCAACTTCGCCCCAGCAGCCCACCCATCAACACAATCAGCGCGTAGAGCAGCGCAAAATAGGCGACCGAGGCGAACATCACCCGGCTGGCGATGTCGAACATACTAAACGACCCCGACAACTGCGACAACTGCGACAACTGATTGTACTGGCGTGTGTTGACAATGCCAATCGCGGCGGCTAACGCTCGTCCGTCGGTGATCAGCGCCCAGACAAAACCTGCGCACGCGGCAAGTGGTCCGGCAAGCAACAAGCACCCCACAAGCAGCGCGCCAACACTGCCCACTGGCCAAGCGAACACGCGCGCCAACGCGAGCCGCCAGCCACGCTGATGTTTCTCCACATCGACGGCAGGATGCGCTGGAGAGGTCGAGACAACTGCCATGGTCGCAGTAGGAGTCGTCACTGTACTGAGCACACTGCTGACGCCTGTCACGCCGGTTGGGGTATCGGGGGTACTTGTCTCATCGGGTAGCGCCGCAGTAGAAACTGTCGCGTCCTGCGAGGCGGTGGATGCTGGCTCCATGTGGGGGCGAGACCTCCGATGGGAGATGTGAGCAAGAGACGTAGAGGTGTATCTCATAGCGTAGCATACGAACATTTGAGTTTCAACACGGCGACGCTATGAGGAGGATCCCTTTACCGTCGGCTGCTACCATGGAACTCCGGTTCGCTAATCTATCCTCCCCCCGCCTCCCTTCCCGCATAGGGAAGGGGGAAGCTCGCTGGTAGCAGGATGAGCATGGGTGGCAAGGGGAAAGCGGTGAACGGCTGCCCAGCCACCAAGCGCCTCCCCGTTCGAGGGAGAGTTGATTCTCCCCTCCCCATCTATATGGAGGGCCGGGAAAGAGGTCAGCGGCGGTCGAATTCGCGTTCGAGGGCGGCGAGGCTGAGGTGTACCATCGTGGGGCGCCCGTGGCAGCAACTCAGGCTGACGCGCGTCGCCTCAAGCTGCTCAATCAACGCGCGCTGCTCGGCGGGCGAGAGCGCCTGGCCCGCTTTGATTGCCGCCTTGCAGGCGACGTTCGCCAGCGCGTGTTCCTCCCAGGTCTCGCCGTGGCTGGCGGCCTCGGCGTCTGCTCCCACCAGCGCCAGCACCAGATCGCGCAATGGCTGCGCCCGCAGCTCGCGGCTCAGCACAGCGGGCATGGCACGCACCAGCAGCGTCTCCTCGTCGTTCAGCGGGATCAGCTCGAAGCCGATGGCGCGCAGATTGGCCAGATGATCGTCAACCGCCTCGCGCTCTTCGGGCGTCAGCTCCAGCGCCAGCGGTTCGAGCAATAATTGCGAGGCGACCGCGCGGGCACGCCACTCGGCCACCATGCGATCCAGCAAGATACGTTCGTGTGCGGCGTGCTGATCGATCATATACACGCCGTTTGGGCCTTCCGTCATGATGTAGCTCTGCGCCACCTGCCCCAGCACACGCAACGGCGGAAATTTCTTGCCACCCAGCGGCTCATCTGAGGTTGGCAGCCATGTTTGTGTGGACGCCGCTGGCGTGGGAGCTGAACGAGGCGTATCCTGCTCGTTTAACGAGACGCCTGCCCGTCCAGTGGCGCTCCCCTGCCAGAGCGGCGATTGCGCGGCGTGTGTCCGTTGTCCTGGCGCGACATGGCTTTCGCCAAGCAGCGCCACATCGCTTGTGTCATCCTCAGTATCGGCTTCGTCGGCCAGCCACTCAGCATTGCCGGATACACCTTCCTGGCTGGCTGCGTTCTCCTCGGTATGCGAGGCTGGCACATTTGTTGGCGTCTCGTCCCATGGGCTAACGCCAGTGAAGGGCTGCTCCGTCGGCGTCTCCCAATTAGGCAGACCAAACACGCGCCGCGAGACATCAGGAATGCCCGCTGTCACGTCGCTGGCAAGCAGCGCCGCGCGGGTGGCGCGCTGCACGGCGGCATAGACCTGGCGCTCACGTAGAAAGCGTACCTCCGTCTTCGCGGGATGCACATTGACATCAACCAGCGCCGGATCGAGCGCGACGTTGATCACCACAATGGGATGGCGACCCGCCAGCAGCAATGAATGATACGCTTCCTCCACAGCGAAGGTGAGCGCGCGGCTCTGCACCCAGCGGCGGTTCACAAAGAATGAGAGATACTGGCGTGTCGCTTTGTAGCAGGTGGGACGGCTAATGTAGCCGCTGACCAGTGGCGCCGCGTCGCTGGATACAGTTACCTCGATAGGATCATCTGGCGCGCCGATGGGGAGCATCTGCTCGGCGACGGCGACGCCATAGACGGCGACGATGGCGCTGCGTAGGCTGCCATCCCCTGGCGTATGAAACACCTGGCGTCCCTCGCTCAGCACAGTGAAGCGCACTTCGGGATAGGCCAGGGCGTATTGTTCAAGCAAGCGCAAACAATGGCCTGTCTCGGTGGCGCGCGTTTTGAGGAACTTGAGCCGCGCGGGCACCGAGGCGAACAGCCCGCGCACGGTGATCGTCGTGCCGGTGGGCGCGCCTGCGGCTGTGACATCCCCTAGCTTTCCCTCATCGGCGCTGAGCTGCGCGCCAGTGGCGGCGTCGTGTGGACGGCTGACCAGCAAGACGCGCGCCACGGCGGCGATGCTGGCAAGCGCCTCGCCCCGGAAGCCCAGTGTGTGGATGCGTTCGAGGTCGTCAATCGCGCTGATCTTGCTGGTGGCATGGCGCGCGAAGGCGAGGGGCAGATCAGCAGGGGGAATGCCACGTCCATCGTCGGTCACGCGGATCAATTCAAGACCTCCGCCCGCGATCTCCACATGGATGTGGCGCGCTCCGGCGTCGAGCGCGTTTTCGATCAACTCCTTGACGACCGCCGCCGGACGCTCCACCACCTCACCGGCGGCGATCTTCGCGGCCACCTGTGGCGGCAACTGGCGAATGGTCGTCGGCATCGGCGCGCCATGGCCTGCTGGCGCATCAGCCATTACATCCAACCTATTTCCCACTTGGCATTTTCGTTCATCTTTTCGGGTGTCCACATGGGGTCGAAGGTGAGGTTGACCGTGCAGGATTCGACGTTTGGCACGGTGGTGATCTCGTCCTGCACCTGCTGCATCACCTCACCGGCCACGGGGCAGCCAATCGCAGTGAGCGTCATCGTCACATCCACCTTGCCGCCCTCGATACGCAGGGTATAGATCAGCCCCAGGTCAACGATGTTGGCGGGAATCTCCGGGTCGTAGCAGCGTTTGAGCGCCTCACATACAGCGTTCACGTCCACATCGGTCTCGCCGACCACCTCAATCGTGCCAATATTTGGCTTCTCTTCTTCTTCTATCATCGGGGTATCCTTTGCATAGCACATGGCGCTTCTCATGCCGCTCTGCGAGAGTTCTAGGGCGAGCAGCATTGGTGTGTATCGCTCTTCTAAAAGTATACCCCCTGGGGTATGCGGCGGTCAAAGCGCCTGAGGGGGGACACCTAACCCCTGACCCCTTCCCATCTATGGGAAGGGGGAAGAGCAGTATGGCGTTCTAAGCGACCACCACGTTGAACAGTTCGTTTTGATCATCGGTTGCCTGGCCTGCCGGGCGCACCGTCTCATTGCCCATTGGTTTCCCCTCTTCTCAGCTCTGTCCCAACGTATCACACGCATCTACCCTATCATACGCCCCTCAAACATGGGCTTGCGTGATATATCTA
>Ga0070737_10004172_pt1 | contig 14775 bp, 9 predicted proteins | sample Coa_R1_10_FD_66438 | JGI IMG/M metagenome (GOLD analysis project Ga0070737, IMG submission 66438) | Surface soil microbial communities from Centralia Pennsylvania, which are recovering from an underground coalmine fire - Coalmine... | ecosystem: Environmental > Terrestrial > Soil > Unclassified ...
CGGCGGTGACCGACCAGGTGGGCCAGGCGCCGATCGTGAAGCGGCGCTCGCGGCCGGCGATGCGATAGCGGAGAAAGAAGCCGCGCTTGCCGGAGCGAAGGATGTAGACGCCGAAGCCCGTGACCTCGTCGTCATAGACGAGAACGTCCCGGTCGAGCGCCGGCACCAATGCCTTTACGGATCGCTCGGTCAGATGTTGCTTCATGCCTGTCACTGAGCGGTGAGCCTTCGCGGCAGGCAAGATGCTCTTTTCGAGGCAGCGGCGCCGAGGCGGAGAGGGGCGGAAAGGGGCGAAAAGGGACGCACATACGGCCGCGATGCACGACAACAAGGCCGGCCAGAAGATCGGCCAAGCGCCGAGGCGGACAGATCGGGATTTTCAACTCCGCATTACGTCCGCCGCTGTAACGGAGTCGTCATCCGGCGAATGCGGTCCGATGCCGTTGAACGCGGCCGAATGCGGCAATGAGATTCAATCAGTTCAATGCATTACGGCCTAAGCGCCTGATTTCTCTGGTCTCGCGTTCTGCCTTTGCGCGCCGCTCATAACCTGAAGGTCGTAGGTTCAAATCCTACCCCCGCAACCAAATTCGCCCGCTAGGCCAAAGGCTTAGCGGGCGTTTGCTGTTGGGCTCCCGCCACGGGCTGCGGCTGAGTCAACAATGAGTCAACAAAATCTATGGCGGGGAGTGGCGCCGGACTGCGCTGACTTGCCGCCGAACCGAAGTGAGGCTTGCGCTTCACAATTGCGAACTGGAGCCGCCTTGGTCCTCTGCCTCGAAAGGCAGTTTGCCTTGTGCGGATTCGGGCGGCAGCGGGATCGCGGCGATCTTGACCACGCCAAACCGGCCTTCGGCGAGCTTCGCGATGTCCTCATCATCGGAGTAGATCGTCGTCGCGCCTTCGACGGCAGCAATTGCCACGATCTGATCGTCAAACTTGGCCTTCGCACGTGTCGGCGCCGGAGCCCGCGCGTTGAGCTCGATCCGCTCCGCTTGGCGGGCCGCAAACTCCACCGCGGCCCGCTCATCAAACGGCGCAATGCGGAAGTGCCTGCTTGAAGAGAGTATGCGAAGGAACTCCGGGCCTCCCTTCGCCGCACGCACAAGAACTTCCGCGAGCGCCGGCGTAGGAATAACGATCTTGGCGTTCTGCTGCTGAAGGGACTCAAGGAGATGCGTCACGCGCTCGCGGCAGCGGTCGACCGGGTTGCCGGTCGCAGGATCGGTCGGCGGCTTCGCTTGCTCGTCGATGACATAGATCAGAATGCTGGCATCGAATGCGACGATCAATGGGCGCCCTCATCGCCATGGCGCTCCGCCAGCAAAGTGCGCACCGGATCGGGAACGGTGCTCCAATCGCTTCCCTTCACCTTGCGAAGCTTGCCAACGACTTCGAGAAGCGGCGCATCGTCCAGAACTTCGAAATCGCTGATCCTAAAGATTCGGAGTTCCCACACGCCGGCTCCAGTTCGGAACCAAGTACCCGCGCCATGGACTCGCAGCGTCGGTCCATAGAGATGCGGCGCGATCTTGCGCGCGATCTCCGGTGTGCATATCAAGCCCGTGTGAATGATAGCGCCATCGCGAAGGTGCACCGGGACGGTCTCGTCCTTCCCACCGACCCGGATCAACTGCCCGTCGATCGTGCCGTCCTCTCGGAATGGTCCATAGACAAGCGGCTCCGGGCGGTTGCGACCCGGGAAGGGGATGACTACGCCTCCGGCTTCGTCGCTCAGCGTGCCGGTTGCGTTGTCCTTGCGGAGCATTTCGTCAAGGTCGCCATAAGCCTTCCGCGCGTCGCTCGGGCCGCCACCGTCACGGACTGCAATCACCCGGTCCCGAACCTTCGGCTGAGCGGGCGGGTCAATGGTGGCCACAAGCACGGCCGAACCGGCTTCAATGCCTCGGAAATGGACATTTTCCTGTTCGCCCAATAGCTTAGCGAGCGCAACAACGTAATCCCCCAGCCGCTCCATCGGGAGTGTCTCAGGGGTGAAGCTGTCCGCAATGGTGAACCGGTATTCCATGACTACCTCAAAGGCATGCGAAGATACCCTACCTCGCGGTTCCTTGACGAGCGGTTGTTTGACTCACCCCGCCGCCGTCGCTACCCCGTCGAGCCTAACGCGCACGGTGGTCGCGCCGTTGCCGGCGGCGTCGATCGCAATCCCGATCGGATAGCGACCGGTGCCGGGCACGTTGACCTGCTTCGCGACGTCGTCCCAGGCGACTGCATCGCCGGCGGCGATGACGGCGCTCGCGAGCTTCGGCAAGTCGAAGACGCCGGTGGTCGCGATCGTCACCGTCTCGCCGGCCGCGGAGGTCTTGCTCGCGACGCCGAACAAGGCGCCGATCACGACGCCCTCGCCCGAGGCGACGCCGCCGGCCGGCGCGGCAACGGTGATCATGCGGCCTTCCTGGATGTAGTTCTTCATCGTCATATTCCTTTCGATGAGCTGATGCGAACCTGGCTCACACGCGGCGCCGACGCCGCGGCGATGCGCCGGTCGAGGTCGGCAAGCGCGGCGGCCATCTCGGCGTCGCTCGCATAGGTGACGCGGCGGCCCTCGTATTCGACCGTGCGCACGCCGGCGAAGCGCGCCGCAAGCAGCGCTTCGCGCATGGCTTCGAGTTCGGGCACGCTTGCCATCACGCGCCTGCGTTCTGGTACCAGCCGCGCCAGTCGATGAAGCCGGCGCCGAAATCGAGGATGACGCGGATTTCGACGCCATCGACCTCCCAGCCGGCCTTGGTCTCGACCTGCGGTCCCTCGCCGCCGGCGAGATAGGCGTATTCGAGCCCGTCGATCTCGCTTGGGTCGGCGGAAACGTACCAGCGCGTCGGGCTGGATAACCGCGGTTCGACCACCAGCGACAGCGAACCCGAGAACGGGTTCACGTCGGCCGCCTTCGCCGCGGCGATCGCGGCAAGCCACTTCTCGGCCACCGTCTCCTGCGCGGGCGGTACGAGCAGGTATTTAGGCGTGGCGCTGATGCGCTGCCCGGAAAGCCCGGTCTGGCTGCGCATGGCAAGCCGCGCCGCCGAAAGCGTGTCGTCGGCGATGGCGCCGCCGGATGCCGCCTTGTTGCCGTGGTCGGCATGGAACAGCGCCTTGCCGTCGCTCATGGTCGGCCCGTTGCCCGAAGGGCCATCGAGAAGATCGACGAGGACTCTCGCTTCAGTCTCGGCCGCGGCCTGCCCCATGCGCCGGGCAAGATCGGCGAAGGCGCCGAGGTCGTCGTTGACCAGCACCTGGCGGGTGACGCCGATCTTGCGGGCGAAGGTCTCGACCTTGTAGGCCTCCTTTGCCTCGGCGATAGTGCCGGCGCGAATCTCGCCGTGCTCGTCGAGGTTCTCCAGCATCGGCGCCTCGCCCAGCATGATCTTGTTCACGGTGCGGAAGTCGCGCGCGGTGGTCTGCCGGCCGAGGCGGCGGATGCCCACCGGTGCGGCTTGGTACGCAGACCGCAGAGTTCTGCCGATGGTGTCGCCCACGATGAGCGGGAAATCGCTCGTCGTATGCAGCGCCCGCGTGATGATCGTCGCCGGCGACAGGCCGGTGACGGAATGGCCGCGCAGCGTCAGGAGCTCGCGCGCCATCTCGGCGCAGGTGGCGTAGGCGTAGCGCCGTGCCGGCTCCGACAGCTGGTGCTGCGGATTGATGCGGGCATAGAGCGCCTCGCCCATGTACCGCGCGCGCACGGTCGGATCGTCTTGGCTGTCTCCAACTTCGGCGCGGACTTGCTCGGTCCGGACCGAGCCGCCGCCGCGCGCCGCGAGCGCCGCGAAGGCGGCACGACGTGCTTCGTCGGCGGTCGCTCCGTTGTCGATCAGCCCATCGGCGAACTCGGCGCCGAGGCCGGCAATGCGGGCGATCGAGCGGATTTCGGCATTGATCGCCGCGCGCGTCTCGATGAGATCGGGCGGCGGGGTTGCCGGCGCGTCGGCCGGCGCGGTTTGCGTGTCGGACATGGTGCCTCCTTGGCGGATGGTGGCGCCGGGGTCGGCCGGCGTCGGGACGAGGGAGATTTCGATGGGGGTCCAGGCGACGGCGGTGCGAACCCGTTCGCCGGTCGCCGGATCGGTGTCGTCGCGCCAGCGCTCGACCGTGTAGCCGACCGAGACATGGCGCAGGATGCCGGCGAGCACATCCTGCCAGATCGGCTCGACCTCGGGCCGGGCGGAGAATTGCAGAACGGCGATGCCTTGCCGGCCATCGACGCGCGCGTCGCGCACCGTGCCGAGCACGTCGCGCACGGCGCTTTGGCGATGGGCGTCGAGCACGGAGGCGCCGATCAGGCGCGAGAGATCGACGGCGGAAGGATCAAGCGACAGCCGTTCGATGTAGAAGCCGGCGGCATCGCGCCGGCGCACCGCGGCGCCGGTGGTCCACACCGCTTCGACGGTGCGGGCTTCCGCATCGGCAGTTTGCGGCGCCAGCGCCGCGCGGCGGACGAAGAGCTCAGGCATCGGCCGTCTCCTTCGCTTGCGCAGGAACGGTGTTGTCGAAGGAAAGCTCGAGGCGCGCTTCGCGGGCGCGGTCGGCGGCGATCGCCGCGTCCACTTCCTCGATGTCGTAGCCGCGCTCGGCGATCGACTGGCTGCGGCTCTTGAGACCCGCGCGGATTTGCTCGATCTCGGCGCGGGCATCTTTCAGCGGATCGACCCAATCCCATTTCGGCGGGAGCCATTCGGCCGCGAGGAAGGTGGCCGGGTCGCGATCGAAGCCGCGGGCGTCGATTGCGCCAGAAAGCGCGGCAAGCCGCACGAAGCGCGCCCACACCGGCCGGCAGAACTGGAAGACGATGACCGAATATTGTAACTGCTCGATGCGGCGGCGGAACTCGAGGAGGCCGGCGCGGATCGAGGAATAGGTGACGCCTTCGAGATCGCCCGAGACGAGCTCATAGGGAACGCCAAGGCCCGCGGCGATGGCGCGCAGGTGGTTCTTGACGAAGGCGCCGTAGTCGCCGGGATCGGCCGGGTCGGAGAACTGGATATCGGCGCCGGGCGGCAGCGGGATCAGGCTTCCGGGCTCCATGCCGACATTGAGCACGCCGTTGACGGCGCTGCCGTTGTTGAGGCCGGCGACCGTCCCATCCGGGTCGCGGATGAAGCCGGTGAACAGCGCCGCGACCTTGGCTTTGACCAGCGCGGCGTCCTCGTATTGGTCGAGTTCATGCAGGCGAAGCAGGATCGGCGCGAGCCAAGTGAGGCCGCGCAATTGCCCGGGCGCGAGCGGCTGGAAGAGATGCAGCATGTCGGCTGCGGGCACGCGCACGGTATCGAGCACGAACGGCGCGAGGGCGTCGCCCGGGCGGTTGCGGTAGCAATGATAGGCAACGCGCCGGCCCAAGGCGTCGAACTCGATCCCGGCGCGGATGCGCGCGCCGGCGCCGATCTCGCGATGAAGGTCGGTCGGCACCTGCTCGCGGTCGAGGATATCGATCGCAAGCGGCGGGCCGCCGTCGGCATCCGCGAAGCGCAGCCGCGCGAAGCTCTCGCCGCTTTCGACCATTGCCCTGAGCGCGAGCGCCTGAAGCCCGTAGAAGTCGGTCAGGCCCGCGGCGTCGGCGCGATCGGTCCAGCGATTCCAGAGCGCATGCAGCCGGTCGCGCACGGCGGCGTCGGGATGCATCGAACGCGGCTTGACGCCGGAGCCGATCGCGTTCGCGACGAGACCCTGGACGGCAGACGCGACCCACGGATTATTGCGCGCGTACCAGCCGGCGCGCCGCGCGGCCATGGTCGCGCCGGCGAGGATCGAGGCGTTCAGCGCTTCGATGCCCTTCGCGCCCTCCCAACGCCGGCCGCCGCCGGCGGCATCAAATGCGCGGCGGCGGGGAAGGCCGAGCACACGGCGGACAGTTGGCCACATACCATCATTTCTGCGATGCTCGAACGCGCTTGGCTATTCGGAAGATTTGAGAAAAGTTCCGAAAAGTCTGCCACACCGGGCTCGCTTTTGTGTGCCCGATCTATCGGCGCTCAACACATCACTGATATCCAACCAGAACTCTCCTTCTTTGAGAATTCACCCGGCATACGACCCGTCATCAATGCGACTAACGATCTCGCATATTTGTTCGAGATACCTATTTTTCTCAATCGGATTGGTGCCCTGTCGAAGAAAGGTTGGTACCTTGATGAACCACTGATCTGGATCGGTGAAATGCTGTGCAACGAATGTTTCAATCATCGCGTCGCGCAGAATCGAACGGTGTGGCTCCCAGTCCACCATGTTAGGGCGAATTACTTTATCGCGAAACTCAATGAGAGCTTGGATTGCGGTTTCCTTCGTAAGTCGCCCTTCGCCTGCGTTCCACACCGGCACTGTGGTCGCAGTCAACGGCTCCAAAGGTAAAACCTCTTCGGTAGAAGATGATGCCGCAGACGCACTTACTTCGGCAGTCTTGTCCAACACAATTGCTCGCTTTGCGCGAACTTCCGTCCGTGGCGATTCGAACGCGGTAACCAGCGATTGGTAATCGTTGTAAACAGCGGGAGTTGTCGATCTCAACTCTTCAAGCTTCTTAATGAGTTTTTCTGTTTCACGCGTCGGATTACCGAACCAATCGGTGGACCATACGCGGATTAGGTTCCAGCCAAGCCCCTTAAGTACTTCTTCCCTAAGACGATCGCGGTCTCGGGCGCTCTTGCTCGCATGATAGCGCGCACCATCACACTCCACTCCGGCAAGAAACTGTTCGGGATGATCTGGATGCCGAACCCCAATGTCGATTCGAAATCCCGATACACCGACCTGCAACTCCACTTTATATCCTTTTGCACGTAGGCGATCCGCCACCTCCATTTCAAAATCGCTGTCCGCTTCACCACCTACTCCCTCAACAAAAGCTCGACCTTGCCCCTCTGCATATTCAAGATATCTTTTCAGCACATGCACTCCCTCAGCGCTCGTCTCCGTCGGTCTCACGTCAATCGATCCAAATGAAGTGAACAACCCGATCCGCATTCTGGCACGGGTAAATAGGACATTGAGCCGGCGGTGACCATGTTTGCCGTTAATGGGTCCAAATCGCTGCTTCATCACCGTCGCACCCGGCTCTCGACCGTATGTAAGCGAAATGAAAATGAAATCGCGCTCGTCTCCCTGCACGTTTTCCAAGTTTTTCACAAAGACAGGTTCCCCCTTCCTAGCCACCTTCTCCTGAAATTGTTCGACGCGGACATCGGCGGCTGATACTCGACGAAGTTCCTCCTGGATTAGGTCCCTCTGCTCGACGTTGATGGCGACTATTCCGAGCGTAGGAATTGTCTCTTCGTCCCTATCGGCATAATGCCGCATGAATTTGACAGCTTCTTCGGCGATCCGGCCTGCTTCCGCCACGTTACGACGGGCCTGGTACGTGCCGTCGACACGCACGAGATCAATTGAAAATGAGTCCGGCTTTGCTGCTGGGAAAGTAATTAGTTCATTCTTATAGAAATTCTCATTGGAAAACCGAATCAAACTTTCGCAGCGGCTGCGGTAATGCCATTTGAGACGGCGAACTTGGCGGAACGTCTTCTGACAGGCTTCCAAAATCGACTCATCATCGATATCTTGAAAATCATCGTCATCTGTTGTCTCGTTCGAACGATTGAAAAAATCTGTCGGTGGCAACTGCCTCTGATCGCCAACGACCACAATCTGTTCCGCGCGTAACATGCCTCCGAGTGCGTCTTCTGGCTTCATCTGAGATGCTTCGTCAATGACAAGCAGATCAAAATGAAGGCTGTCCGCTGGTATGAACTTTGCTAACGAAAGCGGTGACATCATGAAGCAAGGCTTAAGCTCTTGGATCGATCGACCGGCGCGCGCGAGGAGGGATCTCACCGGGGTGAATTTCGTTTGTTTCGCAAACTCATTGTGAAGAAGCGCCATTTCGGTCCAATTTTTCTTCGGACCATGATTTGAGCCGGCCAGAGGTCGCTTCTGGAGAAGTGCTGCACGGACAACAGAGCGATCACTTTCAATTTTTCTACGATCAAGATCTGCAAACCGTCGCCGATGCGCATCTAGCGTTGCACCGGAATTTCTCGCAAACACGGTTGACGAACAGATGCGCGCTGCCCTTCGGTCTGCGATGATTGTCGCCAACAGCCCTGGTAGTGTTTCTGGAGTCAGCTTCAACTCATCGGCGCGGTCCAGAAATGGACCAAGACCGGCGTCAGCTAACGCTGCTCTATATCGGCGGATGGCCAAGAAATCGGATAATTCATCCGCATGGTTGATCAGATCATCGACCTTTGCAGCTAATTCCTTGGGAGTGAAGGCGGCAAGGCTGGAAACTCCAAAATCATTCTCCAGTTGACTTCTCAAGGTGGTATATCGAGCTATAAGTTCTGCTGCTTGTTTGGCTGCTTGTCGCAAACTGACACGCGCGTCGGCTGCATTCATTGACATCAGGGTCATACGAAGTGCGTGCGGAGGGTTGGAGCGGTGAACGTCGCGAGCCCATTTCGCTGCTGAGATAGCTTCAGCCACCATTTCCGCCGATTGGCCAAAACGGCTTGTGGCGTTCTTGATCGGAGACGCGTCAATCTGGCGCTGGAGCGAATCGCGTTGCGTGATGAGCGTAGCAATTTCGGCAATATCTTGAATTGCCAAAGGGATGCCAGCCAGGGCACGCGTTGGATCAACGGCGAGCAACGTCTGCATCGCCTGATTTTCTTTGCGGCAGGTAGCTAGGAGTTGCTCAATTGATCGATCATCAAAATGGAAGCGTATCTCATCTGGAGCATTGTATAACGCCTCGGCCGTGGCAACATAATCCACCAGCGTACGATAGGATTGCGGTGCCAAGCTGATTAGACGTTCGGCGACTTCTCTGCCGTGGGGGAGAGTTCCGATCCGATTGAGAAATAGCTCGCGTATCTGGAGACCAATGCCAATTTCATTGAAGGGCGTCGACAGCCCATTCCACGTGGAACCAAGTAGGGCTGCCGCAGCGTCATCCCTCTCAAATTCCTGGACGGAGCGCACGTGTGCAGCGAGTCGCTCCAATTGTTCTGCTTTATCGTGGAAAGCTTGAAGACCCAGTCGGTCCACAAGCGCACGCGCGGCCTTGGTCGCACCCCTGAGGGCTGCGAACATCTTCCCAATCCCCGATTTCCGCAGCGTTATGGCAGCACTGTCTATTTCGTCGGGGCTGGGCCATAATTGAGAGTCGGGTAGCCCGAGATCGCTGCGCCATTTCTTTTCACTTGCTGCAATTGCTGACCAGCGATCCTTGAGCGTCCGGAACTCGGAAGGGTCAAGGTTTCGGTGTGCATTAACCCACACTTGATACTCCGGCTTAACCTGAGCACCGGCCCTTGTTGCGAGGGCAACTGGAAAAAGTCCACCCGCCGGAAGACGGTAATCGAAGTCGAAAAGCCGAAGGATTGGCAGAAAGCGTTCAATCAGCTCAATAATTGCGGTGTTGCGTCGAATCGTTGCGCTTGCGCGCTCGTAAGCTTCGGCCGGCGTATATTCCAACAGTTCCGATGGTAACCCAGCTCGCGTTAGCGCGGACGCGATAGCAAGCGTCGTTACCTTTTCATTTGAAAGGTCGGGTCGTTCCGCCAGAGCGCGGTTAACGCAGTGCCACTCGGCCAAGCACGTGAGAACTCGTTCCAGTTCGTCGAGGTCAAGCTCAGAAACGTGTGGCAATAATTTGGTTGCCGGGGGATCGCCGAGCGCCCGATCCACCTGCACCAACCGGGTGACGTCCTCAACACTTGCGACCCCAAAGCGGGATGCATTCTCGATAAACGCGGCTAGTGTCGCGCTGACAATCCGGAGATCCTTCAGCGTATCAACAAGCCGTGAGACTTGGTGGCCCGCAATATCGGCAACCTTCGCATCCCCCCAAGGTGAGGCGGCAGGATGCCCGTACGACTTCGTGAAATTAGTATTTGCGTCAGCCAAGATAATTAAATTGCTCTCGATCCTTTCGCGTTCGCCCGGATCGGTGAGAAGTGTGTCCGGCAGTGTTACCGACTTGAATTGATCGATAATGTCCGCATTTGCGCTCCTGCCACGCAATGCCTTCCAAATCAGTCGGAAAGCTGTAAGGCCGTCTGGTTGTTCAGTGTGTAGGGCATCGAGGTAGGCTGTAATCTCCTTTCGGCTTTCATGCCAGCCAAGATTGGCTGGTTGAGTCGACTTCTTCACTCCATTCGAGCCAATGTTTACACGCTGCTTGAGACTTTCAATAACGAGCTTCGGGGAGGACTTGTCAGAGTGCAATTCAAGACAGAACTCATCAAGCCCTGACTGCGTGAGCCGGCGCTTCACCACTTCCAATGCTGCTTGCTTTTCAGCAAGGAACAGCACCTTTTTGCCGACAGCAAGAGCATTGGCGATGATATTTGTGATGGTTTGAGACTTGCCCGTGCCCGGTGGTCCCTGGATCACAAGATTCTTCTTTTTCATCACATCGATCAAAGCGCTATGTTGCGATGCGTCTGCATCTTGGATCAGCAGGGGCGCAACCTTCTCTATTTCTGGTTCGTCAATGGGGTAATCATCAGAAATCGAAGGCAGAAGTTCGCCATCTCCCGAAGGTTCAGTACCACGCAGGATCGATGAGACGAGATCATGCGTGACTGGATGCGTTTTCCAGTTCTCCGGGTTTAGGTCGGCATACATCGCGAATCTGCCGAATGCGAAGTGCCCCAGAACGAGCCAGCGATGCACTTGCCATCGCGCTAGACCCTGGACCGCTTCCTGCACGTGCGTTAGATAAACCTCGACAGAGGCGGCTCGCTCCTCGTCCCCATTTGCGAAATCAGGCAGCGTACGATTGAAATTCTTTTCTAGAAGCTTCTGAAGACTAAGATTGATCTCCGCCGAACCCTCTCGCGCAGCGAGGTAGAAAACTTTATAGCCATGGAGCGTTTTGGCTTCAAGCCGAACCGGTAGCAGGAGAAGTGGGGCAAACGCTTTCTTGTCTGACGCGTCAGATTCATACCATTCGAGGAAGCCGAACGCTAAGAACAGCGTCGACAGCCCCATTTCCTGTTCGGAAAGGCGCGCGTCGCTGGAGATTTTCTCCATCACGCGTTCAAGTTCGTCCGGGAATTTTAGTGTTTGCAAGGCCTCATCGGAATGAGACGCTTTGGATACTTTTGCCTGAAGCTCCGGATTCGGATCGATCCCAAGAGATCGCGCATGTTCTGCACGGTTAATCTCGGATTTCTTCGGCCTAGGGGATAATCCGAGCTGAGATCGAACTTTGTCGCGCAGCTCGCGCTCCAATCGACTGAGCGCGATCTCATCGTCGCGCCCTTGACTTTCAAGAGCCTCTAGCTTTGTGAGGTACTCAATGTCTGTAACCTTCGCATGTTCAAAAGCAGCTATGAAGTCTTCAGTCTTTTCCTCGTCAGGTATATCCTCGGGATCGTTCAGCGGGAGGATACGTAGAGAAGCGTCCTGCTCGACGAGCTTCTTGTAAACCTCCTCAAGGACCTCATCTATGATCTGAAGATGCCGCTTGGATTTGGCATCAAGACTATAGTTCAACATCCGGTTCTTCTTCGATAAATCGAGAAGCTTCAGCCGGAGTTGCTCGTACAGACCAGAGAGTCGATGGCTTTCCGTCGCGTCTAGCATGGAGAAGGCCCCCTAGCAGTGGCGCTTGGGACCATATTAGCGGCGCGATTCTCATCGCCCAACCCTGGATTTAGCCTCAGGACAGGTCAGGATAGCGATTCCATCCACCGCGACCGGATCACCCGCGGCGGTTCGGCCGGCCGGGCGGGCGCCGGCGCGCCCTTGGCCGGCGCGGTACCGATGGCGTCGGCTTCCGCGTTGAGCCGCAAGCCCATGCCGATGAGGCCGTGCAGCGCGGCCATGGCATAGACCGTGGTATCGAGCGCTTCGTTGCGCTCGCCTTCGCGGCGCGGTTGCCAGAGCCGGATCGGCCGCCCGCGCTCGAAGCGGGTGACCACGCGCTCGGCGGTGAGTTGGCGGAAGAACTCGGCATCGCGCTCCATGGGGAAGTGCAGCGCGCCGGGACCGGATTCGGTGAGTCGCAGGCGAGCGAACAGCGCATCCTTGGCTGCATCGACACCAATCAGGAACAGCGGCACCTTGCCCTTGGTGCGCGAAGGACGCCGCGGCCAGAGCGGAATGCCCGACCCGCCGCGGCCCTTGATCGCCCAGATGCGGCGATGAAGCCGAGTGCGACAATACTCGTAAGCGGCCTTGGTGTGCTGCCCGCCGGTATCGACCGCAACAGCGCGGATCGTGAGATCGGGGACGGCGCGGGCGTGCGGATAGGTGGCGGCCAGCGCCGTATCGAGATCCGCCCATACACGCGGGCCGGACGGATCGCCGAAGATCACGCGGTAGTCGATCGACCAGGCCTCTTCATCGCGACCCCAGCCGATCACATGCAGTTCGAGCCGATCGCCTTGCACGTCCACGCCGGCGGTGAGCACCGCGACGCGCTCGGGCAGGAGCCCTCCCCAGTCCTCACGCCGCGCCATCAGCGGCTCGGCGTCGATCACCTCGCCGGCCTGGTCCTCCCAGGTTTCGGCGAGCTTGGTGTTGGTCCACACCTGAAGCCGCGCCGGGTCGCGATAGACCTGCCCATGCTCGGTGGCGATCTCGGCCCAGGTTTCGAACGGCGAATAGAGGCTGGAGAGATGGAAGCCGGCGGTCTTGCCGTCGCCGGTTGCGGTCGCGCGCCAGCGGCCAGAGGCGAGCAGCGCCGGCTTCATGTGCTCCTCGTGGACCGCGCCGCATTCGGGACAGACGCGGTGCGCGCGGTCGCGCCTCCCTTCCGGCCATTGAATCTGCGCCCAGGTGATCGGCGCGTAGGCGCCGCAATCCGGGCAGCGCACCTCGAAGATGCGCTTGTCCGATTCCTCATAGGCTGCTTCGATGCGTGAGAAGCCCTTCAACGTCGGCGTCGAGACGAGCACGATCTTGCGCCGGCCGCGGAAGGTCACCGTGCGCTGGATGGCGAGCGCCACGGGATCGCCCTCGCCCGACACGTCGGACGGATAAGCGTCCACCTCGTCGAGGAAGAGATAGCGCGCGGGCGTCGAGCGCAGGCCGACGCCGGACGCCGCGCCGACCATGACGAGCTGCCCGCCGGGGAAGAGCTTGCGGAACTGGCTGTTGCCCGGCTCCTTCTTGCCCGGTTCGACGACGCGCTCGCGCAGCGCCGGCGAGGCCGCAATCATCGGGTCGATACGGATCGAGGTATTGCGCCGTACCGCGTCCATGGTCGGCTGCACCATGAGCATCAGCCCGGGCGCATGGTGGATGACATAGCCGAGCCAGTTGAGACCCGCTTCCGTGCCGCCGAGCTGCGCGCCTTTCATGAACACGACGCGCTCGGTCGGATCGTTCGCCGACAGGCAATCCATGATTTCACGGAGATACGGCGTGCGGGCGGTGCGCCAGCGGCCGGGCTCGGCGGACAGGTCAGGCAGGATGCGGTGCTCGTCCGCCCATTGCGAAACGGTGAGCGGCGGTTCAGGCGTAGCGCCGTCGCGCCAGATCTCATCGACCCAGGCGGTGATGTCATCCATCGCGCAGCTCCGGGAGCGGGATGCGGGCAAGATCGACCAGGTGCTCGCGCATGAGCCGGTCGAGGGCCGCGAAGGTGCGCGCGGGATCGGTGCCGAGCTCGGCGGCAAGCAACGGCGTGACGCGCGCAACCCAGGCCATGTGCGCGTCCCGCTCGGCCTTCGCGCGGGCGAAGACCGCCGCCTTCACCGCCGAGCGGTTTACGAGGTCGCCACGCTCGCGTTCGAGGGCGAGCTTGGCGCGTTGGACCTTGACGATTTCGTGCAGCCGGCGCGCTTCGGCGAGCGAAGGCGTCGCGCCGGCAACCCCGCCCTTGCCGCGCCGGTCGGGATCGAGGTTTTCTTCCATCCAGCGCAAGCCGGCTTCAACCTCGATCCGCCCGTCGGGCAGGACCGGGAGCCCTTGCGCGATCAGTTGCGAGATGCGCCCGCGTGTGAGCCCGACGCGTTCGGCAAACGCCGCTTTGGTGACGACGCCTGTTTTTGAATCAGCGTTGGCGTTTGCCGCTAGTTTAGGCATTTGCGTCCTCGCAGAATGGCGAAGGGCCGCGCCGCCGCCCCCCGCATACGAAATCGCCCAAGAGGAACCGCGCCGCGGCGTCGCAAACGGAGTCGCGTTGCGGCGGCTTGCGCCATTGCGCCCGCGCCGAAGGTTTCCGAAGGCTTGGAAGGCGTTCTCCCATATCAACGCTCCGCGCGCGCACGCGCGCGAAATAGGGACAATCGGGAAATCCCCTTCGTATCCCTTCGGAGGCTGCGCAATGGTCAGAACACCGGGTCATCGACGCCTCCCGGTCCGAAGGGCGACGCCCGATCGATCAGCTGCACGCCATGGATCACCGCCCGGCGCGTGATCGGATCATGGCCGCGTTGGAGGCCTCGGGCCGCGAGCGCGGTCGAAAAGCGTTTGATCGAGCCGGTGAACTCGCCAGCGCGCGCCGACCATTCCGTCCAGGCCGCGAAGAGGTCTTTGACCTCGGTCGAGGCGTTCGGATCGTCGGTCGCGCACCGCTCGGCGAGGAATAGGCCGATGGTATCCTCGTCGGCGAGATAACTCGCGGTCGCCGCCTGCACCGCCGGCGGCGGCGCCAGCCCGATGCGCTGCCATTCGAGGCATCCTTCGATCGCCCAGGCGAGGATGCCCGGCCACTCGGCGACGAGCTTCTCGGGCAGGTTCGGGTCGCGTTCGGCCTTTGGAATCGTGACGGTGAACGGCACGAGGTTGAAGCGGCGCTTGACCGCT
>Ga0070737_10004175_pt1 | contig 14767 bp, 11 predicted proteins | sample Coa_R1_10_FD_66438 | JGI IMG/M metagenome (GOLD analysis project Ga0070737, IMG submission 66438) | Surface soil microbial communities from Centralia Pennsylvania, which are recovering from an underground coalmine fire - Coalmine... | ecosystem: Environmental > Terrestrial > Soil > Unclassified...
GCTCGGCACCAATGCCGAGATCGCCGGGCTCGTCGTCTGGAACCTCAGCTGGCCGGCGATCATCGTGCGCGCCCGGCTCGTCACGATCGGAAAGGTCTACGAGGAGGCCGCCGCCGACCTCGGGGCCTCGCGCCTCCAGGCGCTCTGGAGGGTCCTCATGCGCATGCTGATGCCGGCCGTCTTCGCGAGCGCCGTCCTCGTCTTCGCCGGGGTGATCGACGACTTCGTGATCGTCGAGCAGCTCTCCTCGACCGCCAACACCCAACCGGTGTCGGTCCTCATCTACTCGAACGTGCACGGCGGTCTCGCCGGCCCGTCGCTGAACGCCCTCGCCACGCTGATGCTCCTGTTCTCGCTCGTGGTCGCCGTGCTCGGCTACGTCGCCTACCGGCTCCTCACCCGAGGAGAGCGGCAGAGCTCCGCCGAGACGCTGACGACCATCGCGGGCATCTGAGCGACCGTGGCGCGAAGCTCTCCGGGGAGGACACCCATGACTGGCGGCTCGATCGTGCTCGAGGAACTGACCAAGCGCTTCGGCGACCAGGTCGCCGTCGACGCCGTCTCGCTCGAGGTGCGCGGCGGCGAGTTCTTCTCGCTCCTCGGCCCCTCGGGCTGCGGGAAGACGACGACGCTGCGGATGATCGGAGGCTTCGAGGAGCCGACGAGCGGGCGGATCCTGCTCGACGGGGCCGAGGTCGGGCACCTGCCGCCGAACCGCCGGCCGGTCAACACCGTGTTCCAGAGCTACGCGCTCTTCCCCTTCCTCGACGTGGCCGGGAACGTCGCCTTCGGGCTCAAGTTCGCGCGCCTCGGCCGTGACGAGTCCCGCCGGCGCGTGGCCGAGGCCCTCGACCTCGTGCAGCTCACCGGCTACGAGCGGCGGCGGCCGAGCCAGCTGTCGGGCGGCCAGCAGCAACGGGTCGCCCTCGCCCGGGCGCTCGTCCTGCGCCCCTCAGTGCTGCTGCTCGACGAGCCCCTCGGGGCGCTCGACGCCAAGCTGCGCCGCTCGCTCCAAGTCGAGCTGAAGGCGCTCCAGGAGCGGGTCGGCATCACGTTCCTCTACGTGACCCACGACCAGGAGGAAGCGCTCACGATGTCCGACCGCCTCGCCGTGATGTCGAACGGCCGGATCGCCCAGCTCGGCACGCCGCGCGAGGTCTACGAAGAGCCGGCGAGCGCCTACGTCGCCGACTTCCTTGGAGTGTCCAACCTCATGGACGCCGTCGCCACGCCGGGATCAGGCGGCACCTGCCGGGTGAGGATCGGCGAGTTCGAGATCGCCTCGAGCTGCGGTGCCGTCTCGGCGGCCGGCCCGGTCAAGGTGGCGATCCGGCCCGAGCGGGTGGGGCTGGCAGGCTTCGAGGAGACGGGGCCGAACCGGGTCCCCGCCATGGTCGAGCGGGCGGTGTTCGTCGGAGCGGCGACCCAGGTGATCGTGCGCCTTGCGGCGGGCGCCACGTTGCAGGCCCTCGTCGCCAACGACGGCCAGGCCCCCGCCCTCGAGCCCGGAACGCCCGTGCAGGCGGTGCTCCCGGCCGATGCCGTGCGGGTCCTCGCCGACGAGGGCGCCTCCGTCGCCGAGATCCACGAGGAGACCTACGGCGAGGCGCCACCCTCCTCCGGGGCCGGGCCCGGGTCGCCCTCGCCGGTGCCCTTCGCCGGCGCCCGGTAGGTCACCACCTGGCGGTGGTCGAGCCGCTCGACCACCCAGTGCCGCTCGCCGCCACGCTCTCCCGGGGGCGCCGCAGGAGCGGGGCGGCGGTGGAACTCGCTCTCGTAGGCGGCAGCCGGCGGGCAACCGAGCGCCTCCCAGGCACGGGCATAGGCAACGAGCCGGTCCCCGAGAGCCTCCCCGCTCGGGCCGCGCCAGCAGACCCGGTCGCCTCGAGGCTCCACCCACGCCGTCGAGGCGCCGTCGTCGAGCACGAGGAGGGAGGTGGCGCGGGGGTCTTCGAGGGCCACGTAGTAGTCGAGGTCCCACCTCGCCCGAGCCCCGACCCGCTCCCGGCCCGCCTCCGGCGCAAGGAGCCGGGCGAGCCCGGCCGGGAGCGGGACACCGGGGCCGGCGGCGGCGGGCAGCTGTTCGAGCGGCCGCGCCCTCCACGGTGCGGTCGCCTCCTGGTGCCCCTGGATCGCGACGAAGCCCGAGCGCGCGACGACGCGGGCCACGGGGCAGCGCCCGCCGGGCTCGATGCGGGTGAGGGGGTGCCATCCCCCGTGCTGGAGCGGGAGCAGCACGCTGCCGGCAGGCCCGACCTGGTCGACCCAGGCCGGGGCGAGGTCGCAGCAGCCGACCGTGGCGACGACCCGGTCGAAGGGGGCGAGCTCCGGCCAGCCGAGGTAGCCGTCCCCCTCCCTCAACTGCACCGCCCCGTACCCGAGGAGCTCGAGGCGCGAAGCCGCCGCCCGGGCGAGCCCGGGATCGATCTCGACCGACGCCACGAGGCCGTCGCGCCCGACGAGCTCGGCGAGCAGCGCCGCGTGGTAGCCGCTCCCGGTGCCGATCTCGAGCACCCGCATGCCGGGAGCGAGCTCGAGGAGCTCGAGCATGGTGGCGACCACGCGGGGCGCCGAGATGCTGCTCGTCGGCGCAGGCCCGGCTCCGAGCGCGATCGCCCGGTCGAGGTCGTAGACGGCCGAGAGCGGGTGGGCGCCGGCCACGAACCGCTCCCGGGGGAGCCGGGCCATCGCCTCGAGCACGCGCCCGTCACGGATCCCGACCCTCGCGAGGCCGGCCACCATTGCCGCGCGCGCCACCTCGGCACCGGCCGGGAAGGCGGGGCCGCCTCGCACGGTGGCCATCTTCCCGCCACCGGGCCAATCCGTCGAGGACCCCCGGCCGTAACACGGGCATGACCATTGCAACGCTGGCACGCCAACGACCCCGCCTCGCCCTCACGGGCGCCCTCGCCGTCATCGCCCTCGCCGCCGCCGCCTGCGGCAGCCCTGCAGCCTCGAAGACCGCGAGCGGCAACACGAAGAGCTCGAGCACGAGCGCCTCGGCCGGCGGCGGCGGCTACGGCTACTCGAGCGGCTCCTCCACCACGACCACGACCGCGCCGGCGTCGAGCACCGCCGCGCTCGTGAAGACGGCGAAGGTCGGCTCGCTCGGGACCATCCTCGTCACGGCCAAGGGCTACGTGCTCTACACCTACAAGCCGGACCCGAAGGGGAAGTCGGTCTGCACGGGCAGCTGCGCCACCTTGTGGCCGCCGCTCACCACGACCTCTGCGAGCGCCGACATCGCCGCCGGGCACTCCGGCTTCTCGGTGATCCACCGCAGCGGCGGAGTGCTCCAGGTCGCCTACGAGGGCAAGCCGCTCTACACCTACAGCGGCGACACGGCGCCCCTCGAGGCCAAGGGGGAGGGCTTCCTCGGGCTCTGGTACGTCGTCAAGGTGGGCGCGAGCTCCTCGGGCTCGAGCTCGAGCTCCGGCGGCGGCTGGTAGGCCTGCCGGGCTGCCCTCAACGCCTCGAGGCGGCCGCACGCCGCCCCGGCTTGCGGGGCGGCGTCCACTCGAAGCCGAGCTGCTGGGCGGCGACCCGCATCGCGAGCCCGAAGGCGCGCCTCGCGTCGACGACCGGGTCCTCGAGGGCGATCTGGATCGCGAGGCCGTCGAGGAGCGCCGAGTAGGCGACGGCAAAGTCGTCCTCGTCCTGGGGGCTGAACTCGCCGCTCGCGATGCCGTCGCGCACGATCTGGCGGATCGTCTCCCGGAAGTGCTCGTCGAACTCCTCCCGGACGCTGCGCACCTCGGGGTCCCTCAGCGCCTGGGCCCACAGGTCGAGCCAGATCGACCACGACTCCTGGCGCACGTCGCCGGTGTCGGGCACGCAGCTCATGGCGACGACCTCCTCGAGGCGGCCGGCCGCGCTCGGGATCTCGGCCGTGCGGCGGTTCATCTCGGCGTACCACGCGTCCTCTGAGAACCGCATCGCCTCGGCGAGCAGGTTGTCCTTGGTCTTGAAGTAGTAGATCACGAGCGCCGGGCTGACCCCGGCCCGCTCGGCCACGTCCGCGATCCGCGTCTCGGGGAAGCCCCGCTCCACGATGACGTCGAGCGTGGCCGCCAGCATCTGCGCCCGCCGGGCATCAGGGGCCTCCTGCACGCCGTCGACCGTGCTCGTCGCCATGGGCGCTGCTTCCTCCATTCGCCGTCTCGCCGACCTGGCTCTTGCCGCACCCTAGCAGAGCCGTTAGACTGAACAGTCAGTCAAAGTCTCCGGACACTCCGGACTCACCGGGAGAACCCATGGCATCGAGCGGCAGCACAGGGCGGTACGACGCGATCGTCGTCGGGGGCGGGCACAACGGCCTCGTCGCCGCGGCCTACCTCGCCCGGGCCGGGCTCTCCACCCTCGTCGTCGAGGCACGCGAGAAGACCGGCGGCGCTGCCACGACGGAGTCGCCGTGGCCCGAGGCGCCCGAGTTCAAGGTGACCCGGCTCTCGTACGTGATGAGCCTGCTCCCACCCACCATCATCAAGGATCTCGAGCTCGAGCGGAACGGCTACAAGGTGTACCCGATGGGGCCGTACTACCAGGCCTTCCCCGACGGCACCTCCATCAAGATCTGGTCCGACGACGCGAAGAAGAACTACGACGAGATCGCGAAGTTCTCGAAGCGCGACGCCGAGGCGATGCCGAAGTGGGACGCGTGGCTCGGTGGCCTCGCCGACGTGTTGGGCCCGATGCTGCTGCAGGTGCCCCCGAAGATCGGCTCGAAGCGGCCGGGCGACCTCGCCGACCTGCTCCGCCTCGCCTGGCGCCATCGGGGCATCGACGTCCGCACGGTCGCCGACGTGACCCGGCTCATGACGATGTCGATCGCCGACCTGCTCGACGACTGGTTCGAGTCCTGGCAGGTGAAGGCGCCGATCGCCGTGAACGGCGTCATCGGGACCTGGGCCGGCCCCTACGAGCCGGGGACGGCCTACGTCATGGCGCACCATTCGATCGGCGACGTCGGCGACGGCCACCTCGGGAGCTGGGGCTTCCCCGAGGGGGGCATGGGGGCGGTCGCCGAGGCGATCAAGCGGGCTGCCGTCGGCTTCGGGGCCGAGATCCGCACGGCGTCCCCGGTCGTGCGCACGATCGTGCGTGACGGGAGGGCCGAGGGGGTGGTGCTCGCGAGCGGGGACGAGCTGCGGGCACCGGTCGTCGTGACGACGCTCCACCCGCGCACGGCCTTCTTGGACCACGTCGGGACCGCCAACCTGCCCGAGGACTTCGCGCGCGACATCGAGCACTGGAAGACCCGTAGCGGTGTCGTGAAGATCAACCTCGCCCTCTCGCAGCTGCCGAGCTTCACGGCCGACCCCGGCACCAACCTGCAGCCCCACCACACCGGGTCGGTCGAGATGGCGCCGTCGATGGAGTACATGGAGCGGGCCTTCCTCGACGCCCGGGAGGGCCGGCCCGCCGAGCGGCCCTTCTCGGACTCGGTGATCCCGAGCACCTTCGACCGCACCCTCTGCCCCGAGGGGACCCACGTCATGTCCCTGTTCTCCCAGTGGGTGCCGGCCGAGTGGTCAAGCGAGCCCCACACCGCAGAGCTCGAGGCCTACGCCGACCGGCTGATCGACCTCTACGACGAGCTCGCCCCCAACTTCAAGGCCTCGATCCTGCACCGTGACATCGTGGGCCCCTACGAGATGGAGCACGAGTACGGCCTCGTCGGGGGGAACATCTTCCACGGCGAGCTCTCCGTCGAGCAGCTGTTCCACATGCGCCCGGCACCGGGCTTCGCCGACTACCGGACCCCGGTCGCGGGGCTCTACTACGCGAGCTCGGCCACCCACGCCGGAGGCGGCGTCTGCGGGATCCCGGGCTGGCAGGCAGCGAGAGCCGCCCTCTCGGACCGCAGGGCGGGCGAGCGGCGGAGCCGGGTCCGGAGCCTGTTGCGCCGGTGAGGCTCGAGCACCTGCTCGAGCCGGCGAGCGTCGCCGTCGTCGGCGCGAGCTCCCGGCCGGGGAGCTTCGGGGCCCGGCTCGTGACGGAGGTGTCGCGCAGCCCCCGCGTGCCCGAGATCAGCCTCGTCAACGCGCGCCTCGCCGGCGAGCGCATCGGCGGGCGACCCGTCGTCGCCTCGCTCGAGGAGGTCGACGGCGCCGTCGACCTCGTCCTCGTCGCCGTCGGCGACGGCCAGCTCGAGGCGGTGCTCTCGACCGCCGCCCGCCGCGGCGACCGGGCGGCGGTGATCTACGGCAGCGCCGTCGACCCTACGTCGCCGGCGGACTCCTCCCGCTTCCGGGCCCGGCTTGCCGCCATCGCCCGGGAGGCGGGGATGGCGCTCTGCGGCGGGGGGTGCATGGGGTTCGTCTCTCCGTCGGTGCGCGCCATCGGGTACCTCGAGCGCCACCCGCTCCCCAACGGGCCGGTGGCGCTCGTGACCCACTCCGGCTCGGCCTTCTCGGCCCTGTTGCGGGCCGACCGCCCCTTTGGATGGTCGCTTGCGGTCTCCTCCGGCCAGGAGCTCGTCACGACGGCCGCCGAGTACCTCGAGTACGCCCTCGCGCTTGGCTCGACCGGGGTGGTCGTCCTCGTGCTCGAGGCCGTGCGGGACGCCGACCGGCTCCGGGCCGCTCTCGACCTCGCCCGCGAGCGCGACGTGCCCGTCGTCGCCCTCGCCGTCGGCGCCTCCGAGGCGGGACGGGCGATGGTGGCCGCCCACTCCGGGGCGCTCGCGGGCAGCGACGCGGCCTGGGAGGCGCTCGCCGACGCCCACGGCGTGCTCCGCGTCGAAGACCTCGCCGAGCTGTGCGACACCGTGGAGCTCCTCGTGGCCAGGAGGAGAGCGCCGGCCCGGCGCGAGGGTGCAGGCGGCATCGGGGCGGTGTTCGACTCCGGGGCCGAGCGCGCCCTCGCCGTCGACCTCGGGGCCCGCCTCGGCGTCGGGTTCGCCGAGCTCGAGCCCGGGACGGCGAAGCGGCTCGCCGAGCTGCTCGACCCGGGCCTCGACCCCTCGAACCCGCTCGACGTCTGGGGAACCGGAGCGAGGACCGAGGAGGTGTTCCGCGAGGCCCTGCGGGCGTTGGCCGGCGACGCCAGGGTCGACGCTGTGGCCCTCGCCGTCGACCTCGTCCCCGAGTACGACGGCGACGAGTCGTACCGGACGGCCCTCGTCGCAGCCTGGGAGGAGACGGAGCTCCCCCTCTGCATCATGAGCCACGTCCCCTCGGCCCTCGACCGCGAGGCCGCCGCCCGCCTCCGCCGGCTCGGGATCCCCGTCCTCGAGGGCACCCGCTCCGGCCTGCTCGCCCTCCGCCACCTGCTCGAGCTGCGCGACTTCGCCGGGCGGGCGCCCCTGTTGGCCCCCGCCATCGACGAGGCGCGGGCGACCCGGGCTGCGTTGCTCGCGAGCGGTGGCGACGACCCCCTCGCAGCTCTGGAGCTCCTCGCCCAGTACGGCATCGCGGCGCCGGCGACACGGGTGGCCTGCGACCGGGAGGGCGCCGTTGCCGCCGCAGGGAAGATCGGCTTCCCCGTCGCGATGAAGACGGCGGCTCCGATCGCCCACAAGAGCGACGTCGGAGGGGTGATGCTCCACCTCGACGGCCCCACTGCAGTCGGCGAGGCCTACGACCGCCTCGCCCGCCTCGGCAAGCGGGTGACCGTCGCGGCCATGGCGCCCGAGGGGGTCGAGCTGTCCCTCGGCGTCGTGCGGGATCCCGCCCTCGGGCCGCTCGTCGTGGTGGGGGCGGGAGGAGGGCTGGTGGAACTGCTCGCGGACCGGGTGGTGGCGCTCCCCCCGCTCGACCGCCCGGCCGCGGGCAGGCTCCTTCGCAGGCTGCGCGCCTACCGGCTCCTCGAGGGCTACCGGGGCCGGCCCGGGGCCGACCTCGGGGCGGTCGAGGAGGCCGTGGTCGCCGTCTCGCTCATCGCCCTCGAGGCGGGCGAGAGCCTCGAGGCGTTCGAGATCAACCCACTGTCGTGCGGGCCGGCCGGGGCGCTCGCCCTCGACGTGCTCGTCGAGGCCCGCCGTCCGGGCTGAGCCCACGGGACCGGCGCGGCCTCCGCCAAGGGTCAGAAGATCACGTACAGCTTCCTCAGCCGCTCGTGGATCTCCCAGCGGCCCGACCAGCCGAGGGGGAACAGGGCGCTGTCCCCGGGCCCGAGGCGCACGGGCTCGGCCCCGGGGTCGTCAGGCGTCACGGTCATCGAGCCGGCGAGCACGTGCACGAGCTCGTTCGTCTCGAGCACCCAGTGAGAGGGGCCGGGCGTGCACTCCCAGATCCCGCACTCGGAGCCGGACTCGTCCGCCCACATCGTGAGGCCGGAGGTCGCCATCGGCGGACCGGTCGCCTCCTCGAGAGGGCCCCAGTCCTCGAGGTCGCCGGTCGAGGCCGCGTCCCGCAACACGGCGAGGGCGACGGGTGGGGCGGCCGGGAGGTCGGTCATGGCCTCATCCTTTCTTCAACGGTGGTCTCGGGGAACGGGAGGGCGATCGGGTCAGGGGCGAGGCGGCTCCGGCCCGCCGCGTCGAAGCGGTCGAGGCCGAGCTGCCCGGTCTCGACCAGCTCGCTCCTGCCCTCGAGGCAGAGATCGGCGGCCACGCGGGCCACGGCCGGCCCCCACATCATCCCGTGGCCGCCGGCGGAGGCCACCGTGACGCCGGCGATGGGCGTCCGGGCGGCATCGAGGGCTGGGCCGAGAATGGGAAGGTGGTCCGGCGTGTAGTCGATGGTCGCGGCCCAGACCCGCCGGAGCCCGAGCGGGGCCGAGGCCGGGAGGAGCTCGGCGAGCCGCTCTCGCACCTTGGCGAGGTAGGGCCAGTCGACCTCACGGGCGGGGCCGGGCGGCTCGTCGGGGTTGCTCATCCCGAACAGCACGCCCCCCTCCTCGGGCCGCCAGTAGATCCCCTCGGCGACGTCGAAGACCATGGCGATGCGCTCGGGGGCGACGTCGGGGTGCGGCTCGGTCACGGCGACCTGGTGGCGGGTGCCGCCGGCGAAGATCCGCGTCCCGGCGCGCTCGCCCACCGCCGCCAGCTCGGGGCCGCCCGTCAGCACGACGCGATCTGTCGAGATCGGCCCCTGCGAGGTCTCGACCGCGCTGAGAGCTCCCGAGCGGTCGCGGTCAAGGCCGAGGAGCTCGGTCCGCTCCCGCACGTCGACCCTCGCCCGGGCGAGCGCCGTCGCGTACGCCACCACGTTGCGCGGGGGGTCGATGTAGCCGTCGCCGGGGGCGAAGGAGCCGCCGAGGACGCCCTCGGCCGACATCGCCGGCACGAGCTCGCGGACCTCGTCCGGGCCGACCCAGCTGACCTCGAGGCCGAGCCCCCGCTGCATCTCCACCCTGGCTCGCCCCTCGGCGACCTGCGCCGTCGTGAACGCCGGCATGAGGTAGCCCTGGGCCACGAAGCCCGAGTCGACGCCGAGCTCTCCGGCTTGGCGGAGGTAGAAGTCGCGGCTCCACATGCCGAGGCGGACCGCGAACGGGGTGCCGCCCTGGGCCCGCACCATCCCCGCCGCGCGGCTGCTCGCCCCGGCGCCGAGGGTCCTCGCCTCGACGACGACCACCCGCTCGAGGCCGGCGGCTTTGAGGAACCAGGCGCACCAGCCGCCGACGGTCCCGCCCCCCACCACGACGGCGTCGGCCCTCTCGGTCACGCCGCCCACGATCGCATAGACTGAATGTTCAGTCAAGAGCAAGGAGCCGGGACGTGCACCAGCTGACCGCCGAGGACCTGGAGATCCAGGACCGGGCCCGCGCCTTCGTCGAGGACCTCGTCGGCTACGAGCAGTACGCCGAGGAGCACGGCGGGGAGCTCCCCGACGGCGTCGCCGCCGCCATGGCGGCGCGCGCCCGGCACGAGGGGCTCACCGCGACGAACATGCCCGCCGAGCTCGGCGGGCGAGGCTGCAGCACGCTCCAGCAGGTCCTCGTGCAAGAGCAGGTGGGGCGGGTGACGAACGCGCTCGCCTGGATGCTCTCGACGCCGCCGCAGTGGTGGCCCGCCGTCGCGACCGACTACCAGCGGGAGCGGTGGCTGCTCCCGACGATCCGCGGGGAGATGGCCGAGTGCTACGCCATCACCGAGGAGGGGGCGGGGTCCGACGTCGACGCCATCGAGGCGACGGCCCGCCGCGACGGCGACGGGTACGTCCTCGACGGGGTGAAGTGGCACGTGACCTCCTTCAACGAGGCCGCCTACGCCTTCTTCCAGGGCCGCCTCACCAATGGCCCCCACGCCGGAGAGCACGCCATGTTCGTCGTCGACCTCCCCTCTCCGGGCGTGCGGGTGGTCCGGACGCCGGCCTACTCCCACACCATCGCCCACCAGCACCCGGTCGTCGCCTTCGAGGGGGTCCGGGTGCCGGCCACCCACCTCGTCGGCGAGGAGGGTGGCGGGATGCGGTTCGCCCACGAGTGGTTCCGTTTCGAGCGCCTCATGGTCGCCGCCCGGTGCCTCGGGGCGGCCGAGCGCCTCGTCGACGAGTCCTCCCGTTTCGCCGCCGAGCGGGTCGTCGGCGGCCGCCCGATCCGAGAGTACGAGCTCGTGCAGGCGATGCTCGCCGACAGCCTCACCGAGCTCTACGCCGCGCGGGCGATGGTCTACGAGGCGGCCCGCGGCGTCGACGAGGGGCGCGACCGCAAGGTGCAGCATGCCCAGGCCTCGATGGTCAAGCTGTACGCCTCCGAGATGGCCGGGCGGGTGGCCGACCGCGCCGTGCAGATCTTCGGCGGGCGCGGCTACATGCGAGAGAACGTGGCCGAGCGGTTCTTCCGGGAGCTTCGCGTCGAGCGGATCTGGGAGGGCACGAGCGAGATCCAGCGGGTGATCGTTGCCGACCAGCTTGCGAAACAGGGCGTGCGCTCGCTCGTCTGAGCCGCTGCTCCGAGCACGTGCGACCCGCAACCCGGGGCACGGAGGCCCGAGCCGGCATGGAGGCCGTCCAGGCCCTCACTCGCGCGACGCCGAGGGTGACGATGCGACGGAGCGAGAGGACCCTGTCGACAAGGGAAGAACGGCGTCGGCAATCGACCATGGAAAGAGGTCGCCGAGCCGTTGTGGCGGGTGCTCGACCAGAGTCGCTTGGAAGGCGGGCGGCGGCGGCCGGCCGGCGCCGTCACCTCCTGTGGGGACGCGCCAAGGAGCGGTAGCCTGGCGCCGTGGGCTACGGGCAGGGTGGCTCCCGACGCTTCCGTTTCGACCGAGAGCTATCCCCCCTCGCGACGATGCCCACCGCACGCCCACACGGAGGCGCCCGAGGGCGGTCCAGCAAACGGCCTCGCGGACGACGCCTGGCCGCAGGCCCGGTGGCGGCCGCCTTGCTGGCGGCTGTGGCGCTGGCAGGATGCGCCTCCGGCCACGCCGCGACGTTGGCGCACCCTCCGCGCGCCGGCGGAGCGCGGTCCACGACCTCGACCAGCCTCGGAGAGCCCGCGAACCTCGCCCCGACGAGCTCGACCACCCCGGCGAGCGCCGGGTGCCCAGCCGCATGGTCGGACGCGCCGCTGCTGCCGTGCAGGGACGTGCCGCCCGGCCTGTCGCCCGACCTCCAGCTCGCGGGGTCCACCTGCGAGGCCGTCGCCCCCTCGATCCCCGACTGCACGGCTGGCGTCTCAGAGGGCTTCGCTGTCGCCGCCAAGAGCCCGAGCTCGGTGCCGGCGGTCCTCGCGTCGGCAGCCCTCTCCTTCCCGACGCGCTCGGAGGCCGAGACCGCCGCCCAGTCACTCGGCCACAGCTTCTCCGGCTCACAGACCTTCACGAGGGACCCGGCCGCTCCGGCTGAGAGCGCCACCTACGCGGTGGCCCTCATCACCTGGCCCCATCACGTCGGCGCCATCGCGATCGAGGTCGTCGGCACGACTGTGCTCGAGGTCTACCTCCGGGTGGCGAAGGCGGCGCCGAGCTCGACGAGAGCAGAGCTCAAGGCGCCCGCTCTCATCGTCCGGCTCCTCGCCGACCAGGTCGCGCAGCTGAGGCAGGTCGGCCCCCCGGCCTGACCGTCCGGCGGGTCGGAGCTACGCCCGCACCGTGACCGGGGGCGTGCGCAGGGGCCGCCCGAGATAGCCCGCCGCCAGCATGGCCACCCACTGGTAGACGCCGTCCTCCTGTTCCGAGAGCGGGCCCGGGATCGCCCGCGGGCTCGACATCCCCCGCTGGACCGACTCGCACGCGAGCCAGTCCTGGCGGTTGGTGACGTCCCAGAAGTCGACGGCGAAGGAGGGGTCGAACTCCGCCCGCTCGACGTCCTCAGGTGCGAAGTGCCACTCGCAGACGATCCGGGTCCGGTCGGCCGCAAGCGGCGTCAGCACATGCGTCATCACGTAGTCGGGGTGGAGGCTGATGAGCACGTTCGGGAAGAGGCCGACGTAGTCGACGATCCGCCGCCGGCGCTCGTCGAGGCCCCGGAGCGGCCGGCCGCTCGTGCGGCCGTCGAGCGACATGGTGGCGTAGCCCTCCCGGATGTCCATCCAGCCGGCGACCCAGGCCCCCACACCGGGGTGCTGGTAGTTCTCGCCGCTCGTCGGGGGGCTCGCCGCGCACAGCTCGGGGTGGATGACGGGGCAGTGGTAGCACTCCTGGTAGTTCTCGGCGAGGATCTTCCAGTTCGCCCCGACCACGTACTCGTGGCGACCGGCCGTGACGAGCCGCTCGAGCTCGTAGGGGGCCAGGATCTCCTCGAGGCCGGCCACGTGCTCGGCGAACGGACCGGCGGCTCCGGACGGGTCGACGAAGAGCAGGCCGTGCCACTCGGCGAGGCGGAGCTCGACGAGGCCGTGGCCCTCGGGATCGAAGTGGGACTGCCCGTCGAAGCCCGGCGCCTTCCGGAGGCGGCCGTCGAGACGGTAGGACCACGCGTGGTAGGGGCAGAGCACGATCGGCCGGTTGACCGGATCGACGCCGCACGGGAGGAGCTCGTGGCCGCGGTGCCGGCAGGCGTTGGCGAACGCCCGCGCCGTGCCGTCCTGGGCGCGCACGAGGAAGACACTCCCCCGCCCAACCGGCTCGGCCCGCTGGTCGCCCGCCTTCGACACGAGCGTGCTCCGGCCGAGACAGCTCCAACCGCCCTCGAAAAAGCTCTCCTGCTCCCAGGCGAACACCGCCTCGTCGGTGTAGGCGGCGCGAGGCAGCATCCGGCTCTCACCAAAGGGCCGGAGCGACACGGCGAGCTCGGCCGGGTCGAGCGGCGCCGGCCGCCGGCCCGGCGCGGGGGCGCTCAAAGAGGTGCCGTCGTCCGTGGTCGAGGTCATGGCCTGCCGTCTCCTACTTTGACTGACTGTACAGTCAAGCCTACGCCAACGCGCGCCCAGGCTCAAGCTCGCCGCCCCGGGCTCGGGAAGGCCGCGCGCTCAACCGGCGGCGCCGAGGCCGCCCGTGGCCCCGGCCTCGGCCTCGGTCGTGAGGGCGCCGGCTCCCTCGGTCACCGGTGGAGCGGTGGCGGCGTGGCCGGTCCGGCGAGCTCCAGCCGGCTGGCGGCGGGGCGGGCGGGCGAGCTCGAGGAGCTCGTCGAGGGCCTCCCCGACGAGCCTCGGCAGGTCGGCCACCCGGGGCGCCGTCTCCCGGCACGCGTTGAAGCCGAAGTAGACGATGCCGCAGTAGCTCATGACCGTGATGTTGAGGCCGACGCCCTCGGCCACCGGTCCGAGCGGGTAGAAGCCGACCATGCGCGCCCCCGCCATGAACAGCGGGAACGGCGGCCCGGGCACGTTCGAGATCGTCACGTTGAACGCCGGCCGCACGCGGTCGAAGACCTTCATGGACGAGATGAGCCGGGAGGCACGCCCGATGAGGGCCGGGAAGGTGAACTCCGTCCAGTCCGTGAGCGTCGAGGCGCCGATCAGCTCCTCTTGCTCCTTGGCCGAGCGCATGCTCTCCGAGATGGCCCTCAACCGGGCGGCCGGATCCTCGAGATTGGTCGCGAGCGAGGTCAGCATCGCCGAGACCCGGTTGCCGCCGGCGAGGCGCTCCGACTCGGTCCGCACCGACATGGGGACCATCGCCACGAGGGGCTCCTCGGGCAGTTCGTCCCCCTCGATCAGGTAGGCCCGCAACGCCGAGGCGCAGAGAGCGAGCACGACGTCGTTCACGGTGCAACCGAAGTGGTTCTTCACCGCCTTCAGCTCGTCGAGCGGGCGCTCGGCGAACGCGACCCGGCGGTGCGGCGTGATCGCCTGGTTGAGGGAGGTCTTCGGGGCGTCGAAGGGCGACGGGGGAGGCTCCACCCCGGCCCGCCGGTTGCGCTCGGTCACGTGCAGGGCCGACTCGACCACTCGCCGGGCCGTCCTCGCCGCCCGGAGCGGGTGGCCGACGAGGGAGGCCATCGCGAAGGCCATGAGCTCCACCTCGGTCGGCACGGGCTCGGGGTGCCAGTGATCGACGATCAGGCGTTCGGGGGGGTTCGGCTCGAGGTCGAGCCAGGTCGCCGCGATCTCGGCGCCCGACACTCCGTCGATGGCGGCGTGGTGCATCTTCGTCACCGTCGCGAGGCGACCACCCTCGAGACCCTCGACGACGTACATCTCCCACAGCGGGCGGCTCCGGTCGAGCGGCAGCCCGACGACCTGGCCGACGAAGGCCTCGAGCTCACGCATCCCCCCGGGGGCAGGGAGCGCCGCCCGGCGGACGTGGTAGTCGAGGTCGAAGTCCGGGTCCTCGATCCAGAACGGGTGTGAGAGCCGGAGCGGCACCTCCACGAGGCGGCGGCGGAACGGGGCGGCGAGCGGGAGCCGCTCTGCGACCATCTGGCGGATCTCTTCGAACGAGGTTGCCCGCTCCCCCGGCTCGATCACGTAGACGCCGGTCACGTGCATGTGC
>Ga0070737_10004176_pt1 | contig 14762 bp, 14 predicted proteins | sample Coa_R1_10_FD_66438 | JGI IMG/M metagenome (GOLD analysis project Ga0070737, IMG submission 66438) | Surface soil microbial communities from Centralia Pennsylvania, which are recovering from an underground coalmine fire - Coalmine... | ecosystem: Environmental > Terrestrial > Soil > Unclassified...
CATTTCGGGGCTGCTCCAACGTGGCTGGCGGCTGCCCGAGCGCTTCCAGGTCAAAGCTCGCGACGGCATAACCGACATCTACGGCTCGATCATCCGTCCCTCGAACTACGATCCGGCGCGACGCTATCCAGTCCTCGACGCCATCTATCCTGGACCGCAGACGATCCGGACGCCGAAAGCGTTCCCTGCGGTCGCGAGCGGCTTCTGGCAGGATCAGGCGCTGGCCGAGCTCGGCTTCGTCGTCGTCACCATCGACGGCTTGGGCACGCCCTACCGCTCGCGCGCCTTCCACGATGTCGCCTACGGCGTCGACTTCGGCGAGGCCGGCGGCTTGACTGATCACATAATTGGCATCAAGCAGCTCGGCGCCCGCGATCCATCGCTCGATCTGGAGCGGGTCGGCATCTACGGCCACTCCGGCGGCGGCTACGCCTCGGCCCGAGCCATGCTCCTCTTTCCCGAGTTCTACAAGGTCGCGGTCTCGTCGGCCGGGAACCACGACAACCGGGGCTACGTCGCCCTCTGGGGCGAGGGCTGGATGGGACCGTTCGACGAAGAGACCTACGAGCCGCAGGACAACGTCCATCTGGCCGCTAACCTGCAGGGCAAGCTACTCCTGGTCCACGGCGAGCTGGACGACAACGTTCACCCATCGCTGACGCTGCGAATGGCCGACGCGCTGATCGCGGCCAACAAGGACTTCGATCTGCTGATCATCCCGAACACGAACCACGGCTTGTTCGATACGCGACGGGGGCTGAAGGCGATGCAGACGGCGCGTGCCTGGGGCAACCCCTACTTCACCCGCAAGCGCTGGGACTACTTCGTGCGCCACCTGCGCGGCTGCGAACCGCCCCCCGGCTACCAGATCCACCAGCCGCCGGTTGAATAAGATCCTTTTCGGGTTGATACCGGCGGCTCTGTCGTAATTCAATTCGCGCTATTACTGGCACTCTTCTCTGCCGGGATCTCAACGTACCGCCAGTGATAGTAATGCTGGCCGATATTTGCCATCTCGACCTTCCAGTTACCCGGATTGGTGGGTGTGTAGGTCATGCATCGTCGTTGGAAACACTGCACCAGTACATCCCGTACGACGCCTGCTACCCGCGTCTTCGTCCAGTATGCATTTGTCGTTGGATCGCCCGTGGCATAGAACGGGTTCGGAAACAATCGCTGCGTGGTAAATCGGTCACGGTTGCCAACGACGTCGATCGGGCGAGTGTCATATACCACCCCGGATTGGTTCATCCAACTCCAAAACACCGACGCAACTCCGTGATTAGTTGGCGCACCGACATCCATCGTCTTCACGCCGTAATTCGCCAGCGCTTGATCTGCCCCAACCTTGCCGTCTGCGTCGATTGTCTGGATGATAGTCCAGCCTTTCGGAACTGGCCGATAATCCATCACCTTCCCCATGTCAGCATAGCTTGGGGTAATATCTCCGCTGTCTGGGTCACCGGCTACCGGCACCTGTGAAGGCTTGTGCTGCTCAAACGTGTCATTCCCCAATTGCAGACGACCCGTCATCAACTCGGTGGCCAGCAGACCCGTCGTGACTGCCCATGGATTATCCTCTGGGAATTGATCGGCGCGCCCGGGCCAGTACTCCATACGACCCTTGTCAAAATATCGAACATCGCGTTCTCCGTTGGTTCTGACCAGAATACCGTTGCTCGAGTACTTCTCGCTCTGGTCCCCGGCATAGGGCTCGATGGTTGTAGCGATCACGTTGCCCCACATCCAGGAACGCTCGGCTTTCCCCGCTTGCACTGGGAGATCCCAGTGCTGCTGCCAACGACCGAAAGTTACGTCGAACTGCTCGGGGGGCATTGCCGCGACAGGTTCAGCTAACAGACACACGGTTACCAGCACAACTACCAGGGCACCAACGAAATGCTTCAGTTTCACTGCTCGTCCTTCCACTGTGACAGCCCGCGCCGCTTCCAGGGCAACGAACAGAAACGGGCGGAGTTACAACGCTCCGCCCGTCTACTACTGCCGACCTATGTCTGTCAGTAACCTCCCCAATGATCACCAATGGTCTGACCGTCGGTGATACTGTCGAGCGCATAGCTCGTCCACTGATCCGTCGGGTTCATTGCCACGAACGCCGAAGCGAACTTGACCTTAGCCGGTAGGCCATTGACCCAGCCGCGATAGTTATCCACTTCGGCAGCCGTCGGAGGTTGCGGAGACCCGTTGATGCCGAACTCCGAGAGTACGATACCTTTCGTGTACTGGTCGTTGAGCAGGTAGTTGTACGGGTTTACGTAGATGGGCTGAGGGCATCGCATATCGGCGTCGGCATAAACATGGTATGCGACGTAGTCATACTTGTCACGGACGCCTCCATCGGTGCTTTGCCACTGAAGATGGACCTGCATTGCCTGGTTATTGAGTCCGACCGCTACCGCCCACTTCAGTGCTGGGTATTTCTGTCGCCAGGATTGAGCGACATGTCCATAACTGTTCGTGGCCAATTCACTGTAGACGCGGTTCATCCACCACCGCTGATCCCACCAGCATTGGTTCTGGCAAGACACATCAGGAGCCGGGTCGATGGGAAAGTCCCCTCCCTTATGGTCGCAAGTCGTACTCTCATGGTCGGAGCAGTTGTCGGGCTCGTTGCCGATCTGAAGAATCCACTCGATGTTCGTGTGCTGCTGGATCAGCTATCCCCACGACTTACCGTCTGGGCGCAAGCCCTCAATGAGATTCTGGACATGGCTCCAGTCATAACCGCAGGCCCCACCTTCGGTTCGAAGCAAGACGTGACAGAAGGGATTGCCAAGATGCGGTTCGATCGTCGACGGATAGATGGTTCCGTGAGTCGGCGAACATGTGCCATCATCAAGGTCGATTGCGATCGCGTCTTCCCCGGCTTGGCTCGCCTGAGGGAACGAGATGTGACCACTATCCTGGTACAGGGCGACCATACCACGAGGCGTCGCCGAGGCAGCGCTCACCGAACCTGGTAAGAGCAGCGTCGGCACGACAAGCGCCAATACTAAAACCAGTCCGAGGCTGCGCCAGCGTGTGAGCAGCGACGCGCGCCAGCGGCGCAAGAAGTTGTCGCTCTGCGTCGCATGAGCTATGATGGTCTTGGGTTGTTGTGCCGCATGACACGCATCCTTTGTCGACTGGCTGCCACCAGTCGACTTCTCTTTTGTGAACATGTCTCTCCCGTTTCTTTCGTCGTCCTTTCTTCATCGATCTGTAAAACACCCGAAACGGCGGCGCTCGCGCTTGGCGCACTTCATCACCTCATTTCCGAGCAGGGCATTACTGTTGCGCCAGCTATAACTCGATTCAGCGAACTTGGAGAAGCTGGGCTGGTCCTGTCACTTTGTGGATCTGTGGGACTTAGGCGGAGCCACTCAACCCGATCCGGGTCTGTAACCCCCTCGACGGCGATTGATGCCTCGTTTATGGAGAATCTTCAGTAGCCGCTTCTGCCCGACGTGATATCGCGCCGCGATTTCCTTGTAATTGCCTTCGCCGGCGATGACCGCGTCGACAGCCCGCTCAAGGCAAAGCGCGTCAGGTGGAGAAAGACGCGGCAGCACCGGCCCGACCTCGAGATCGTCGGGCAGCGGCGTATCCAACTACGGGCGTCCCGCTCGTTGCAAACGCGCTCGTTCGGCGCGAACCATTCTCGAATATGCAATGAGTAGCATCTCCGTCGCGGCGAAGAGACCATGTGGACCATGGAAAAGTGTGGCAAGCCACTGCTTCTTGGCCTCACTTCCCTCCTGGATCATGTCGCCAAGACTAAGGAGCGTTGCGCGGTCGGGGAGCGGGTCGTCCTCAAGTGCCAGTTGACGCAAGAGAGCCGCACCATTCGGTCGCCTTACAAACAGCGTTACGACCGCCCTCGCGCCAACGTAGAGTGCCCAATCGGCAAAGTTCCGGATGGGAAAGCGACTGAAGCATAACTGCTCCCCGAATTCTTGGTAGAGGAAGTTGTCAGCCAGGTCGCGCTTCCTCTCGATTTCTGCCTTGGAAGTGGAATACGTGGTGAACGCTTGCCGACACATTTGAACCCCCATCCCATGAACTCCTAATAGCAGCGCCTAGCTACTCGTCAACGTCCCCTTCGAGCACTGCAATCACCTCCATCGCCGCGGCCGAGAGCTATTGCGAAAAGAGAACGAATGTTCTGATTCGAGAATACCACGAAGCCTTGGAGCCGCAGACGGCAATTTGCAGTGTCTGTGCGGAAAACGGCTCTTGGAGTGCGCAATGACTGATTCTGGGCGCCGGCTTGGAGCTGTCGAGGTTCGATCGACGAGTCCGATCAAGGTAAGATCTGGATAAGAGCCTATTCGACACTCGTCGCGGGCTGAAGGCGATGCAGACGGCGCGTGCCTGGGGCAACCCCTACTTCACCCGCAAGCGCTGGGACTACTTCGTGCGCCACCTGCGCGGCTCCGAGCCGCCCGCCGGCTACGAGATCCACCAGCCGCCGCTTGCAGGGGAATAGCAGAAGACATCAGCCAGCACGGCTTGAGGGAATGACGTGACCATGCAAGCGTCGCAGATCCAGGCCGCGGTCAGTGCGGCGATATCAACGGCCTCGGCACTCCGTCTGAGAGTCGATGACGCCGTCGTTCTCCACAGCTCGAACCGGCTCGCGCTCCACCTACGGCCTTGTAACGCGCTGGCCCGGGTTGCGCCGATCAAGCACCAGCCGGTCGCGGCGTTCGAGGTCGAGGTCGCGCGCCGGCTCGCCGAAACCGATAGTCCCATTGCATCGCTCGATCCTCGGGCGGAGCCGCACGTCTACCTGCGCGACGGCTTCGTTGTCACGTTCTGGACTTACTATGAACCACCATCCCAGAGTGAGGTCGCGCCCGTAGAGTACGCCAGAGCGCTCGAGCGGCTGCACGCCGGCATGCGGCAAGTCGATCTCGCCACCCCCCATTTCACGGACCGCGTCGCGGAGGCACAGGATCTGGTCAGTGACCGCGTTCTGACTCCCGATCTTCCGGACGCCGACCGCGCGCTTCTCGGCAGCACGCTGCAAGGGATGGTGTCGGCGATAGTCCGGCAAGGCGCCCCGGAGCAGCTCCTTCACGGCGAGCCGCACCCCGGCAATCTGCTTCGGACGAAGCATGGGTTGCTGTTCGCGGACCTGGAGACCTGCTGCCGTGGGCCGGTCGAGTTTGATGTCGCCCACGTGCCGGAAGAGGTGAGCACACGTTATCAAGGCATCGATCGAGAGCTGTTACGCCGGTGCCGGACTCTGGCGCTGGCGATGATCGCGGCCTGGCGTTGGGATCGAGATGACCACTTTCCGGACGGACGTCGAATGGGAATAGATCTCCTCACACAGTTACGGGCAGGGCTGGACCGCCAGACGTAGGACGCTACTCCCTCATCTCTGGGCTATCGCATACGGATTGCATCCAATCGGTTGACCGGCGAGGCGATCGCGGCGAGAATCGCGGCGGCTAGCCACCACCAGAGGTGAAGGCCGCCAAGACGATGCGTGACGCGCGACACGCACCGTGAGCGATGTGCTCAAGCCACGACATCAAGGGGGAGTTAGACTGTGTCAAACCGAGACGGACGCCGATCCGTGCCGCCGAAAATGCTCGCCGAGGCGGCCCGAGGCGGAAAGCTGAGCCGCCGCGAGGTGCTCAAGCGTGCCGTTGCCTTCGGTCTGTCGGCGCCTGCCATCGCGGCCCTGCTGGCTGCCTGCGGCGGCAGCTCAAGCACGAGCTCAAGCTCAACGACTTCGAGCACGTCCGCCGAACCCGCCGGCTCAAGCATCACTTCGGCCGCCGCCGGCACGCCGGGCAGTACCGGCCTCGCGATCTCGGGTACGCCGGGCACCGCTGCCCAAGCTTCAGCGACTGGATCGACGAGCGCTTCCGGCAAGCGCGGCGGCGACGGTACGTTGCGCCTCCTCTGGTGGCAGGCGCCGACCGTCCTCAACCCGGCCTTCTCCAACGGCACGAAGGACTACGATGCCTCACGGCTGGTTCTGGAGCCGCTGCTCGACTTCGACAAAAACAGCGATATCGTGCCGGTGCTGGCGGCCGAGGTGCCGAGTCTCGACAACGGTCAGGTATCGAAAGACGGCCTCAGCGTCACCATCAAGCTGCGGCAGGGCGTGACCTGGCACGACGGTACGCCCTTCACCGCCGACGATGTCGTCTTCACCTGGCAATACAACTCGAATCAGCAGATCGCCTCGACCTGGTCCGGCTACTTCGAGCAGGTCAAGACCGCCGAGAAGCTCGATTCAGGGACGGTCAAGTTCACCTTTTCGGCACCCTACGCCGCCTGGTGGAACCCTGGCATCCCCTATATCCTGCCCCAGCACCTGCTGAAGGGGAGCCTGGAGAACCCGGGGAGCGGGCGCAGCGATCCCTTCAACCTGAAACCGACCGGAACCGGCCCTTACAAGGTCCAGACGTTCAAGCCGGGAGACGTCGGCATCTATACGATGAACGAGAACTATTGGGATCCCGGCAAGCCCCACTTCGACACCATCAACATGAAAGGCGGCGGCTCCGCGACGAGCGCCGCGCAGGCCGTCATGCAGACCGGCGACGCCGATTGGGCCTGGAACCTGCAGGTCGACCCGAATGTGCTCAAGGCAATGTCTTCGGCCGGCAAGGGGAAGGTCGTCACCGCACCCGGCGGCGGCTGTGAGCGATTCCTGATCAACTTCTCCGACCCTCACACCAAGATGGAAGGGCAGCTCGCCTACTACAAGAACCCGCATCCGCACTTCAAGGAGCTCAAGGTCCGCCAGGCGCTCAGCTACCTGCTCGACCGTAAGACAATCGCGAACACGCTCTATGGCGCCGGTGGCGATCCGACCGGGGCGCTCTACAACTTCAATCCGAACTACATGCCGCCGGGCATCGCCGACTTCACCTACGATGTCGCCAAGGCAAAGCAGCTCCTGGATGAGGCCGGGGCCAAGAAAGGCGGCGACGGCATTCGGACGCTCAACGGCCGCAAGCTGAGCTGGACCTACCAGACGTCGACCAACGACGTGCGCCAGAAGACGCAGGAGATTATTAAGGCATCCTTCGGGCAGGCCGGCATCAACCTCGATCTCAAGGCGATCGACGCCTCGGTCTTCTTCGGCGCTCCCGACAACCCCGACTCCGAGCAGACCTTCTTCGCCGATATCGAGATGGAGACGACCGGCGGCGGCTTCTACCCCGATCGCTGGTTCCTTTGGTTCTACTCGGCCGACCCGGGGCGCTATATCTGCCAGCAGTCGAACTCCTGGGGCGCCGAGAACTTCATCCGCTACCAGAACCCAAAGTTCAACACGCTCTACGACCAGGCAGTGAAGGAGATCGATCCGGCCAAGTATCGCCCGCTCTTTCAGCAGCTCAACCACTTCGTCACGGTCGAGGACGTCGCTTCATATGGGCTGGTGGCTCGCAACAGCGTATCGGCGGCGGTCAGCTGGCTAGCCGGCTACGACAACCGCGGACCAGCGTCGTCATCCCAGGTCTGGGATGTCAAGAGCTGGTACAAGAAGTCCTGAGTGCGGCTCCGGCTGATGCCGATCGAAGGGCGCGAGGCAGTTGCGGGACATCGAAGAGCTTATCGAGGATGCCTTCAGCGGGCGGTCACTGACTGCCCGCGAGGTGCAGGCGGTTGTAGAGCAGGTGGCGATGGCCGGGTTCGATCCTGAGCGGCGAATCAACGCACCTCGCGAGATCGCGGGACTCGTCTGGGAGGGACAGCAGGTTGAGGCAGGGGAGCGCATCGCCGTGAACGCGGCGCATTACCTCAAACATGTTGTCTTACAACGCGAGTGGCCGGATGGCACGACGCTCGCGACGTATGAGGCCGATGCGATTCGTATCGCCCGAGACCCACGATCGGGCGTCTTTGTCAGCAGCTGGCAGGGGCAGCGAACCGTTGGTGTCATTGGCTTTTTGGCGACAGCCTGCGGCCTGCGAGGCTCTGGTTGGATCTTGGTAGAATATCGGGTGGCTATGGGGCATTGGGTCACGGTGTTTCAGCCTGTAAATGGTCTTCGTTATATAGACCGACCGGGGAGAGCGAGACTTCAATGGCTGCGGCATCCAGACTAGCATCAGAGCGGAACGATATAAGCTTGCACGTCTTATGGCACACGATCGACGGCATGCCGGAAACGGCGGAAAGCTGGTCGACCTATGACGAGGAAGCTCAATATGATTTTGTACTGGAATGGTGGAATGACCTCGATATGTTCCAACACCTCATCCAAGCTGCGGGTTTAGGCAAGCTTAGCGATGAGCAGCACCATCGTTACGAACGGCTCGTCCGGCGCTACGAAGAAGTTCTGCCGCTAATCGAGCAGCTGCAGCTTGAGACGATCCCCGTTCCAAAGCTCACCGCGCGGCGCTAGACGAAAGCCTCGACCACCCTCTTCCTGTGACATTTCATCTCACCATGCGTCGAAAGAGATGACGACCTGCTCCACGGATACCTGCCGGCTGTCGAACCAAAGGGAACGACGGGCGGTGGGTATCCGCTTGCCGCAAGCGGCCGAGCACCAATCACCGAGCATCGATTTTCGAAACGGGGTAGGATTGCTCGGCCCAGGTTGGTACGCTGCCGGCGCTCGGCCAGGGTAAAGGGTTCAGGGTTCGAGGAGGAACATCAGGGTGTCGCTGCCGCTCCCACACACCTTTGGCGGACGCTACCGGCTGGAGCGCCGGGTCGGCGCCGGCAGCTTTGCCGTGACCTATGAAGCGACCGACCTCGCCCTGGGACGGAAAGTCGCCGTCAAAGTCCTTCGCGATCAGTACGCCGGTGATCCGCGACTGGTCGCCCGCTTCGAGCGCGAGGCGCGCGCCGCCGCCGCGATCATCAATCCCTACGTCGTCAGCGTCTTCGACTACGGCCACGAGAGCGGTACCGAGTTCCTGGTGATGGAACTGGTCGACGGCGGCACCCTGAAAGACCTGATCCAGGACGGCAAGCCCCCGCCCGCCGAGCGTGCCATCGACCTGACCCGCCAGATCCTGCGCGGCCTGGCGGCGATTCACGCGGCCGGCATCGTACACCGCGACGTCAAGCCACGCAACGTCCTCCTGACCAGCCGTGGCTCGGCCAAGCTCTCCGACTTCGGGATCGCTCGTGGCAACCGGGACCGCGGGCTGACCGAGAAGGGGATGGCGCTCGGCACCGCCGCCTACATGGCTCCCGAGCAAGCCTATGGTGAGGACCCCACACCGGCCACCGACATCTACGCCGTCGGGGTTGTCCTCTTCGAGCTTCTAACCGGCGACGTGCCCTTCTCCGGCGACAACGCGGTCAACGTGATGTACCGCCAGGTGAACGAGGAGCCGCCGCCGGTCAGCGTCATCAACCCAACCGTCCCGATCTGGTTGAACGATGTCGTCCTACGAGCCATGGCTAAGGATCCGGTCAGGCGATTCAGCTCGGCTGAAGAGATGCTGGAGGCGCTCGACGGCGTCCCGGTCAGCGATCCCGACGCGTCGACCCGGTTGGCCGGCGCGATTCCGGCCGGCGCGGCCGGCGTGGCGACGGCTGCCGCCACCAGCTATCACGAGCGTCATCGAACGCCACCGCGGCGCGTCTCGACGCTGCTCCTGGCGACCGGCGTTGTCGCTGTCCTGATCGTGGCGACGATGGCGCTCGTCTCACTACGCAATCCAGGCAGTGCCAAGCCGACGCCGACCCCGACGCCCTCGCCAACTACGGTCGCCCCGCTTGTGATCCCCGGCTCGCCAACGGCGACCACCACGCCACACCCAACGGTAACCGTGACCGCTACCTCGACGGCAACACCGTCGCCAACCACGCCGGCCACGGCCGTTCCCACCGCGACGACGCCGCCGGCCGCCACCAGTGTGCCAACCGCCGATCCGACGGCTCCGGCGCCTACACCAACGCCGTCACCGACGGCCGCGCCGGCGCCAACGCCGACTAAAGCGGCTCCGCCACCGACGGCCGTGCCAAAACCGACGCCAACGCCGCTGCCAACCAAGACGGTTCCGCCACCGGCGCCGATCCCGGTGCCAACCCCAACCGGCACACCGCGCGGGTAGCCGCGGATTTCACCATACTGCTCATCCAGCGGTGACACCGCAGCCTGATTCGCCGATAATGTGAAGGCTTTCGCTGCCAGACTCACGTGCGAAGGGAGGCCAGGCGATGGCGACACTCACCGTTGGGATTATCAGTCCCGGGCAGATGGGCTCCGGGATCGGCGCGGTCCTCCACCATCATGGCGCTCGGGTCATCACCTCGCTCGTCGGCCGAGGGCCGGGAACGCGGGAGCGAGCCGAGCGAGCGGGATTCATCGCGGTCGATGACGACGCGGCGCTCGTCAGCCAGGCCGATATTATCCTCTCGGTTCTCGCTCCGGCTCTGGCGGTGGACATCGCTGAGCGCATCGCCAGCGCGGTACGTGCGTCTGGAGCCAATCTCCTTTATGTCGACTGCAACGCCATCTCGCCGGTCCGGGCCAAGATGGTCGAGGCGACGGTGACCAAGGCCGGCAGCGGTGTCCACTTTGCCGATGTCGGCATCGTCGGCGGGCCGCCGAAGGTCGGTGGCAGCGGTCCGCGCTTCTATGCCTCCGGGCCAGCCGCCCAGGAGTTCGCCCAGCTCGGAGACTACGGGCTTGAGATCGAGCTGCTGGGTGGCGAGACCGGCCGGGCGTCGGGCTTCAAAATGTGCTACGGCGCGCTGACCAAGGGCTTGACCGCGCTTGCGACCAGCGTCCTGGTGGCGAGCCGGCGGCTGGGGCTGGAAGCGCCGTTGACGGCCGAGTTTGAGGATAGTCAAGCGACGCTCTTCGGCATGCTGCAACGGCAGATTCCGTCGATGCCGCCGAAGGCCGGGCGTTGGGTGGGCGAGATGGAGGAGATATCCGCGACGCTATCGGCGGCGGGCGTGCCCGGCGAGTTCCATCAAGGAGCGGCCAACCTGTACGACTGGATAGCCCACACCCTCACGATCGAGGAAGAGCACGGCGTCCCGAAGCCGCTGTCGCTGGATGAGATCATCACCACCTTGGCAGACAGCCCGCATGAGCAATAGCGGCAACTGGGAGAGTAGACAGAGAGGACTGTGAAATTGGCGATTCGACTTGAGCACGTTGGACTCGGCGCCCGGCGCGACGCCTACGAGGCAACCGTCGCCTTCTACCAGCAGATCTTCGGCTGGCACAAGATCCGGGAGGAAGAGGGCGAACTGACCTTCGTCGGCGATGATCAGGGCGCTCGATTGGAGATATTCCCAACCGACTCACCACCCTTCGTCGATCCGCATCATCTGGCCTTCGGCGTCAGCCAGGAGGAGTTCGACTCGGTCCGCAACGCGCTGGCCGAGGCAGGAGCTAACCCGGCCGAGCCGTTCATCAATACCTTCGGTGACCGCATCTCCTTCTTCGACGATCCGGCCGGCAACCGGGCTCAGATCGTCGCCCGCAAGGAGCCGCTGCCGGAGTAGTCCATGCCAGGTTATGTCGCGCTGCTTCGAGGCATCAATGTCGGCGGTAAGAACAAGGTCGCCATGGCCGATCTGCGCGCAATCGCGGAGTCGCTCGGCTATGGCGGCGTTTCGACCTACATCCAGAGCGGCAACCTGATCTTCACCAGTGATGACGGTGACACCGGAGCGATGGCAGCCGCTCTTAGAGAGCGGATCGCCGAGCGGCTCGGCATCCGGCCCGATGTCGTCGTCCTGTCTCGGGATGAGCTGGCCGAAGCGGTCGCGAGCAACCCATTTCCCGGCGCCGTCAGCCCGAAGAGCCTGCACGCCATTTTCCGCGATCGCGAGCTGGACGCGGCCGAGATGGACGCCGTCAATCAGATTCAGCAACGTGCTCGCGAGGGCGGCAGCCCGGACGAAGTCAAAGTGATTGGCCGTACCAGTTACCTGCACACGCCGAACGGCATCGGCCGCAGCAAGCTGGCGGCCATGCTTTCCTCCCGCCTCAAGGACGGCACCGCCCGCAACTGGGCGACGGTAACCAAGCTGCTGGAGATGCTCAATGAGTGATCACCTCTTCGCCTAATATTTGGAATGGTAGAACCTGCCGGGAGACACGCCAGCCCAAGCGCGTTCCCCCTCTCCATTGGGAGAGGGGGTCAGGGAATGAGGGCTGCTTACTCCTCCTCCACCCGGGCGAAGGGGTAGGAGCCGAGGCGCAGCATGATTGACTTGCCCGAGTCGTCCAGCTCGAAGGAGACGATCTCGCCGTTCGAGCGGCCCTCTTCCGACCGGAAGCGGTGCTCGCCGGCCGGTTTCAGCTTCAGCTTGAAGTCGGGCTGGCGGACCATAGTCGCGATCAGGCAGCCCTTGCCGAGCGATATCTCGATCGTCCCGAGACCCTCCATCTGATAGCACCCGACGTAGACCGCCCACTCCTCCGGCGTCGTCGCCTCGCGCTCGGCGCGCTCCACTGCCCGCTCACCATAGCGGTCGAGGACCGGGACCAGGATATCGAGCCCGAGCTCCGCCAGCTTATCCGGATTGCAGCTGGTGTTGGTGAAAACGATCACGCCGAGCTTGTAGTCGGGGAGCGCGACCACCTGGGTCGTGAAGCCGTGGATACCGCCGCCGTGGCCGAACGTCACGTGACCGTTCGAGCGCCGGATGCCGAAGCCGATGCCGAAGCCCATCTCCCAATCGGGCGTCATAGCGATCGGGGTGTGCATCTCGCGCAGGCTGGTGCCGCCCAGAATCTGGCTGCCCCCGGCCGGGCCGTCGCGGAACTGCAGCGAGACGAACTTGGCCATCTCCTCGACTGAAGACGAGAGGGCGCCGGCCGGCTCGGCGAAGCCGATCATCGGCCAGGGAGCCAGCTCCGGCTCATCGCCCGGCGCCAGGTAGCCGGTGGCATGGGCCGGATTATCTCGCGGCTCGAAGCCGGACGCGTTCATACCGAGCGGCCGCAGGATGTGGTTTGTGATGTAGTCGCGATAGGGCTCGCCGGCGATCCGGGCCAGCGTCTGGCCCATCATCCCGATACCCATGTTCGAGTACTTGAACTCGGTGAAGGCCGGGATCGCCATCTCGGCGTCCTCCAGGCTGGCCAGCGCCGCCTCCAGATCGGGAAACTCCAGTGTGCCCCAGTAGTCGCCCGGCGACTCGGTCGGCAGCCCCGAGTAGTGACAGACGACCCCACGGAAGGTCGGCGGTTTCGCATCGGGAAACGACGACTTGATCGCGAAGTCCGGCAGGTATTTGGCCAGTGGGTCATCGAGATGCAGCTTGCCGGCGTCGCGCAGCTGCATCAGCATTGTCGCGGTAAATAGCTTGGTGATCGAGCCGACGCGGTAGAAGGTGTGCGCATCCGCCGGGCGCTTCGAGGCGAGATCGGCGTAGCCGAAGCCTCGCGCCCAGACCAGTTCCTGATCGAAGATCACGCCGGCCGAGAAGCCTGGGATCTTCTGGTGCTCCTGCTCCGCCGCCAGCCGTGCCTCGTATAGGTTCAGCGCCGCCTGAATCTCCGGATAATCGGCCTGCTTGGTCCCGGTATCGTCCGCCATACTCAGCCCCTCCTCTTGCCGCGCGCCGCGAAAGCCAATCGTCTGGACAAGTAGACAACGAGACATTCCCGAAGTTGTCATGTCCTGCCATCATATTGCACGATCGCCGGCCAATCGCAACCTGCCAGGAGGTACAGGGGCGACGCCGCCTCAGTCCGTGGCGGCGGGCGTCTCCTCGCGTCCGATGGCTCGATAGCCAGGGTAGAGCGCCGCCAGGCCACCGACGAAGACGGCGCAGATGCCACCGGCGCCCATCAAGGTAACGGCGGTGCCGATCGCGTCGGCCAGCGCGCTGATCGGCAGGACGGTCAGCGGCCGGATCGACTGCGACACCATGTAGACGCCCATGACCCGGCCATAGACCGCTTCGTCGGTCGCCATCATGATCAGGGTGCTGTTGAGCGCCATGTAGGAGTCGCCGGCGAACCCGGTCAGGAAGAGGAATGGGAGCGCCCCGAGGAGGTTCCCCCGGTAGACCCAGAAGGCGAAGCCCAGCAGGCAGACGCCGAACATGATCCCCAGACCAAGCTGGAGGGCACCTTTGCGCGGGTAACGCGAGAGATAGGCCATCATCAGCGTGCCGCAAAGCGCGCCGACGCCGGCCACGGCCAGCAGGTAGCCGAGTCCGGTCGAGCCGATGTGGAGCGAACCGAGCGCGACGACCGGCATCAGGCTGAGATAAGGCATGCCGATCGCCAGCGGGACGAATCCGAGGCTGATCAGCACCAGCAGCAGCTTATGCTGGCCGACATAGCTGAAGCCGTCGACCAGGCTCTTGCCGACACTGCGCCGTCCCATAATCGAGTCGCCACGGTTCTCCACCCGGAAGACCGACCACCAGACCCAGAGGTAGCAGGCGGCAAAGACGAAGTAGACACCGCCGACGTTGATGAATGGGATCGCGATCAAGGCGCCGGCGACGGCTGGCCCGACCACCCGCATCAGGTTCATCCCGGCGGTGTTGAGCGCGATCGCGTTGGCGAGGCTATCTCCCTTGCCGACGATCTGCGGCAGATAGGCCTGACGAGCTGGCATGTTGATGGCGAAGGCCGAGCCTTGCAGGAAGCCGATCACCATCAGCAAGGGAATCGTGATGAGATGCATCGCGACCAGGATGGCCGCGAAAAGGGCGGTGATGCCGAGGAATGCCTGGGTCCAGAGCAGGACGGTTCGCTTGGCGAAGCGATCGGCGACGACGCCCCCGACCGGCGACAGGAAGATGCGCGGCAGGCCCATCGCCATGGTGACGAGGCCGAGTGA
>Ga0070737_10004177_pt1 | contig 14762 bp, 13 predicted proteins | sample Coa_R1_10_FD_66438 | JGI IMG/M metagenome (GOLD analysis project Ga0070737, IMG submission 66438) | Surface soil microbial communities from Centralia Pennsylvania, which are recovering from an underground coalmine fire - Coalmine... | ecosystem: Environmental > Terrestrial > Soil > Unclassified...
GATTTGCTCACCCAACTGCAAGTGAATCAAGAGGTAAAGAGGAAAGTGGCTCGGGTGCTAGAACAGCGCTTTGGCCTATCCAAGGAAGAGCAGCACAGCGCTCTTGAGCACTATGCCGATGCGTACTTTCATCGTCTGGAGTGGGGGTAATCAATTGACGGTGGGTTTATAGTGAAGCCTCGAAGAAGGTCTCTGGCCTTTCCCCTATGTACCGGCATTTCTGGTCGGACCCAAACTTGCTGCCGACCAGGAGGCTGATGTTACAACCCATGGTTCTGGCGATACCTGGCTCTTCTCTACCACCATCTCCTCAGATGAGGCGGCGCTCTGCCTGCTCCCACACTGGAGGCTCTGCAACGTCTCTTCGACGAACGGACAGGTATGCATGGCGTGCGTATGAGCTACCTCACCTGGTTCACCACCTACCAGCTCAGGGGCCACAACGCCATGCACTGCCGCCTTTGAGCCAGGCATCACAGACGGGAGGGACAAGGACAGCCGGTTCACTACATGGGAGCGCGTGGTGAAATTGACGACGAACAGAGGTGGAATTTCAACAGGAAATGACGCCTGCTTGCTTTATGTCATCACCTGTCATACATTCGTCGCTGATTTTCGTGCGTTTGATTACAGATAACAACACCTGCTTGCTTTGTGTCGTCACCTGTTATTTTTCAAGGGTAATTTGTGGCGAAATGTATGCATAACAATGACGCTCGCTTGTTTCCTGTGGTCATTTCGCCTCTTTTGAGACGCGCTTGTCGTGAGTTTCAGCACAGCTTACAACGCCTGTTTGCTCTGGACCCTTACTCTCTTTGGGGGAGCGCTCATCGTCTGGTTTACCAGCACAGATCATCAGGCGGTCGTGAGCGCCGAGATGACGATGTAGCCTGGCACGTCGTAGTAGCGCTCTGCATCGTACTGCTGAGCAATGCTCGTCTCCAGTTGCGGCTCGATGATGCACTGGATGCTGCAACCGACTTCGATCATACTGTTGAGGTAGGCGCTCAAAGGACGATGGATGAAGTATCCGTAGCGTTGTGGGACCGCTCGCTCGCGAACATAGTCGCGCACCTCGACGTAGCCTTTCGTCTTCCAGGCGGCGCCCGGCTCCTCAAAACAGGGATGCAGCAGCGAAACGATGAACTGCCCTCCCCTTTTGAGCGAGGCAACGCAGGCATGAAGCGCAGGCAGATAATCAGGGATATCCATCAACACCATATTGGCGATTACAGCATCAAAGGCGTTGGGCACAGGCTCCCAGGTCGAGAGATCCGCTTGCAGGCAGCGAATCCCCAACGGTTCGCTCTGTTCCCTCTGGCATGCGCAGGCATAGAAGGCATCCGATGGCTCAAGGCCCGTGACCTGCGCTCCCTTCTTCGCCAGCAGGCGACAGAGATAGCCTTGCCCGCATCCGGCATCGAGAACCCTTTTCCCGCCCACCTCTCCTAACAAGACGAACATCGTGGGATTCAACAGATACTTGCGAACCAGGTCCCCTTCCTCTCCGAAGTCTTCGATGACCTATTGGGGTATTTGCGCATACGCTTTGATCACCTCGGCATTGGTCAGCTCTTTCATCTCATCCTCCTGGCTTGTGCCCTCACTGACAGCTCAGACGGCGCGAGCGCGCACCAGCAGCAACGAAGGCACTTCCCGCAGCCCCGGCACCCGCTCGGCATATTCTTCTGTTGCCATCGGTTCCACGATGCGTTCGAGCGCCAGGCCGCTCTCGATCAGCGTGTTGAGATAGGTGCTGAGCGTGCGATGATAGGCGCCGACGCGACTGCGCAGGCCGCCCGACTCCGACTGCCAGTAGCCCTCCTGGAAATAGCTCCGCACGGCACGCAGAATCTGTCCCTCTTCTGTTGTGAGCCAGCGCGCCTGAGGCAACTCAAAGCAGGGATGTGTCAGCGCCACGACCAGCCAGCCGCCCGGCTTGAGCAGACGGCGTATAGTACGGCTCACCATCTCGATTTCGGGCATATCCATCAGCGCCAGTACGCAGACCACCCCATCGAAGCTGCCGCTGGCAAGCGAGGCAGCCTGGCGTGCATCCTCCTGCCGGTAATCGATACCCAGTGGGTCCTCTTGCTCGTGGCGCTGTGCGATCTCCAGCAGGCGTTCAGCCACATCGATGCCTGTCACCTGTGCACCTCGTCGCGCCAGTTCGCGGGCGAACCAGCCCTGCCCGCAGGCCAGATCGCACACCAGCTCTCCCTCCACCTCGCCCACCAGGTCTACCAGGTGCGGGAGCAGCAGGTTCAGGTAGAGTGGATGCTCATGCAAATAGCGATCATACCAGTCGGCAATGTCATTATAGCTGGTCTCATCCATTTTTATTGTCTCCCATCGGCTATACGAGAGATATCCAGGGATCAGCATACACCCTTCTTTACTCAAGGGCAACTCCAATTGCTCTCTATTTTCTTTCTATCATCCCTATTCACCGTTTGCTTGCTATAATATTTCTCACTCCAATCTATTACCATTGACTTCACCTGTTGCAGCACCTCCTACTATCCTGTATAATCCAGCTATTGAAAGTCATTCACCTGACCAATATGCAATGCTCCTTTGTCGTTTAAGAGGCACGCCATTTTCCGATGGCATGGTGTAGAGAGGCGCAGATTACATCAGAGACTCTGGAAGCGAGGCGGTACATGGCGAGGCAAAATCCTCAATCAGCATCTGGTAGTCACAAGACAAAACCTCAGAATACAGCTCGCTCCCCTTCGCCCGGCGAAGTGAGGAATACGACCGATCCCGGCGACGAAACGCAGCGACGTTTTCGGTATCAGCATGCCTACGGTGTTATTCTTCTGGTCGCTTCTATACGCAAGAAGTTGCCCTATGTAGCCATCTGGTGTGAGCAGCATGAAGATCTCCTCGGAGAGCTAGCCGATGGTCACTACAATGCTTACCAGATCAAAACAAAAGCAAACGGCGTATGGTCTTTAACCGACGAACCTCTCAGGGAGAGTATCAGACGATTCGTTGGATTAGAGCAACAGTTTCCGGGGCGGTTTCAGGAGTTTTATTTTGTTTCAAACGCCGATTATGAGAAAAGTCACGCCCGGAACAAAATTGCGCGCAGCCCCTACCACTTTCTGAAAGCAGTTCGCGATTCCACTACTTGCGCTGATCCAGGTCGTCCTTTTGACGAGGGCTTTGAATCACTACGCACTTTTTGTGGGTGTGATGCCGAAAGCCTGTTCGCTGTCCTCAAAAAACTCAAACTCGCAAGAGGACCGGATCTGGATAGCTACGAAGCCGTAATTGCCCATCAGCACCTCTCGATGCTACCGGAGTGTCGTTCCTGGCCTGCTGATTCCCTTGCTGCGTTATGTAAGGAACTGATTGCCCGGGTATCTCGGGCATCTTCTCTGAGCGTCAATGATCCGGGTCGCCACTGGGTCTGTCTCTTTGCTGAGGATCACCCCGATCTCAAGGAAAAGAGGATCACGATAGAGAGCATTACCAGCCATATCAGCAAGAATAGTGCGCACTTTCTGGACATGGTGAAAGCCGCGAGCCATCTAAGCGAATTCCTGGAAAAGACGTTGCGGCTTTTTCTGATCGATTCGTGGAAAAAGGATCAGTTCGCGAGACTGGATCAGGCTGGCGAGACTGACCCTGACCGCTCCACGCTGCTACGCCAGGTCTTCGTCGATCTGGAGTTGAAGCCACACAGCAAGCCACGGCCCATGCGCCGCACGACAGACCGGCAAAACCTGTTCGAGTTGGCAGAGCTACCATCCGATCTGGATATCCAGGAATTGGTTTCCTCGTATCAGGAGAAACCGTTGTCCGCGATGGATTGCCTGCTGAAAGAGTCTTCATCGAAAATAGTCATCATCGGCGGGCCGGGCCAGGGCAAATCGACACTGGGGCAATTTCTGGCTCAGGTCCATCGCGCGATACTCCTCAATTGTGAAGAGGAACTGCATCGCGATACCCGGAGCAAGACCAGAAAGCGGAAGAGCTTCAGACCCAAGACAGTGCGCATGCCATTCCGTATCGTGCTCAAATATTTTGCCCAGTGGCTCACTGACGGTCCATCTCTGGAGAGCGTGGAAGCCTATCTGGCCGAGCAGATAGCGAAAGGAGCTTCCCGCCCCGGCGAGGTATCCGCCTCCCATGTGCAGGAGATCCTGAGATGTCGCCCGGCTCTCATCATTTTTGACGGGTTAGATGAAGTGATGGACCCGGACTTGCGTGCACGGATGATCGGACGTATCGAAGAGTTTTTAGCGCGGGCCGAAGAACTGGGTGCCAATCTTCAGGTGCTTGCCACCTCACGACCAACGGGCTACAGCGGCCAGTTCAATCCGCAAGAATACTGGCATCTCGAACTGCAACCTATGTCACCGGAAAAGGTGCGCGAATATGCAAATCTCTGGACAAATATCAAGGTTGAGCTTGAGGAGGAGCAGCGACGCGTCCGGGAGACGCTACAGGAATGTTTGCGCGAGGAGCATACGCGCTGGCTGTTGACAACGCCGTTACAGGTGACGATTGTACTCCTGATCATCAAGGATGGCGGACGACCACCGGCCCAGCGCACCGCGCTCTTTCAACAATACTGGGATACCATCCTGCGTCGGGAAAAGGCCAAGCTCAAAGGGATGATCCGCACCGCTGATGCCACCCTTTTCAATCTGCATGCCTACCTGGGCTATGAGTTGCACGGCAGGGCAACCCTCAGGAATGTGCAAGCCCTGCTGCCCGAAGAGACGCTCACTGAACTGATCTACAGCTTCTTACGCGCAGACGATCACCACTCCCCGGAGAAGGCGCTCAGGCAACGGGTCGAACTGATGGTGCAGGAGGCACGAGATCGGCTGGTGCTGCTGGTGGAGCCAGAGCCGGGACTATTTGGATTTGAGCTGCGCTCGTTGCAAGAGTTCTTCGCTGGCTCCTATCTGGCGCAAACGGCGCGTGATACAAAGCAACGTTTTAGGCGGTTCCGCGCCATTGCACGCTCGGCGCACTGGCATAACGTCGCGCTCTTCTTTGCTGGCAGCGTTGTCCTCAATTTCAGAGGCGAGGCAGAAAAAATCCTTATTCAAGGCTGCCAGCCTGTTGACCGTGAAGGACCGGACCGCTATCTGCGGCGCGGCGCCTGGCTGGCCCTCGACATCGCCGCCGATGGCATTTTCGCTCAGAACCGCAATCTGTAATACAGCATTCTGGAGTATGCATTGACGGTTCTGGATGAGGTCATGACTCCTCGTGACCAGGAACATCTCACATCCGCTTTACAACGCCTCTCGCCCGAAGACCGGAGAGATATGCTCGATGGCATCCTCAAACAGAAGCTAAACACGTTGCCTCTACCTTGCCAGCCTGCACTACTGAGAACCTATGGCCGATTTATCGGACCACGGCCAGAGTTCGTCCGGGGACTGGAAGCGTTGCTTGCCAGCAATCAACCGGGCTATATACAAGAAGCGCTTGCTCTGAGTTTTCAGTGTAAAGTTGATGCTCGCTGGCTGGCCCGGCAGTTAGAGAATCACTGGCAGCTCTGGATTACAGATGACGATGCCTTCCTTTTATGGGAGTGGTGGGAAGATCATGAGCACTATGTCCGAAACGTGTTATCAGCATTAGCGCTCTCCGAGGATCGGCTCCATCTCCTCTTATACACTGCCCTTTCGAAGTTTAGATATTATCCAGTTCAGCCCTCGCCAGAACTCCTGGAACATCCACAGACCCTTGCAGACCAGATCATCCTCTTTTTCCAATGCTTATCTATCTTAAACAATGTCTCCATATATTACAAGCATAGCGCAGTAAGTAAAGCTATCGCAACTATACCGGGGATGACATTTCATTTCCTTGCATTGGAGGAAGACTACAGGGAGCGCAGGGAACGATTTCATCGTTTGAGGCTTTTTGAAACGCTCGATCAGGTTCTCAAACGAGACGATCTTATCCCCACTTTGCGAATGTGCCTGTGGATGCTCTACTGGTATGCCCATGAACCGGCGGAGGCAACGGTGACAGCTTTTCTGGAAGAGAGCGCTATATGGCATGAGCAAGAGCTACTCCTGCCGCTTCTCCAGCAACGATGGCTAGACCATTGCTGGCCCTTGCTGGCCCTTGCGCTGGAGTGCCAGAGCAATAGCGACCATGATACTCTGGAGCGTCTGCGCCCCTATTTGAATGGAGAGCAAGAAATTGCCATCAACCGGCAGCTATATGCGGCTATTGAGAAGCATGGGCATGATCTTTCTATCAAACAAAAGGAAGAGTTTGCACTGCGCCTCTATAGTGGAGTAGTAGATGACATGCCCGAACTGACTTCTCTTGCAGAGAGGCTGGGTATAGCCGCCGATCAGCTTATCGATAAGTATCTCTGTTCCTATACCTTCGTAGAAAGTAGAGCATCATATTCAGCAGCTTTCGTGCAGCGCGCCTTTGCGATGATCGAAGGGAGCCTCGATCAACCGCAAAAGATCTGGCGCATACTCAACTTTTTTGTCGATCAAGAGTGGTCGATGGATCAGGAGACGTTTAGCCGGGGCAAACAGATCCTGAGCAGATTGATTGAGAGAATAACTCGGCAACATGATATCCTACCAGCAGCCGTTTTTCTGTTTCTCAAATTGCTTTCCTTTGACCAGTCGGTTTTCTCACTGGCATCTTTGCTCCTTCCTACACTGGCTGATGCTAAATCCGCACCGGCTAATGCTAAAGAGGAGCTATCTATAAGCAGGTGGACTTTAGCGCGAGTTGTCTTCCATATCCCCTCAGAACACCTGACCGAACTTGCACACTTCATTAAGGATCAGGACGAGAAGATTCAGCAAGGAGCATGTATCCTCTGGGAAGTTCTCATCGAAGCAATTTTCAGTAATCTTCGGCTTCCTCCCGGAGCAACAGCATCTTTACCAAACAGATTCGGGACGCTCCGACTCGACTGGCAGGTAGGCTTTGCTCTGCTCAACGAGTCAGATGCTATCATCAGGAAAAGGGGCATCACACTTTTAACGCTCTCGGATTACCCGGTGGCAGAGCAGAACTATAGCGAGTTCCTGCTCCATGCGATGGCGAGAGAGCTGGATGAGCAGAAAATAACGGCCTGGGCATTCTTCCTACGGAACGTCCCTGTAGATTCTCAGCAATCAGCCTGGCAAGCTTTGCTGGAGCAAATACTGGACCAACCCAGACTCTACACAACCGGTATCCTGGCTGCTGCAAAGGAGCGCTATAGTGCGCTGGTAGGCGAGGCCGGGCCAGATATTGTGGGAGATAAGAAAGAGCCAGGATTGCCCGAGTGAGGCGTGCATATCCTGGCTCTTCCCGGCTTGCTCGGTCCACTTCGGGCATCACCTCGATGACGAAGTGAGCATTGCGGGTTGGAGCCGGGATGCCTTACGAATCCACGACTTTCCGGCGATCAAAACGAATCCTGAAACATGGTCCCGGTAGCGATGACGACCCATCCTCCGCCAGTTCCAGTGCGCAATGACAGATTGCCAGCAGATCACGGGCCACATGCAATCCCAGACCACGCCCGGCTTTCCGCATGGAAAAAGATGGCTCAAAGATCAGTTTACGAAACTGGTCAGGAATGGCCGGCCCGTTATTGGCAATCAGGATGCCCGTGAACTCCTTTGTTGAGACGATCTGAATGTCAAGCCGTGGATCGGAGAGCGCTGCTTCGCTCATGGCTTCCAGTGCATTTGCAATAACGATCAGGATTGCCTGCATCAGATATCCCTTGCTGATACGTACCATCAGATTCGTATCGCACCGCAGGCTTACCTGTACCTTAGCCTCTTTGAGTCTATGGCTCATAGCTGTCACAACATCATAGACGGCTCCTCGGATATCTACCGGGTCATTAAATTGACTGCGAGGATGATATAGTGGCTCCATGAGATCAAGCTGTTCATGGATCAGATCCATCTGCCTTGCCAGTCGCTCTATTGCTTGTTGGACGCGTGGACTGGCATCAACCTGAGCTTCTCCCTGGAGAATCCGCAGCAGCATAACCGTCTTATTGACCTCATGCATCAGGGCATCGGTCAACAGTTCGGCAGCCGCTCCAACGCCGGCCAGCGCCGAGACCCGATCATAGCGCTCTCGCTCTTGCTCCAGTTTCTGCCGATAGAGTTTCTCGATTTCGCGTGCGGCACTGCGCAGGCTTTGTTGCTGTGCAGAATCAAAGCTCTGGCTGCTAACCTCTGATAAATACCCCAGCAGGTCATCCTTCTCTTCTTCCACAATGGTACGTGAGAGCGTTACCTGGTGACGCTGGTTGAAGCGTGACGCTTCGAGTCAGAACCGGCAAGGAAACGCAATTACCAATAATTTCGAGATCTACTGCCCGGATCCTCGCTGCGAGTTGAATCACCACGACTGGGGTGAACAGATTCCCGCGAGTGGAGGTCCCTCTGGTGAAGCAGACCACACTCGGGCGGACTGGCAATGGCGGGAGGTATTACCTTTTGTTCGGAAAGGGCGTGGTCCCCGGCAAGCAGAGCGTATTCCTATTCCAGCCTGCACTGTTGATGAACAGGTCTATCAACAATGCTCTTCGCTGGTTATCGCCACTGTTGATAAGTTCGCTCGACTGGCTTTTGAGCCGAAGGCTGCCAGTCTGTTTGGCAATGTGACACATTACCATGTCCGCTGGGGCTACTATCGTGAAGGATGCCCTCCGGGAAACAACTCCAATACAGATGTCACCTGGCATCCCCCGGTAGAGAACCTGAGCGTCCCTGTTTCTCCTTTCCTGCCTCCCGATCTGGTCATTCAGGATGAACTCCATCTCATCGAGGGACCACTGGGCAGTATGGTCGGAATCTATGAGACGGCCATAGATGCACTGTGCGAACGAGACTTTCCTGGAGCGAAGGTACGCCCGAAATATGTGGCTTCCTCTGCCACAGTACGCCAGGCCGAAAATCAGGTACAGGCGCTCTTCGCTCGTAGCCTCGCTTCTTTCCCCCCCTCGGCCCTTCGAGTCGATGACCGTTTCTTCGCGCGCACGCACGAAAGCCACCCGCTGGAATGCGTAGATGCCGGTCGTCTCTATGTCGGTGTCAGTGCTCCTGGCAAGGGCGCCCAGACGCCCATCGTGCGTATCTGGTCGGCTTTGCTTCAAACTGTCTATGAGCGACAGCGAGCCGGCGCCGGGGACGAGCTGGATAGCTTCTGGACGCTTGTCGGCTACTTTAATGCTCTACGCGAACTGGCCGGGGCAGCAGCACTTTACCGCCAGGATATTCCTGAGCGCCTGCAATCCTGGGACGATCATCGCGGCCTGGATTCTACCCCGATGGAGCTGTCCAGTCGGTCCAGTTCTCTGAACCTGCCCTCCATGCTGGAGAGACTGGGGCGACACTGGAGTGAAGATGCAGTGCTTGCTACCTCGATGTTTGGTACAGGAGTTGACGTTGATCGCCTCGGCCTGATGGTTGTGCACGGGCAACCCAAAACCACTGCGTCCTATATCCAGGCCACCGGGCGCGTTGGAAGAAGCTGCGGAGGACTGGTTGTGACCTTCTTTCGCGTCAGCCGACCCCGTGACCTCGACCACTATGAATTCTTCACTGGCTATCACCGCAGGCTTTATCGAGCCGTCGAACCCATTACTGTCGCACCATTTGCTCCACGAGCACGCGAACGCTGTCTTGGGCCGCTGGCAGTGGCTCTGCTCAGACAGGCCCGCGAGATTGAGGGAGTCCCGGTTGACTATCCGTGGCGCATGGAGCAAAGAGTAAGAGGTGGTATCTACAGCGAGGCCGTTAGTATGGCAGAGTTCCGTCATAGTGCGGAGGTTGACGCTTTGCCTTCCCTCTTTGAACGGCGCGCCAGAGAACAGCCCCCGGGTCGTCGTCCTCCCGAGCAAATTGTTGAAATAGAGGCCGCCTCCGAACTGGACCGCTGGGCCAGTATTGCTCACGACGTTCGGCGAGTCGGTGGATGGGCCAATAATAATCTGGTCTATACAGAATCATCGATGGTTCGTGAGCCACAACGCAGTGTGGTTCTGGGCGACGCCCAGCATCAGCTCAGGCAGCTCCCCGTCGCATTTGAGAATGCCCCGAACTCATTACGAGATGTTGAAGAAACCACTCAGTTTCAGGAGTAATCATCAGTTATGGCAGGTCTTGCGCTTCGTCGCTCTCAATTCATTACGACCTACGGCCCCGGAGCCATTCTAGAAGGTCCTTCGGGACCGCGTATTATTCCTGCGCTGGAAAATTCCGGCGTCTTCACTCCCGACCGTCCAATACATGCTTTTGAGATCACCGACAGCCGTCTTTCTTCGGCCTTGCTGGGTGGCGCCAGTATTGTCCGTCTTCCCTCCAACGCCGAGTTGAATCTCTCTGAAGCCTGGAAGGTCTATAACACCATTCCTTTCCCTACCTGGGCGCTTTGCACCCTTCACCACATCCTCTACCTCAAACGACAGGGGAGTGGCAATCCAAATCGGGCCTGTCCACGTTGCGATCCTTTGAGGGATGAAAACGCAGCATGGCAGAGAGTCCACCAGCAGGCTATTCGCTTTATCATGGCATGCCCAAATGGGCACCTGGATGACGTGAACTGGACCGATATTTTCCAGCACCGAAACCAGTGCAGTCGCCCCCTTTATCTACGTTGGGAGGGCGGCGGCAGCTCTCTGCGCAATATTGATATTGAATGCCCCGAGTGCCATCGTGGTATCAATCTCGGTGTAGCCTATGGTCGGGAATGGCACTGTTCCGGTCGCCTTCCTGAACGCAACATCCGGTATGAACAATGTGATGCCGAGGCTAAGATCATTCAGCGTGGCGCTGCCAATCTACGCATCCCGGAACTTTTTTCCTCCCTCACAATCCCTCCCGCTGACACCAGGCTCCATCGCCTCTTGCAGAGTGGAACGGTCCGCACACTCCTGGATGCCGGGCTGGTCACTACCAAAGAGCGGTTGCTGGAAGCCTTGCAGCGACTCGTTGCCACTGGCAGGGTCGGACCAGCACTCGTTGTCGAGCTTGAGCGCTTTGATGACAGGGCGATAGAGGAAGCCATTGCCCAGATCTGTTCGGAGAGGTTGCCGCAAAACAACCGCACCCTGCGCCTCCAGGAGTTTGAGGCATTACGCAGAGCAGCCCTGGAAGGTGCGCCAGCGATACCTTCCAGTACGCGCATCGGGCCGCCACAATTTGAAGTGATCCGCCAGGATGTCCACGAATGCAGAGGCCCGGGAGGGCATCTTCTGCGTGTGACGCCCATCTCTCGCTTGCGTGTGGTTATGGTACAGACGGGCTACCGCCGCCTTGATCCTTTGCAGGGTCGTGTTGTTGATATCGTCTACACCGATGACGAGCACCGCAGGTGGTATCCCGGTGTTGAACTCTCTGGCGAAGGCATCTTTATCGACCTTGCGCCGTCAACTGAACTGGATGGCTACCATTTTGACCTGCACGAAAGCCGGACGTGGCTGGATGCCTGGCGTGATCCTGATGGCTACCACCAGCGTATCCAGAACGAGGATCGCGATTACCTGCACCCCGTCTTTGTCTGGTGGCATACCTTCGCGCATCGCCTGATTAATGCGCTCTCCATCGACTCTGGCTATTCATCAGCCGCCGTTCGCGAGCGTGTCTATATTGACATTAATGAGGCAAGCGGCAGAGCACGTGGTGGCGTTTTGCTCTATACTGTACAGCCGGGAGGGGATGGGACGCTGGGTGGAATGATGGCTCTTGCCGCCGGCTTTGATCGCGTGCTGCGCGCCGCGCTTACCACCATCGACTCCTGCTCCAATGATCCACTATGCAGTGAAATGCAGTTCGGCGATGAAAGATACAACGGCTCGGCCTGCTACGCCTGCCTTCTGGTCTCGGAGACCTCCTGCGAGCATCGTAATACAAGGCTGGATCGCACATTGCTCAAGGAGAATCTGCCATGACAGCCGGCGATATCCGTGTAGTGGTCAGCGGCAGTTCCTGGATGGGAAGCGGACTCGGTTCAATCGACTCCGCCATTCACAGTCTGTTTATCAGAGCCAGCAACGAAGTCACCATCGTTGCCTATGCCATCAGTTCGGCGGCTCCTGCCCTGTTCCAGCAGTTCACCTTGCTGTTGCAACGAGGCATCAGGCTGCGGCTGCTCATTAACCGCTATGATGAGCAGCATCCATCGGTCCAGAACGAAATGGGACGACTCCAGCGGCAATTCCCTGGTTTGTTCCAGCTCTACTCCTTTGTGCCGCAGCATAGCCAGGCTGACCTGCACGCGAAAATCATCATGGTGGATAGAAGCTATGCTCTGGTAGGCTCGGCCAATCTTTCCCTGCGCGGTCTTATGGACAATCACGAGCTTGGCCTGCTACTGGAAGGCGCAGCCGTCTCTGACATCGCCCGAGCGATAGATCTGCTACTGCGCTCTCCTCACATCAATCCTGTACCGGCTCCATAAGAGCAACGCATAATCTCTGAGTATAGATAGCCTTTTCAGGTGGAGGAATTGTCTATGCATCGGGGCTATGCTAAAGTAGTGGAACCGAATAGATAGGGAATCATTTCTATCCTTTATATTATATGAGTTTTGATTTATGACAACAGGAGAAACTGATGGAGCAGTTAGAGGCCCCGATAAAGTGCGGACATTGCGGCAATATAGGAATTTGTAAGGTAAAAGCTTCATACACCTACGACATTTTCGGGGAAGGTGATTGGCGGCAGCAACGAATGTGGTTTCTTTTTCAATGTCCAGCTTGCTCCCGGCCAATTCTAGGCGAGACTGTTATAGTAGAGCCAGAGAACTTGGACAAGCAACTGGAGATTTTTGAGAAAGACCCTTGCTTTTGGAGTATTGACGCTGATAGCCTGGCTACTTTGCAGTTATATAGCCAGTTTTCTAACACTGATAAAATACTATACCCTCAAGATGATGCCATTGAAAATCAATTGGCTTTGCCTTACAGGGTTTATCAGGCATATTCCGCTGCCCTGAAAGTACAACGGGCCGATGCGGGAGCCTTCGCTATCATGGTTGGCCGAACTCTCGAGGAGATATGCAACCATGAGAAGGCGCCAGGAAAAGTACTCGCAGATAAAATTGAGAGTCTGGCCGCCTCCAAGCGCATTCCACAGGTTCTCGCCGATATGGCTACACAGTTAAGATTGTTAAGAAATCTGGCAGCTCATCCAAATGAAAATGATTACGAGATCAAAGAAGAAGATGTCCCTATTATTCGTGAATTTATGGATGCTTTTTTAGAATATCTGTATATCGCACCTGAGAAGATAAAAAGTTTGCAAGATAAGATCAGAGGTAGAAATAATGAACCGGAAGATGATCTTGGTTTCCTGGATGAGCATCCTTTTTGACTAGCTGAGGAACAATGGATGATGAGACAACGAGATCGCGCATTTCTCTTGAATGTGGCCCAATTTATCTATATGAACCGCGTTGCAACCGCGTATACACTGGCACAATCAATTACCAACCCTGGACCCATCGCCAACCTGACGGTACGAGGCATTCACGGTCAACCTCATCCACTGCTGGGATCAGCCCATCAGGAAGCCCTTGTCAATGAACTTTCGCAAGCAAGAATTGCAAGTATACAGAGTATCATGGTCGCCAGGATATTCGCCGAGCTCATTGCAGCTTATGAAGACCTGGGAGCTTTTTGTTGGGCAGTCAGAATCCGGAATTCCCACCGCGAAAAGGGAATCTTTGTGAATTATATCAAAACGCGCAATGGTGACTCCACCCAGTTTTTCCAGCACGTCATAAGAGAAGTTAGTAATAGTACTCCTGAAAAGCTCTCGATTGGACTCGATGATCTACTCAACCTACCACCACAAGGCGAGATACAGGGCAAAGTCCCACAAGAATTACATAGTATGGTTGAGCGAGACTTTCAAGAAAAGCCAAAGTATTTTTACGATACTGCCAGGTTCTATACAGCAGATCTGGGGGAAGTATGGCAATTAGCGACAGCTACGGAACAGGTGGCAACACAGTCTACGCCAACTCAAGGAGCAGAGAGCTATATCAACGTCATCCTGGATGCGCTTCCTGCTGGCACTTCCCCAAATCATAGCAAGATCACTACAGAGGTATATAATAAGATTAAGCATATATTCATGCTCACAGAGAATCTATCTGCCTACGCAGATCCAACCGATTCTATTCACATTGTGCACGCCTCGCTCAAACGTGATCACGCCGTTGTCCAGGACTGGTTGAATGGCATTAAATCAGCAGCGGGCACCGTGAATGATATTGCCTCTCTACTCATCCTTCTAGAGGGCTTCGGAGTAGCATTATAAGCTAAAAGGATGAACGAGAACATACCTGAAACTGCCACCGCGCAATTCTAAGGATATGTCTGCCGCTGCCGCATCCCAGATCGAGGATCGTCTGGGCGCCGCGCCGGTGCAGCAGGTCGGCCAGTCGGGCCGCGTCTTCGTGAGGCTGCGTGAAGACCAGCCCCTCGCGGGCGAACATGCGCTCCCAGACCTGTGACGGTTCTTGCATATGACCTTCCTTCTTTTCAATCTCGTCCTCAGTTTACCATGCACTGCTTATGGGCAACCAGTGGTTCGCCCCCATACCCTTCCATGTCCAGGAAGCGCCGGTCTACCGCCTTCATCTTTCCTATGAACATGGCCCCATCTCGCTTGTCAAAGGAGGCCAACAGGCGCGTAGCAAGTATGGCACAACACGGCATATACCGGTGAGCCATTTCCTGTCTCATGAGGAAACGATCAGGCTTGCTCTTCGTTGGAAAGATCAGGGTCGAG
>Ga0070737_10004179_pt1 | contig 14762 bp, 13 predicted proteins | sample Coa_R1_10_FD_66438 | JGI IMG/M metagenome (GOLD analysis project Ga0070737, IMG submission 66438) | Surface soil microbial communities from Centralia Pennsylvania, which are recovering from an underground coalmine fire - Coalmine... | ecosystem: Environmental > Terrestrial > Soil > Unclassified...
TCGATGTAGATCAGGTCCGGTTCGGTGCCGTTGCCTGACACCACCACGTGGTCGTCCCAAACCTTCTCGGCCAGCGTGCGCGGCCTTGCTCTCACATTCTGAGACGATAGTATCTCCATGTGAGACAGGATAGCGGCATCGGCGTCCTCGACAAAGCCGTGGGGGTGCTGCACGCCATTGCGGAATCACCCTGCGGGTTGGCCGAATTGTGCGATCGCACCGGGCTGCCCAGGGCGACCGCGCACCGGTTGGCCGTCGGCCTGGAAGTTCATCGGCTGCTGGCGCGCGACGGCGGGGGTCGGTGGCGGCTCGGGCCGGCGGTGAGCGAGCTGGCCGCGCAGGCCACCGACCCACTGCTGGCGGCCGGCGCGGCGGTGCTGCCGCGGCTGCGCGAGCTCACCGGCGAGAGTGTGCAGCTGTACCGACGCGACGGCAGCTGGCGGATCTGTGTGGCCGCCCTGGAACCGCCTGCGGGGCTTCGCGATACCGTGCCGGTCGGCGCACGGCTGCCGATGACCGCTGGGTCGGGCGCCAAGGTGCTGTTGGCCTACAGCGACGCCGCCACCCAGCAGGCCATCCTGCCGTCGGCGAAATTCAGCGAACGTGCGCTGGCGGACGTGCGTCGCCGCGGGTGGGCGCAGAGCGCCGCCGAACGCGAGCCCGGCGTCGCCAGTGTGTCAGCGCCCGTGCGCAACAGTCGCGGTGAGGTAATCGCGGCCATCTCGGTGTCCGGACCGATCGACCGGATGGGCCGACGGCCGGGCGCGCGCTGGGCCGCCGACCTGTTGGCCGCCGCCGACGCACTGACGCGCCGGCTCTAGTTCTTGTGGCGAGCAGACACAGAATCGCATTGCGCCGCGCCCTCGCGTGCGATTCTGCGTCTGCTCGCGGGGCACCCCAGGCCACCTGACACACTTTCAAGCCATGGGAACCAACCAGCGCGCACAGATTGTCATGTCCGAGGCGGAGATCGCGGACTTTGTCGCCACCAGCCGCACCGGCACCTTGGCCACCATCGGGCCCGACGGGCAGCCGCACCTGACCGCGATGTGGTACGGCGTGGTCGACGGCGAAATCTGGCTCGAGACCAAAGCCAAGTCACAGAAGGCGGTCAACCTGCGCCGCGATCCGCGGGTGAGTTTTCTGCTGGAGGGCGGCAACACCTATGACACGCTGCGCGGGGTCTCCTTCGAAGGTGGGGCCGAGATCGTCGAGGATCCCGACGCAATCTTCCGGGTGGGAGTCAGCGTGTGGGAGCGCTACACCGGCCCCTACACCGACGACATGAAGCCCATGGTGGACCAGATGATGAACAAGCGGATCGCGGTGCGCATCGTGGCCCGCCGAACTCGGTCGTGGGATCACCGCAAGCTCGGCCTGCCCGCGATGCCGGTAGGCGGTTCGACCGCGCCCGCCGCGGTCTAGGACGGACGCAAAGCGTCTCCTCGCCGGTGGAAAAGTAGCCCCGATGGGATTCGAACCCACGCTACCGCCGTGAGAGGGCGGCGTCCTAGGCCGCTAGACGACGGGGCCTGAACTGATCCGAGCTGTCAGCATAGCTCACAGCCGGATGCCCACCTAATTGCTTGTGGTGGACAAACTTTGCTGGGGTACCAGGACTCGAACCTAGAATGGCTGAACCAGAATCAGCTGTGTTGCCAATTACACCATACCCCATTGCCGTCCTAAAACCGCTGGTCAGAGTTCTGCACTGCCATCACTGCCAGCCGCCCGAGGACCGACGTGCAGACTACCAAAATATCCGGCCTCAGTGCTCAGCCGCTGCCCGCAGCCGCTGCAGGCTTCTGTCGCGCCCGAGCAGCTCCAGCGATTCGAACAGCGGCGGGCTGATCGACGCCCCGGTGGCGGCCACCCGGACCGGGCCGAACGCCTTACGCGGTTTGAGGCCCAGGCCCTCCAACAGCGCGCTTTTGAGCGCGGCCTCGATGCCCGCCGCAGTCCATTCCGTCACAGCCTCGAGGGCCGTCGTGGCGGCGCCGAGCACCCGGCCGGCATCCGGGCCGAGCTCCTTGGCCGCGGCCTTCGGGTCGATGGTGTACTCGTCGTCGTTGAGAAATTTCAGCAGCGCCCACGCGTCGCCGAGCACCACGATGCGGGTCTGCACGAGTCCCGCGGCCACCGCGAATCCCGCGTCGTCGAGCCCGGTGTCGCGGCCGTGCGCGTCGAAGTAAGCCCGCAGTCTGGCGGTGAAGTCGTCGGGGTCGAGCAGCCGGATGTGCTCGGCGTTGATCGCGTCGGCCTTCTTCTGGTCGAACCTGGCCGGGTTGGCGTTGACGTCGGCCACGTCGAAGGCGGCGACCATCTCCTCGATGCTGAACACGTCGCGGTCGCCGGCGATCGACCAGCCAAGCAGCGCTAGGTAATTCAGCAGCCCTTCGGGAATGAACCCGCGATCGCGGTGAGCGAACAGATTCGACTGCGGATCACGCTTGGACAGCTTGCGGGTACCTTCGCCCAATACCGTTGGCAAGTGCGCGAATTCAGGCACACGATCGGCGACGCCGATGCGAATCAGCGCCTGATACAGCGCAATTTGGCGCGGCGTCGACGGCAACAGGTCTTCACCGCGCAGCACATGGGTGATTTTCATCAGCGCGTCGTCGACGGGATTGACCAAGGTGTACAACGGATCCCCGGTTGCCCGGGTCAGCGCGAAGTCGGGGACGACGCCGGCCGCAAAGCTCGTCGGTCCGCGCACCAGATCGTTCCAGCCAAGGTCCTCGTCGGGCATCCGTAGCCGCACCACGGGTTTGCGCCCCTCGGCCAGATAGGCCGCCCGCTGTTCTTCGGTCAAATCGCGGTCGAAGTTGTCGTAGCCCAACTTGGGGCTGCGGCCGGCCGCGAGATGGCGCGCCTCGACCTCTTCCGCAGTCGAAAAGGCCTGGTATGCCTCACCCGCGGCGAGCAGGCGATCCACCACGTCGCGGTAGATGTCGCTGCGCTGCGACTGCCGGTACGGGCCGTACGGGCCGCCCACCTCGGGGCCCTCGTCCCAATTGAGTCCGAGCCAGCGCAGTGCGTCCAGCAACGCCAGATAGCTTTCTTCGCTGTCGCGTTGGGGATCGGTGTCTTCCACCCGGAAGACGAACGTGCCGCCGGTGTGCCGTGCGTAGGCCCAGTTGAACAGCGCGGTGCGAATCAGCCCGACGTGCGGGACGCCGGTGGGCGACGGGCAGAACCGGACCCGCACGCCTTTGTTCACGACTTTCCTTTGCGCACAACAGGGTTGGTCAACGTACCGATTCCCTCCACGGTGATGCTGACGGTGTCGCCGTCCTCGATCGGTCCGACGCCTTCGGGTGTGCCGGTGAGAATGAGATCACCTGGCAGCAGCGTCATCACGGCCGAGATCCATTCCACGATGGCGCCGACGTCGTGGATCATCATCGAGGTGCGGCTGCGCTGTTTGACCTGCCCGTTGACCTCGGTGCACAGCTCGAGATCGGAGGGATCGACGTCGGTGACGATCCACGGGCCGACCGGACAGAAGGTGTCGTGGCCCTTCGCCCGCGTCCACTGGCCGTCGGACTGCTGTTGGTCGCGGGCGGTCACGTCGTTGGCGATGGTGTAGCCGAGGATGCTGCCGGCTGCCCGGTCGGCGCTGACGTCCTTGCAGGGCCGGCTGATGACCGCGGCCAGCTCCCCCTCGAAATGAACCGGTGATGCGTTGGCGGGCAACCGAATTGGCACATTCGGTCCGATGATGGCGGTGTTGGGCTTCAGGAAGATCACCGGGTCGGCGGGGCCCTTTCCCAAGCCGCCCATCTCGGCGACGTGCGCCGCGTAGTTCTTGCCGACGCAGATCACCTTGCTGGCCAGCATCGGCGCCAGCAGCCGCACATCGGCCAGCGGCCAGGAGCGACCGGTGAACGTCGGTGTGCCGAACGGGTGTTCGGCGATTTCGCGGGCAGTCATCCCGGTCGGGTCCTGCGGCTCGCCTTCGATGCTGACGAAAGCGACGCCGTCCGGGCTGGCGATTCGGCCAAGGCGCATTCGTTGGATGCTAGCGATCGCCGGGACGGCGCCCACCGGTGACCATCGCTATCCGCTGGCTGCGTCCGGGCGCGACGCGGCTCGGCAAAGAATTCGGGCAGTGGTCGCGGCGGCGTTTCGTCGGCCGGAGCCTGCGCGAGACCGGCGGCGACCGTAGCTATCGCCGCCGCGACGCGTTGGCCGCCGCGGGCTGAGACCTGCACCATGGAAGGGTGCCGGCAGCAACGATCAGCGCGACGCGGCGCTGGTCACTGCTGGCGATTTCACTGGCGGCGACGCTGTGCGCCACCGTCTTCATCAACGGCATCGCTTTCCTGATCCCGGCGTTGGACGCGGAACGCGGGATCAGCCTGGCCGAAGCTGGTCTGCTGTCGTCGATGCCCAGCCTCGGCATGGTGCTGACGCTCATCGCCTGGGGCTACCTGCTGGACCTGGTCGGCGAGCGGATCGTGCTCACGGTCGGCCTGTTGCTGACCGCGGCGGCCGCGTTCGGCGCGGCGTCGTTGCACTCCATGCTGACCATCGGAGCGTGTCTGTTCGGTGGCGGTATGGCGGCGGCCAGCGCCAACACCGCCAGCGGCCGGCTGGTGACCGGCTGGTTCCCCAGGGACCAGCGCGGGCTGGCGATGGGCATCCGCCAGACGGCACAGCCGCTGGGAATTGCCTTGGCGGCCTTGGTTCTTCCCGAACTCGGCGAACGCGATTTCTCGGTGGCGCTGCTGTTTCCGGGATCGGTGTGTGCGGGCGCGGCGGTGGCCAGCGCCGTCGGCGTGCTCGACCCGCCGCGGAAGACCCGGGCGGCGGCCAGTGCCGACGAACTCGCCAACCCCTACCGCGGGACCGCGGTGCTGTGGCGCCTGCACCTGGCGTCGGCGCTGCTGATGGTGCCGCAGACGATGGTGTTGACGTTCATGCTGGTGTGGTTGATGCGCGCGCACGGCTGGTCGACCGCGGCGGCCGGCGCGCTGGTCAGCGCCTCCCAACTGCTGGGCGCACTGGGCCGCGTCGCCGCCGGCCGATGGTCGGACCGGGTCGGGTCGCGGATGCGGCCGATCCGCACGATCGCCGTCGCCGCCGCTGTCGTCATGGCGGGGCTGGCGCTGACCGATCACCTGGGCTCGGCGCTCGCCGTGCCGATCATGGTCGTCGCGTCGGTGGTCACGGTGCTCGACAACGGGTTGGCGTTCACCGCGATCCCCGAATTCGCAGGGCCGTTCTGGAGCGGACGCGCGATGGGCGCCCAGAACACCACCCAGCGGCTGACCGCCGGCGCCGGCCCGCCGCTCTTCGGTGAGTTGATCGACGCGAGCGGTTATCCGCTGGCGTTCGCGGTGTGCGCGCTCTTCCCGATCCTGGCGCTGCCGATAGTGCCGGTTGGCGCCCGCCCGCGCGGCACGTGAGTTTTGCCGCCGTCTCCGACAGATGCGTGTGGAACCATTGATCAAGTGGCGGTGGAGTCGATCGGTACCGGAGCTCGCTGGTCGATGGTGGCGATCTCACTGGCCGTCACGGCAAGCGCCTTCATCTTCATCAACGGCGTCGCGTTTCTGATCCCCGCGCTGGAGGCCGAACGCGGTACTGCGCTGGCCGAAGCCGGTCTGTTGGCAGCCATGCCGAGCTTCGGAATGGTGGTCACGCTGATCGCCTGGGGCGCGTTGCTCGATCGTGTGGGCGAGCGAATCGTGCTCACGGCGGGGTCGGCACTGACGGCGGCCGCCGCCTACGCCGCGACGACGGTCCACTCGATGGTTGCCATCGGGGCTTTTCTGTTCGTCGGCGGCATGGCTGCAGCCAGCTGCAACACCGCCGGCGGGCGGCTGGTGTCCGGCTGGTTCCCGCCGCATCACCGCGGGCTGGCGATGGGAATCCGCCAGACCGCACAGCCGGTGGGAATTGCCTTGGGCGCCTTGGTGATTCCGGAGCTAGCCGAACGCGGCCCAGTGGCCGGACTGATGTTTCCGGCGTTGATGTGCACGATTTCGGCAGTGGCCAGCGCGATCGGGGTGATCGACCCACCGCGCAAACCGCGGGCCGCCGCGACCGAGCAAGAGCTGGCCAACCCGTATCGCGGCCGCCCGAAGGTGCTGCGACGCATCCACATCACGTCGTCGCTGCTGATGATGCCTCAGACGGTGACCGTCACGTTCATGCTGGTCTGGTTGATCAACGACCACAACTGGTCGATCGCCTCGGCCGGCGCGCTGGTCACGGTCTCGCAATTACTCGGCGCGGTCGGGCGAATCCTGGCCGGCCGATGGTCGGACCGGGTGGGCTCGCGGATGCGGCCGCTGCGGACGGTCGCGATCGCCGCGGCGCTGAGCATGTTCCTGCTCGGCCTGATCGACCGCGTCGGCTGGCGGATCGAGGTGGTGGTCATGGTCGCCGCAGCGGTGATCGCCGTGCTCGACAACGGGTTGGAGTCCACCGCGATCACCGAGTACGCGGGCCCGTACTGGAGCGGGCGAGCGCTCGGCATCCAGAACACCACGCAGCGACTCACCGCCGCGGCCGGGCCGCCGCTGTTCGGTGCCCTGATCACGGCGGCCGGTTACCCGACGGCGTGGCTGGTATGCGGATTGTTCCCGCTCGCCGCGATTCCCTTCGTCCCGACCCGCGTGCTTCCGCCCGGCCTGGAGACTAGAGCCCGGACGCAATCCGTTCGCCGACTTCGACGGTGGATAGCCGTTCGTTCGGGCGAGTGGCCAGATGGGACTCCACGGCCCGGTCCACTCGCGCGGCGGCAGCGTCTTCGCCGACGTGGGAGAGCAGCAGCGCCACCGACATGATCGCCGCCGTCGGGTCGGCGATCCCCTGCCCGGCGATGTCGGGCGCGCTGCCGTGCACCGGCTCGAACATCGACGGGTTGGTCCGGGTGGCGTCGATGTTGCCGCTGGCGGCCAGCCCGATTCCGCCGCACACCGCGGCGGCCAGGTCAGTGATGATGTCGCCGAACAGGTTGTCGGTGACGATCACATCGAAGCGGCCCGGGTCGGTGACCAGGTGAATGGTCGCCGCGTCGACGTGCTGATAGGAAACCTCGACCTCGGGGTATTTCTCGCCGATCTCCTGCACGGTCCGTGACCACAGTGTCCCAGCGAACGTGAGCACGTTGGTCTTGTGCACCAGGGTCAGCCTCTTTCGCCGCTGCTGGGCGCGTTCGAAGGCGTCCTGGACGACGCGGCGCACCCCGAAAGCGGTGTTGACGCTGACTTCGGTGGCCACCTCGTGGGCGGTCCCGACCCGGATCGCGCCGCCGGTGCCGGTGTAGGGCCCTTCGGTGCCCTCGCGGACCACCACGAAATCGATCTGCGGGTTGCCACGTAACGGACTGTCCACGCCCGGGTAGAGCCGCGCCGGCCGCAGGTTGATGTGGTGGTCCAGCGCGAAGCGCAGCCGCAGCAGCAGGCCGCGTTCGAGCACGCCGCTGGGCACCGACGGGTCGCCGATGGCGCCGAGCAGGATCGCGTCGTGCGCCCGCAGTTCGTCAATCACCGAGTCGGGCAGCACTTCCCCGGTGGCGTGAAACCGCCGCGCGCCCAGGTCGTAGCTCGTCTTCTCCACGCCGGGCAGCACGGCGTCGAGGACCTTGACGGCCTCGGCCACCACCTCCGGGCCAATCCCGTCGCCGGGAATAACCGCCAGTTTCACGACAGGTCAACCACTTCGAGCTTGTTGGCGTCGACGGCCACCGCGATCGCCGACCGCACATCCTCCGGGACGTCGCGGTCCAGGCGCAGCAGGATCGTCGCGCCCGGGCCTTCGGTGTCCTCGGACAGCTGCGCGGCGTGAATGTTCACTCCCGCGGCACCGAGCAGGGTGCCGATCTTGCCCAGCGCGCCGGGCTGGTCGATGTAGTTGATCACCAGGTTGGTGCCCTGGGCGCGCAGGTCGAAGTTGCGCCCGTTGATCTGGACGATCTTCTCCACCTGCTGCGGCCCGGTCAACGTGCCGGCCACATTGACCACCGAACCGTCGGAGGCCACCGCGCGCACGTCGACGACGCTGCGGTGGTTGGGGCTTTCGGTGGCGGTGCTGATGTCGGCGACGACGCCGCGTTCTTCAGCGATTGCCGGAGCGTTGACGAACGTGACCGGGTCTTCGATGACTGCCGAGAACAACCCGCGCAGCGCCGAAAGTCGCAGCACCTCAACGTCTTCGGCGGCGAGCTCACCGCGCACCTGCACCGACAGCGATGCCGGCAGTTCGTCGGACAGCGCGCCGGCGAGCACCCCGAGCTTGCGCACCAGGTCCAGCCAGGGCGCCACCTCCTCGCTCACCACGCCGGCGCCGACGTTGACGGCGTCGGGCACGAATTCGCCCGCCAGCGCCAGCTTCACACTGGCCGCCACATCGGTGCCGGCCCGGTCCTGCGCTTCGGCGGTCGAGGCTCCGAGGTGCGGGGTAACGACTACTTGCGGCAGTTCGAACAGCGGGCTGTCGGTGCAGGGCTCTTTGGCGAACACGTCGATGCCGGCGGCCCGCACATGGCCACTGGACACGGCTTCGGCCAGCGCGTCCTCGTCGACCAGGCCACCACGCGCCGCGTTGACGATGATCACGCCCGGCTTGGTTTTGGCCAGGGCCTCCTTGTCGATCAACCCCGCGGTCTCCGGCGTCTTGGGCAGGTGCACCGAGATGAAGTCGGCGCGGGCCAGCAGCTCGTCGAGGGTCAGCAGCTCGATGCCCAGCTGCGCGGCGCGCGCCGGCGACACGTACGGGTCGTAGGCCACCAGGTAGGCGCCGAAGGCGGCCAGCCGCTGGGCGACCAGCTGGCCGATGCGGCCCAACCCGACGACGCCGACGGTCTTGCCGAAGATCTCGGTGCCGGAGAACGACGAACGCTTCCACTCGTGGGCGCGCAGCGAGGCGTCGGCCGCGGTGATCTGGCGGGCGGCGGCCAGCAGCAGCGCGATCGCGTGCTCGGCGGCGCTGTGGATGTTCGATGTCGGCGCGTTGACCACGAGCACGCCGCGGGCGGTGGCGGCGTCGACGTCGACGTTGTCCAGCCCGACGCCGGCGCGCGCGACGATCTTGAGTTTGGGTGCGGCAGCCAGTACCTCGGCGTCGACGTTGGTGGCCGAGCGCACAAGCAGCGCGTCGGCGTCGGACACTGCGGCCAGCAGCTTCTCCCGGTCCGGGCCGTCGACCCAGCGCACTTCGACCTGGTCGCCAAGGGCGGCGACGGTCGATTCGGCAAGTTTGTCAGCGATCAAGACAACAGGCAGGCTCACCCGGCCAGCCTAAGCGGCGATCGCAAGCGCGGTGGAGCCGGGCGCTGGGGGTCGCCGCCAACACTGATCCGTTGAATCTGCGCTAACCAGGTGAGCTACTCGCACTTTTGCCTGGTAGCCGCAGAGTCAACGGCTCTGTCGGTGCACGGGTGCACGGTGACCGTAAGTCCGACGAGAGAAGGGACGGCACCCATGTGCTGGATGTGCGATCACCCGGGGAGCACCGTTGAGGAATGGTTCGCGGAGATTGAGAAAACAAAGGCAAAACATGGCTGGGCGGTGCAATACGTCGAGAGTGACCGTGCGCCCTACGCCTACACGGCTGGGCTGCATGAACATGGCCTGCCCGAACTGTTGGTGACCGGCCTGCCACCGCTCCCGACGCCCGGCTTCTCAACACCGTCGCCGCGTACCTGATGGATGGCGGACGACCGGTCCCGGGCGAATGGATCTCGGTACATGATGGGCCGATGCTGGCGGTCGTCCAGGTGGACCATCCCGACGCGCATATGGGCGTGGCGGTGGCGTTCTATGGCCGTCAGCTGCACGCCCTGCAACTGGTTTGGGCCGACGATCGTGGCCACCGCCCGTGGTGCCCGGAATTCAGCAACGGCGGGCTGCGGCAGCCGGTCCTCGGTGTACGTCCCGGCATGACCTGAGGGCAGCGGTCCCTACGATCACGGCATGGACGTCACCGTGGTCGGTAGCGGACCCAACGGGCTGACCGCCGCAGTCATCTGCGCCCGCGCCGGGCTTTCCGTGCAGGTCATCGAGGCCCAGCCGACGTTCGGCGGCGGTTCTCGCACCGCCGCCGACCCCGAATTCTCGGGGGTGTCGCACGACATCTGCTCGGCGGTGCACCCGCTTGCGCTGGCCTCGCCGTTCATGGCGCAATTCGACCTGCCCGCGCGCGGCGTGAAGTTGGCTGTGCCGGAGCTGGCGTATGCCAATCCGCTGCCCGACGGTCCGGCGGCAATCGCCTATCACGACCTCGATCGCACCTGCGACGGATTACAGCATGGGGCGTCGTGGCGACGGCTGCTGGGCCCGTTGGTCGAGAACTTCGGCGCGGTGGTCCAGCTGCTGCTCGGCGACAAGCGCTCGGTGCCCCTTACGCCGCTCACCGCGGCGCGGATGGGGTTGCGGATGATTACCCAGGCCACCCCGTTGTGGGGATCGCTGGCCGGCGAGGACGCCCGGGCGTTGTTCACCGGCGTTGCGGCCCATACGATTTCGCGGATGCCCTCGCTGGTGTCAGCGGCTGCCGGACTGATGCTGGCCACGCTGGCGCATTCGGTCGGCTGGCCGATCCCGGCGGGTGGCAGTCAGGCGATCGCCGACGCGTTGGTCGCGGATTTGCGGGCACACGGCGGCGAGCTGACCTCCGGCGTGGAGGTCACCGAACCGCCGAGCGGCGTCGTCCTGTACGACACCGCCCCAACCGCTCTGCTGCGCATCTACGGCGACTTGTTGCCGCCGCGATACGCGAAGGCGTTGCACCGCTACCGGTTTGGGCCCGGCGTGGCCAAGGTCGACTTTGTGCTCAGCGACGACATCCCGTGGTCGGATACCCGGCTGGCCCAGGTGCCGACAGTGCATCTCGGCGGTAGCCGTGAGCAGACGGCGCACGCCGAGGCCGAAGTCGCCGCAGGCCGGCACGCTGACTGGCCGATGGTGCTGGCCGCGACTCCGCACGTCTGCGATCCCAGCCGAATCGACGCCAATGGTCGCCGACCGCTGTGGACCTATGCCCACGTCCCGTCGGGGTCACCGGTGGACCAAACCGAAGCTGTCACTGCGATTTTCGAGCGATTCGCGCCCGGATTCCGCGACGTCGTCGTCGCGGCCCGCAGCGTCCCGGCGGCACGGCTAGCCGACCACAACGCCAATTACGTCGGCGGGGACATCGGGGTCGGTGGAAACTCCGCGTGGCATGCGATCGTCGGCCCGACGCCGCGGCTCAACCCGTGGAGCACCCCGATTCCCAAGGCGTATCTGTGTTCTGCGGCGACTCCGCCGGGCGGCGGAGTGCACGGCATGTGCGGCTACTACGCCGCACGCACTGTACTCAAGCGCGAGTTCGGGATTCGCGAGCTGCCGAAACTGGCACCCTGAATTGCCGTCGTTACCACCATCGTCCGGCGATTAGCCTTGGTTTGTAACGGAACGTAGGTTCGCCGACGTCGCACGGCTTACAGATCGATCCGGATCAGACGTTGCCGGCCAGCGCGGACGGGAGATCGCCCGCCCGCGCGTTGGCCGATGCCGGATACGTGGTCTGGTGACTGTGACCCCGCCGAGCGTGCGCAAAACCGTGGCGCGACACGGCGTGTCGCGCGCGGACACGCACGCTCGGCGCAGACGTCAGGCTGTCTCGGTGATCGGGCGGTCGACCCAGCTCATCAAGTCGCGCAGCTTCTTGCCGGTGACCTCGATGGGGTGTTCGGCATTCTCCTTACGCAGCCGTGCCAGCTCCTTGCCGCCGCTTTCCACGTCGGCGACCAGCTTCTTGACGAAGGTGCCGTCCTGGATTTCGCGCAGAATCTCGCGCATCCGCTCCTTGGTGCCTGCGTCGATCACCCGCGGACCCGACAGGTAACCACCGAACTCCGCGGTGTCGGACACCGAGTAGTTCATCCGCGCGATGCCGCCCTCGTACATCAAGTCGACAATCAGCTTGAGCTCGTGCAGAACCTCGAAGTAGGCCATCTCCGGCGCGTAGCCGGCCTCGACCATCACGTCGAACCCGGCCTTGACCAATTCCTCGGTGCCGCCGCACAACACGGCCTGCTCACCGAACAGGTCGGTCTCGGTCTCCTCCTTAAACGTGGTCTTGATGACACCGGCCCGGGTACCGCCGATGCCCTTGGCGTAGGACAGCGCCAGCGCCTCACCCTCGCCGTTGGGGTCTTGGGCAACAGCGATCAGACATGGCACACCCTTGCCGTCGACGAACTGGCGACGCACCAAGTGCCCCGGGCCTTTCGGGGCGACCATCGCGACGGTGATGTCGGCGGCCGGCTTGATCAACTCGAAGTGGATGTTGAGCCCGTGGCCGAAGAACAACGCGTTGCCCGGCTGAAGATTCGGCTCGATCTCGTTTTTGAAGATGTCGGCCTGAGCGGTGTCGGGCGCCAAGAGCATGATCACGTCGGCCCACTTGGCCACCTCGGCGGGCGTGTCGACCTCGAGTCCCTGCTCGGCGACCTTGGCCCGCGACTTCGACCCCTCCTTCAGGCCCACCTTCACCTGAACCCCGGAGTCGCGCAGGCTCAGCGAGTGCGCGTGTCCCTGGCTGCCGTATCCGATCACGCCGACCTTGCGGCCCTGGATGATCGACAGGTCGGCATCGTCGTCGTAGAACATCTGCACTGCCACTGTGTGATTCCTTCTTTTGTCGTTGAGTTACTTGGTGGTGCCGATGCCGCGCGGACCGCGCGAGAGCGACACCAATCCGGATTGGACGATTTCCCGCACCCCGTAGGGCTCCAGGACCCGCAGCAGCGCTTCGAACTTCGCCGGGGTACCGGTGGCCTCGATGATCAGCGACTCCGGGGAGACGTCGATGACCCTGGCCCGGAACAGGTTCGCCGCTTCGATGATCTGGCCGCGAGTGCTGGCATCGGCGCGTACTTTGATCAGCGCCAACTCTCGGGACACCGAATTGTCGTCATCCTGCTCGACGATCTTGATGACGTTGATCAGTTTGTTGAGTTGCTTGGTGACCTGTTCGAGCGGGGTGTCCTCGGCCGAGACGACGATGGTCATCCGGGACATGTCTTTCTGCTCGGTGGCACCGACCGCCAGCGACTCGATGTTGAAGCCGCGCCGGGAAAACAGCGCCGCGACGCGCGCGAGCACGCCGGGCTTGTCCTCGACCAGTACCGACAGCGTATGGGTGGTTGCGCTCATCAGGCGTGCCCCTCGTTGCCTTCGTCGTCGAAGAGTGGACGGATGCCGCGGGCGGCCTGAATCTCGTCGTTGCTGGTGCCGGCGGCCACCATCGGCCACACCTGAGCGTCGGCGCCCACGATGAAGTCGATCACCACCGGGCGGTCGTTGATCGCCCGCGCCTGGTTGATCACGTCGACCACGTCTTCCTCACGCTCGCAACGCAATCCGACACAACCCAGCGCCTCGGCCAACTTCACGAAGTCGGGGATGCGGTGCGAGTGGGTGGCCAGGTCTGTCTGCGAGTATCGCTCGGCATAGAACAGCGACTGCCATTGCCGCACCATGCCCAGGTTGCCGTTGTTGATCAGCGCGACCTTGATCGGCGCGCCTTCGATCGCGCAGGTGGCCAGCTCCTGGTTGGTCATCTGGAAACAGCCGTCGCCGTCGACCGCCCACACTTCGGCGTCCGGGCGGGCGATCTTGGCGCCCATCGCCGCCGGAATAGCGAAGCCCATGGTGCCCAGGCCGCCGGAATTGATCCACGTGCGCGGCTTTTCGTAGGAGATGAACTGCGCGGCCCACATCTGGTGCTGGCCGACCCCGGCGACGTACACCGCGTCCGGGCCGGCGATCTTGCCCAGCGTTTCGATCACATACTCCGGGCTGAGGCTGCCGTCGCTTTGCGGCCCGTAGCTCAAGGGGTAGGTGTCCTGGACACCGCGCAGGTATTCCCACCAGTCATCGAGCTCGATGCTGGCTCCGTCGTGGCGCAGCGCGGCGATCAAGTCGGTGATGACGGCCTTGACGTCGCCGACGATCGGGACGTCGGCGTGGCGGTTCTTGCCGATCTCGGCGGGGTCGATGTCGGCGTGGATGACCTTGGCCTCCGGCGCGAACGAATCGAGCTTTCCGGTGACCCGGTCGTCGAAGCGGGTGCCCAGCGCGATCAGCAGGTCGCTGCGCTGCAGGCCGGCCACCGCCGCCACCGTGCCGTGCATGCCCGGCATGCCGAGGTGCTGCGGGTGGCTGTCCGGGAAGGCGCCCCGCGCCATCAGCGTGGTGACCACCGGGATACCAGTCAGCTCGGCCAGTTCGCGCAGCTGCTCGCATGCTTCGCCGCGGATAACGCCGCCGCCGACGTAGAGCACCGGTTTGCGGGCGGCCGCGATCAGCTTGGCTGCCTCGCGGACCTGGCGGTTGTGCGGCTTGGTGTTCGGCTTGTAGCCGGGCAGTTCCATCCGTGGCGGCCAGGCAAACGTGCACTGGGCCTGCAGCACGTCCTTGGGGATGTCGACCAGCACCGCGCCGGGGCGCCCGGTGGCCGCGATGTGGAACGCCTCGGCAATCACCCGGGGGATCTCGTCGCCGGCGCGGACCAGGAAGTTGTGCTTGGTGATCGGCATCGTGATGCCGGAGATGTCGGCCTCCTGAAAGGCGTCGGTGCCGATCAGCGAGCGCCCGACCTGCCCGGTGATCGCCACCACCGGCACCGAATCCATCTGCGCGTCGGCGATCGGGGTCACCAGGTTGGTGGCGCCGGGACCGGAGGTGGCCATGCACACGCCGACTTTGCCGGTCGCATGGGCATAGCCACTGGCGGCGTGCCCGGCGCCCTGCTCGTGG
>Ga0070737_10004180_pt1 | contig 14762 bp, 15 predicted proteins | sample Coa_R1_10_FD_66438 | JGI IMG/M metagenome (GOLD analysis project Ga0070737, IMG submission 66438) | Surface soil microbial communities from Centralia Pennsylvania, which are recovering from an underground coalmine fire - Coalmine... | ecosystem: Environmental > Terrestrial > Soil > Unclassified...
CCACTGTCTACGCCCGCTCGATATTGGACGACCTTGATGGGGTCGCTGAACCCATCACACCGCTCGGCAAGCTGCACGACGCCTGGGTGCGTGACCGGGGCCTGCACTACGGGATGGAGCCCCATGACGCAGCCTAAGGATGATTCCGTGCCGCGCGGCCGAATCCGGCGCACCATGCCGTTGGCCGGGTTCACCGCGCGGGCGGCCGGCGGACGGATGGTGGCGGCACTGCGGGAGAAGACCGGGGACACTGGCGCCGTCGAACGCTTTCACGAACGCACGGCCGAGCGGTACACGGAGTTACTGGGTCACTCCAAGGGCGTATTGATGAAGGCCGGCCAGATCTTCTCGATGATCGACGGCAATTCCATTGGCAATGGGGAGCTTTCGCCGTATCAGGCAGCGCTGTCCCGGCTGCAAGCCGATGCGCCGCCTATGGACCCGGCATTAGCCGAAGAAGTACTAGAGGCCGACCTTGGTCGCCCCGTCCGGGAATTGTTTGCCGAGTTCGCCGAAGAACCAATGGCGGCCGCCTCCATAGGACAGGTCCACCACGCGGTCCTGCATGACGGTCGCCAGGCCGCCGTCAAGATCCAGTATCCCGGTGCGGCGGAGGCGATCCGCGCCGATCTAGCCAACACCGAACTGCTGGCGACGTTTTTCCGTCTCGCGTCCTCGGCATCGGGCACCGCAATGCCCGATCTCCGAAAGGCGACACAAGAGATCTCCGCGCGCATCTCCGAGGAACTCGACTACCGGCATGAGGCCGCCAACATCTCCGCGTTCAGCGAGCTTTACCGCGACCATCCGTTTATCCGGGTACCCGAGGTTATCGATGAGGCATCCGGGGATCGGGTACTGACCATGACCTATCTCGACGGACTGGACTGGACCGCTGCGCAAGGCGCCGACCAGGTTGTCAAAGATTCTTGGGCAGAGGCGATCTGGCGTTTCAGCACGGGCTCCTACCGGCACGCGAACCTGTTCAACGCCGATCCCCATCCCGGGAACTATCGCTTCGGCTTGGACGGCACGGTCGGATTCGTCGACTTCGGCTGTGTCACGGTTCTGCCCGAGCGCACGCGTCGCACAATTGTCGATCTGGACCGGGCAGTCATTGATGGACGCAAGGAAGACATGTGGGCGCTGATGGCCGAGTTAGGTTATTTTGCTGACGGTTTCACGCTGTCCGTCGACGAGGCATACCAGTGGATAGCCGAACTCTTTTATGAGCTGCTGGTGCCCCAACCGATAACTTTCACCCAGGACACGGCACAACGCGCCATCCGCGGCCTGATTGACATTCGCTCCCCCGAACATCCTGTTCGCCGCGTATCGATCCCCGACAACCAGGTCTTCTTTTCCCGCATCAACCTCGGCATCAACATGATATGCGCAACGCTCGGGGCCACCGTGTACCTCCGCGCGTTGACAGACGACATGGACGGCGTCGCCGAACCGATCACGCCGCTGGGCAAGAAACACGATGCCTGGGTGCGCGAACGCGGCTTGCCATACGGATTGGAGGCCCGATGACCACCCCCAGCGCCACCGCCCCGCGGCTGCCGTGGGACGCCGCAAACCCCTACCCGTTTTATGAAGATCGCCGCCGCGACGGCGACGTGGTGTGGGACGACACCGCGCAAGCCTGGCTCATTCTCGGCTACGACGCCGCGCGAGAAGTGCTGGGCGGATCGGGCTGGACCAGCAATCCGCTGGCGAATCCAAATGCCCGCGCGGCAATCGATTCCATGGGCTCCGATCTGGTCGACCGGTCCATGTTGTTCTCCGACGGCGCCAATCATGACCGGCTGCGCGGATCGGTGCGCGATGTGTTCACTCGTTCGTTTATCACAGGCCTTACCGCCGGCGTCGAAGCCATCGCGGCAGCGGTAGTAGACCATCCGCCGACCTCCACGACATTCGACTTCATGGCCGAAATCGCCTTGCCGTTGCCGATCGCTGTTGCCGGCGAGTGGCTTGGCTTGGATCCCGAGAGCTCTCGGCTGTTGCGTGAACAGTCGCCAGCCATCATTCGGATGCTGGGTACTCTCGCGGACGCCGACGATATCGCTGCAGGCGCAGCGGCATTCGCTGCCCTACTGACCCAGTTTCTCCCCCTCGCAGCCGACCGGCGCTCCAACCCAGCTGACGACCTGATCAGCTTCATCACGTCCGACCCGGATCTCGAGCTGGATGACGTCGTCGTCACCGCGATCCTCATTGCCGTCGCTGGTCATGAAACCACTGCAAACCTGTTGGGTGCGGCAATGCTTCGACTGCTCGCTGTCAAGTCAGGAGGCAACCAGATCGTCGACCCGGCACTGATCAGTGAACTGCTCCGACTCGACGGCCCGGTGCAGGCAACCGCGCGCACAGCAACCGAGGATCAGCGTATCGGCGGCGTTGACATAGCTTGCGGCCAGCAGGCGGTGGCTGTCGTCGCCGCTGCCAATCGTGATCCAGCCGTCTTCGACGAACCCGATCAGTTCCGACCGGATCGCATTGGGCCGGCACCGCTGTCATTTGGATACGGCGCGCATTACTGTCTCGGTGCGGCCTTGGCACGGCTGGAAATTACTGTGGCACTGCGCGAAATCCTCGCCCGCAAGCCGGTATTGGCCGGTCCGGCTGTCTGGCGAGATACCACCGCCATTCGCGGGCCGCTCAATGTTCCGATGGTGTTCCGAAAGTGAGCAAGCTGTATCGGTACCGGGTATCGCGCCACGTTGCAGCCGACCCGGCTACGGTCTGGGATGTCGTCTCCGACCACGCCGGCATGGCCGAGTGGACACCCTTCCGCAAATCCATCGTCGAAAAGCCTGGCGAGCCGCATCCGAACGGAACCGGAACTGTGCGGGCGCTTTACCTCTTGGGACCCCCGACGCGGGAACAGGTTGTCGAATTCGAACCTCCGCGGCGGCTGCGGTACATGCTGCTGTCCGGGTTGCCTTTTCGTGACTACATCGGCGAGGTGACTGTCGAGCCCGAAGGGACGGACACTCGGCTTACCACCGAACTCAGCTTCCGAACACGCATTCCCGGCTCGCAGTTCTTCGGGCCGATCGCCATCCGACGCGGGACGAACGGCGCCGCACGACTCGCGGAGAAGCGCGCGAAGTACCGAAGTTACTGATTCTCGGCGAGCTCCGCGAGCCGGTCCAGTGACGCCAGCAGCCTCTCGGGCGTAGTACGGCGGGCGCGTGGCAGACGGTTCTTGTCCGTCAATCGTGACCAGTCGTAGGTGTGAGTGACCCGGGTGTGGGTGTCGTCGATGGGTTCGAGCTCCCAGCGCCACAGATGCCCGGGTGGTCGCCGTCCCGGTTCAGATGGCAGCCAGGCGATGCGGCGGCCCTCTTCGAACTCCACGACGTGGTTTTCGCGAATGGTGCTGAGCGTGAGCTTCATCTCGAAGACATCGCCGACGCGCCGAACACGCTGTGCTGCAACGGCTTCGGCCAGATTGTCGTTGCCGTCCCAGCGTGGTTGTTGCGAGGGATCGGCAATCAGCTCGAAGATGCGTGCCGCCGGCGCCGCTATCTGACGGCTTGCGCTCACTACCCGAGAATCGTCCACTATCCACCTCTCCGATAGGACGCAAGATACTGCGGCAGCCCAACGGCCGGGTCGAGATCATCGGCCGGCACCGGATGGCCGGCGGTCAGGGTCATCGGCACCACTCCGGCCCAATGCGGCAGCACGATGTCCTCGTCGTCGTCGACCGGTCCACCGCCGCGAACCTTGGCGGAGACCTCGACGAGATCGACCGCGAGGACAGCGGTTGCGGCGAGTTCCCGCGCGTTCGCGGGTCTGCTGTCGGCGGCCCGTCCGGGCGCGACATGGTCGAGAAGGGCGTCCAAGGCCCGCAGTTTCTCCTGCCGGTCGCAGACCAGGCGGGCGGTGCCGTGCACGACGACCGAGCGGTAGTTCAGCGAATGGTGCATCGCCGCGCGTGCCAGCACCAATCCGTCGACCAGGGTGACGGTGACGCAGACCGGGACACCGGACGGCGACCCGGCGAGCATCGGGCTGCTGCCCGTCGATCCGTGCAGATAAAGGACCTCCCCCAGCCGCGCGTGCGTCGTCGGCAACACCACCGGGCGATCCCCGTTGAGGTAGCCGACGTGACAGACCAGGGCCTCGTCCAAGATGCGGTGGACCGTTTCACGGTCGTAGCGGGCACGTTCGCGATACCGGGTGGGCGTGCTGCGTGGGGTAGCGGGGTAATGCACCGTTGCCTCGATCTTTGTAATAGTACATACTGATTTACGTGCTGGTACGATATACCATACGGGGAGCGGGCGCCGAGGCAATAGCGACCAGCGTCGAGGAGGCCATCTCGACCGGCGCGCTGGCACCCGGAGCCGAGCTGCCGCCGATCCGGCAGCTGGCCGCCGAGCTCGGCGTCAACGCGAATACCGTCGCCGCGGCCTACCGGCTGCTCTGCCATCGCGGAGCCGTCGAGACCGCGGGACGCCGCGGCACGCGGGTGCGCGAACGCCCCGCGACCACACCGCGATCCCTGCGTGGACTGGCCATCCCCGAGGGGGTGCGAGACCTTTCGACCGGCAACCCCGACCCGGCTTTGTTGCCGATCGCCGGGCACCGCTTGAACTCGCGGCGCGCCCCCCTGCTGTACGGCGAACCCGCCATGTCGCCCGAGCTGACCGAGCACACCCGGGCGTGGCTGACCGCCGACGGGGTTCCGGCTGAGCATCTCGCGGCGACCGCCGGTGCACTCGACGGCATCGAGCGGGTACTTACCGCCAACCTGCGGCCGGGCGATCGAGTGGCAGTCGAAGATCCCGGTTGGGCAAATCTGCTGGATCTGCTTGCTGCGCTGGGCTTTTCGGTTGAACCGGTCCGAGTCGACGACGACGGGCCGGTGGTCGCCGACGTGGCCAGCGCGCTGCGACGCGGTGCCCGTGCGCTTGTGGTGACCACCCGCGCCCAGAACCCTACCGGTGCCGCGGTCTCCGCCGAGCGCGCCGCGGAGTTGCGCCACTTGATTCGCGACGGCGACCTGCTGCTGGTCGAAGACGACCACTGCGCCGGCATCGCCGGCGTGCCACTGCACACGCTGGCCGGGTCGGCACCCCGTTGGGCGTTCGTGCGATCGGCATCCAAGGCGTACGGCCCCGATCTACGCCTGGCGGTGCTCGCCGGCGACCGTCGCACGGTCGAAAGGGTGCACGGGCGGCTGAGGCTCGGGCCGGGCTGGGTCAGCTACCTGCTGCAGGACCTCGCTGTCGGCATGTGGCGCGACATGGCGGCAACGCGGCTGGTGCGTAAGGCTGAAGCCACCTACAGCCGCAACCGGGCGCTGTTGCAGTCGGCGCTTGCCGATCGCGGTGTGGCGTCGCACGGCCGCTCCGGCCTCAACGTCTGGGTTCCGGTGCCCGACGAGACGGTGGTGATCACCCGGCTGCTCGGCGCGGGTTGGGCCGCGGCTCCGGGCAGCCGGTTCAGGGTCTCCACACCACCCGGAATCCGGCTGACCATCTCGGATCTGGTTGCCGCCGAGGTCGATTCGCTGGCCGACGCGGTCGCCGAGGCGATCCACGCGGTCGGGCGTGCCAGCGTCTAGGGTCGCAGTATGACGAGGCCTAGGCCGGCCCGCTCACGGTTTGTTGACGGGGTGCTGATTGGGTTCGGGGTGTATTCGACGCTCCTCGGGTAGTTCATGCTGATTGCACCGGGCACCTTCTTCGACACGCTGGGCGCGTTCGGGCCACGCAACGACCATTACATCTTCGACAACGCCTCCTTCGAGCTGCCGCTCGGTCTGCTGCTGCTCGCAGCGGTGCGCTGGCGGACGTGGCAGGTGCCGGCATTGGCGTTCGCGACGCTGCATTGGGCGCTGCATTCGCTCAGCCACATCGTCGACACCGGCCTCGCCGACGGCAGGCTGGTCGGAGTGCTCGAGTTCATTGCGTTGCTGCTCGGCACGACGTTGCTCGCCGTCGCCCTGCGCGCCGCGGCGACCGCGACCAGGCGGGCCGGGCCTACCCCTTAGGCCGCCACACCCCGAACCGGTTGCCCTGCGGGTCCTGCAGGTGGGCGAACTCCAGCGGGCCGTTATCGGTCAACGGCACCACCACCTGCGCGCCCAGTTCGGCCGCCTTGTCGATGGTGGCCTGCACGTCGTCGACATGGACATAGAAGATCGCCCACGACCCGCCCCCGGTCTTCGAGCTGTCCCACACCCCACCCTTGTCGCCGTCGATCATCCGGTAGTCGCCGGAGTCAGCGATGTCCCAGCCGAACAACCCGCCGTAGAAATCGCGCGTGGCGTCGGCGTCGGGGGTACCGATCTCGAAATAGTTCACGACATTGCTCATGCTCGCCATCCCTTCGCGTCACGATTTGGACCAACGACAGAAGTATTGCGCCGCGGTCCGACAAGTGCGTCAAGCCGACGTGAAGCTGCCGTCGAGCACCTGCAGATGTCCGATCGTGCGCCCGGTGACCGCCGCCGCGTCGACCAGTGCCAATTCCACCGCCGCCCGCGCGAATTCCTCGGCCGTCGCCACCTCGTCGAACTCGCGGGCGTAATACGAAAGTCCCGGCGTCAGAATCGGTTTGGACGGCGATAGGGCGTTGACCGCGATGTTGCGGTCCTGCAGGTCGTATGCCGCACACCAGGTCAGGTGCTCCAGCGCGGCCTTGGATCCGCCGTAGCCGGGCAGCACGCCGCCGCTGCGGTCGGCGTACGGCCCGTCGCCGGGCAGCCGGGACGCGATCGAGGTGACGTTGATGATCGATCCGTAACCGGCGGCGATCATGTCGGGGCACACCAGTTGCATCAGTTCGTAGGCGGCGAACACCGAGATCTCGAAGTGCCGCCGATACGCGACCAGCGGCGTGCCGAGCAGCGGCGGCCAACCCGGCTTGGCGGCGGCCGCCTTTGGTTTGGCTTTGGCAGGAGCGCCGGCTCGCGGCGGGCGGCCCGGCGCGGTGAACGCCGCATTGTTGACCAGTATTGTGATGGGGCCCAATGTTTTTCGCGCCTCGTCGACAAGCCGAGTGATGTCGTCGTGATCGAGCAGGTCAGCGCGCACCGCGACCGCTCGGCCGCCGGCCGCCTCGAGGTCGGCGACGGTCTCACTGATGGTGCCGGGCAGCCGCTGGTCCCACACCTCCTCGGTCCGCCCGACGACGGCCACCGCCGCGCCCTCGGCCGCGATCGCCAACGCGATCGCCCTGCCCAGGCCGCGGCTGGCGCCGGTGACGATCGCAGCCCGCCCGTCAAGTCGACCGGTCATTGCGCCACCCCGTGCACGAGGATCGCCGCGGTCTGGTCCACCCACACGTCGTCGAGCTCTTCGTCCGGACGCAACAGCAACCGCAACAGCGTCGCGCCGCCGATCAATTCGACCAACCGATCGGGGTCCACGTCGGGATGCACCTCCCCACGCTCGACGGCCTCGATCAGCCGCACCCGCACCGCGGTGAACACATCGGCGAACCGCGCCACCACCCTGGCGTTGAGCTCAGAATCGGCGGTCATGTCGGCGACCAGCCCGGGCAGCGCGGCGCGCACCACCGGGCTGGTGAACACGTCGCGCGCGGCGGCGATCATCGCCCGCACATCGGCGGCAATGTCGCCGCCGGGGCCGGCCAGCGCGGTGGGCGCCACCGGGAACGCCGCCTCGTGCACCAGTTCGGCCTTGCTCGACCAACGCCGGTACAGCGCCGTCTTGGTTGTCCCGGCCCGCTCGGCGACCGCGGCCAGGGTTAGGTTCGAATAACCGATTTGCACAAGCAGTTCCGCGGTCGCCGCCAGTATGGCAGCGTCGATACGCGGATCCCGCGGCCGCCCGGCGGCCGGGGCCTTGTCAAACGTGGACTGGTCTGCTTTCATAACGCTACCCATCGTATCGTAATTGCCGGAGGCGCACGTGGCCAACCAACCAGCAGTCGAAGACGTCGGCCGACTCCAGCGGTCCAGTCGCGACTTCAGCACGGTGCCCGCGGTGATGGCGCAATGGCTTGCCACCGTGCTGCCCGCCACGCCGCAGGTCACCGTCGAAAGCGGCGTCGACGCCACCGGCATGTCGTCGGAGACAATCATCCTGACCGGCCGCTGGGACGAGGCCGGCACGCCGGTCGAGCAGCGCTGGGTCGCCCGGGTGGCACCGAGCGCCGAGGACGTGCCGGTGTTCCCGTCGTATCGGCTCGACCATCAATTCGAGGTGATGCGGCTGGTCGGCGAGCTCACCGACGTGCCCGTCCCGCGGGTGCGCTGGATCGAGACCACCGGCGACGTGCTCGGCAAGCCGTTTTTCCTGATGGACTACGTGGAGGGCGTGGTGCCGCCCGACGTGATGCCGTACACGTTCGGCGACAACTGGTTTGCCGACGCGCCCGCCGAGCGGCAACGCGAACTGCAAGACTCCACCGTCGACGTGCTGGCAAAGCTGCATTCGATTCCCAACCCGGAGAAGACTTTTGGGTTCTTGTCCGATGACGGGGGCACCGCGCTGCGCCGGCACTTCGACTGGGTGCGGTCCTGGTACGACTTCGCGGTGCCGGGCATCGGCCGCTCGCCGCTGCTGGAGCGAACCTTCGACTGGCTGGAGGCCCATTGGCCGAAGCAGGCGGACGCCGGACGGCCGGTGCTGTGCTGGGGCGATGCCCGGGTGGGCAACGTGCTCTACCGCGACTTCCGGCCGGTGGCGGTGCTCGACTGGGAGATGGTGACGCTGGGTCCGCGCGAGCTCGACGTCGCGTGGATGATCTTCGCGCACATGGTTTTCCAGGAACTCGCCGGGCTGGCTGGGCTACCGGGACTGCCGGAGGTGATGCGCGAGGACGACTTTCGCGACACCTACCAGCGCCTCACCGGGGTGGAAGTCGGTGACCTGCACTGGTTTTACGTGTACTCGGGCGTGATGTGGGCGTGTGTGTTCATGCGCACCGGCGCGCGCCGGGTGCATTTCGGTGAGGTGGAAAGGCCCGACGATGTCGAGTCGCTGTTCTACCACGCCGCGTTGCTGAAAAGACTTATAGGAGAAGAGTAATGCTCGGACCGCTCGACGAATTTCCGGTTCACCAGATCCCGCAGCCGATCGCCTGGCCGGGGTCGTCGGACCGCAACTTCTATGACCGCGCGTACCTCAACGCCCACGACCGCACCGGCGACATCTTCCTGATCACCGGCATCGGCTACTACCCCAACCTCGGCGTCAAGGACGCGTTCGTGCTGATCCGCCGCGGCGACACCCAGACCGCGGTGCACCTCTCGGACGCCATCGACCAGGACCGGCTCAACCAGCACGTCGGCGGCTACCGGATCGAGGTCAGCGAGCCGCTGCGCAAGCTGCGGGTGATCCTGGAGGAAACCGAGGGCATCGCCGTCGACTTGTCCTGGGAGGGCCTGTTCGACGTCGTGCAGGAGCAGCCGCACCTGATGCGCTCCGGCAACCGGGTGACGCTCGACGCGCAGCGCTTCGCCCAGCTGGGCGCCTGGAGCGGGCGGATCATGCTGGACGGCGAGGAGATCGCCGTCGACCCCGCCACCTGGATCGGCAGCCGCGACCGGTCCTGGGGCATCCGCCCGATCGGCGAACCGGAACCGGCCGGCCGACCGGCCGACCCGCCGTTCGAGGGCATGTGGTGGCTGTACGTGCCGATGGCGTTCGACGACTTCGCCGTCGTGATGATCATCCAGGAGGCGCCCGACGGGTTCCGCTCGCTCAACGACTGCACCCGGATCTGGCGCGACGGTCGCGTCGAGCAACTGGGCTGGCCGCGGGTGACCACCCGTTACCGGTCCGGCACCAGGATCCCGACCGGGGCGACGATCGAGGCCAGCCGGCCCGACGGCACGCCGGTGCACTTCGAGGTGGAGTCCAAACTGCCGGTGCCGATCCATGTCGGCGGTGGCTACGGCGGCGACTCGGACTGGCTGCACGGCATGTGGAAGGGCGAGAAGTTCACCGAGCGGCTGACCTACGACATGGCCGACCCGGCGATCGCCGCGCGGTCGGGCTTCGGGGTGATCGACCACGTCGGCCGGGCGATTTGCCGCGACGGCGACGCCGAGCCTGTGGAGGGCTGGGGTCTGTACGAGCACGGCGCGCTGGGCCGCCATGACCCGTCCGGCTTCAAAGACTGGTTAGCGGTCGCGCCTTAGGTGCCTCGAATGTGGACTTGATACACGCGGTTCACCACAAACCGTGACATAAGTCCACAGTCGACGGTAGTGATGAGGTATGGAGTCCGCCGACGTCGTAATCGTGGGAGCCGGGTTCGCCGGGCTCACCGCCGCCCGTCAGCTCAAGCAATTCGGACACGACGTGCTGGTCCTCGAGGGGCGTAACCGGGTCGGGGGACGTTCGCACACCGGCCATGTCGCCGGCATCCCGGTCGACATGGGCGGCACCTTCGTCGGGCCGACGCAGGATGCAATGCTGGCGCTGGCCGGCGAACTCGGCATCGACACCGTCCCGACCTATTACGACGGCGCCAACCTGATCCGGTGGCGCGGCATGGTCCGCCGGTATTCCGGCACCATCCCGCGACTGTCTCTGGGCGGACTGCTCGACATCGGAAGGGTGCGTTGGCAATTCGAGCGCATCTCCCGGCGGGTTCCGCTGACCGAGCCGTGGACGGCGCGACGCGCGGAGCGGCTGGACTCCCAGTCGCTGGGCCGGTGGCTGCGCTCGGTGCACACCGGAGCCACCGCGCGCGACCTGCTGGCCATCATGGCGCGGGTGACCTGGGGGTGCGAGCCCGACGACGTGTCGATGCTGCACGCCGCCCGCTATGTGCACGCCGCCGGCGGTCTGGACCGGCTGCTGGACGTGGAAAACGGTGCGCAGCAAGACCGTTTCGCCGCCGGCACTCAGCAGATCGCCGACGCCATGGCGGCCGAGCTCGGCGACCGGGTGGTACTGGACGCCGCGGTGCGCCGCGTCGACCGGCACGATGGCGGCGTGACGGTCAGCTGTGAAAAGGGCTGCGCCGAAGCCCGTTTCGCCATCATCGCGGTCCCGCCGGAACATCGCGCGGGCATCGAGTTCACTCCCCCGCTGCCCGACGCGTACCACCAACTCGCCGGAGCCTGGCCGCAGGGCCGGCTGTCCAAGGCGTATGCGGCCTACCCGACGCCGTTTTGGCGGGGCAACGGATTCTCCGGCCAGGCGTTGTCCGACGAGGGCCCGGTGTTCATCACGTTCGACGTCAGCCCGCAGCCCGACGGACCGGGCATCCTGCTGGGATTCGTCGACGCCCGCAGCTTCGACAAGCTGCCCGCCGATCAGCGCCAGAAACGCGCGCTCGATTGCTTCGCCTCGCTGTTCGGCGAGGAGGCGCTCAAACCGCTCGACTATGTCGACCATCGTTGGGGCGCTGAGGAATTCGCACCAGGCGGCCCAACCGCCGCGGTGCCGCCGGGGTCCTGGACGCGCTACGGGCCGTGGTTACGCCGCCCAGTGGGTCCGATTCACTGGGCAGGCACCGAGACGGCGGACGAGTGGACCGGGTTCCTGGACGGGGCGGTGCGCTCCGGGCAGCGGGCCGCCGCGGAGGTCGCGGCGCGGTTACGAGCTGATCCGCCTGTCGCCCGCGACTAATTCGGCGAGCGCCCGCAATTCCCGGTTGACGTCGGCGGGACGTTCCAGCATCGCGCAGTGTCCGCCGGGCAGCACGACGAGCCCGACGAGATTCGGTGCGGCCGCAGCGATCCGGCGCGACTGGCTCAGCGGCGTCAGCCGGTCGCGTTCGCTGCCGATAACCAGCGTCGGCACCGTCAAACCGGACAGGCTGATGTGCCGCGAACCCAGCGAGTCGACAAGCGCCTTGCCGCAGCCGCCGCGCACCGCCGGGGACGTGGTGTCGAACAGCTCGTAGATCAGTGCGCCGACATTGGGGTCCGCATCGGCACCGACCGCCAGCAGCGAAACCATCTCGCGGCTGGCGCGCCGCACCGCGGGCGGCACCGTGAACGAACCGAAGATGCTGACCAGTGCACGCCCGCCCAACACCCGGACCGCGGCGAATGGCGCCGGCACCGGCAGGAACCGCACCTCGCGCAGCAGGTCACCGGTGGTGGTGTTGACCAGGGCGACCGCGTCCGCGCGCTGGGACACCTTGTGCCGGTACCGCTCCGACCAGGCGGCGATCGCGATGCCGCCCATCGAGTGCCCGGCGATGACGGCACGTTCACCCGGCGCGAGAGTGGCCTCGAGCACCGCGTCGATGTCGGAGGCCAGGTGATGCAGGCCGTAGTTCCGGCGCGGCGGAACGCCACTGCGTCCGTGGCCGCGATGATCGAACGCGATCACCCGGTAGTCGCCGGCCAGTTCGGCGATCTGATAAGCCCATACCCGGATGGCGCAGGTGATGCCGTGCGAAAGCACAATCGGATAGCCATCTTCCGGGCCGAACACCTCGGTGTGCAGACGGGTGCCGTCCGGGGCCCGTACGGAAAACACGCGGCTCGGCGGCAATTCGGCGGGTATCGGCGCAGGCGAACGTGGCGGTTGTCGAGAACCCATCGCCGCTCCCCTCCCGTGCGGGCCGCACTCCTGAGTCTACCGAGTGGGCCAGCGACTTGCGGACACCAAAACCCGGCGCCTAGGCGGTTTGTCGGCGGTCGGCGTCCACCCTACCGAACACCATCTGCTCGTCAATGGGGCGCAACCGATGGTCAATCACGTCACGCAGGAAGTGGTGGCTGACCACCCACGGACGCCGGGTACCCGACTTCGGCAGCACATCCAGGGCGCGTAACACGTAGCCCGCCTGCAGGTTCAGAGTCGGCTGCTCGGGCATGTCGGTGTCGCCGAGATGCGGATAGGCGTGTGTGTAGCCGTGAATCCTCATGTACTCCAACAGCTTTGCGACCGATTGCGCGGTCAGATCGGCGCCCAGGGTCCACGACGCGTTTGTGTAGCCAACGCACCAGGCCATGTTGGGGACGTCGTCGAGCATGTGGCGCTTGTAGACGAATCGATCATGCGGGTTGATCTTTTCGCCGTCGAGGCTGACCGTGATTCCGCCCAGCGCCTGCAATTGCAGCCCGGTGGCGGTGATGATGACGTCGGCGTCGAGGTGCCGACCGGACTTGCAGACGATGCCGGTGGCGTCCATGTGGTCGATGTGGTCGGTGACGACCTCCACGCGTCCGTCGCTGATCAGCTTGTACAGGTCGGCGTCGACGAGAAAGCACATCCGCTGATCCCACGGGTCATACGGCGGGGTGAAGTGGGTGTCGATGTCGAAGCCCCAGGGCAGATTACGTTCGGCGATGCGCCGCAGCAGTCTTTTCATGAACTCCGGCGCCCGGCGCGACACCTCCCACAGCAACACACCGATGAGCGCGTTGCGCCATCGGACAATCCAGTGAGCCACGTTCAGCGGCAACCACTTTCGAGCGAGTACTGCTGTCGGCTCGACCTTGGGCGCAGTAATCATGTACGACGGTGTGCGCTGCAACATGGTCACGCGCTGCGCCTGCTGCGCCAGGGTCGGGATCAGGCTGACGGCGGTTGCGCCGCTTCCGATTACCACGCAGCGCCTGCCGGTGCAGTCGAGCGTCTCAGGCCAGTGTTGGGGATGGACCACCTCGCCGGTGAAGTCCTCGATGCCGGGGAACGCCGGCCGGTAGGGGTTGTCGTAGTCGTAGTAGCCGGTGGCGAAGAACACGAACCGGCAACGGTAGGTCTGCTCCTGGCCGTCCCGGTCGGCGCGGATCGTCCAGGTGTCGGTGCCCGAATCCCAGTCGGCCGAGCGGACATGGGTGTTGAACCGGATGTGCTCGGCGATGTGGTGCTTGCGTGCGGTGTCGGAAAGATACTGCCAGATGTGGGTGCCGTCGACGATCATCTCCGGCCGCGTCCACGGCTCCCACGGGAAGCACAGCGTGTAGATGTCGCTGTCGGACCGCACACCCGGGTAGCGAAACAGGTCCCAGGTACCGCCGAGCTGCTCCCGTCGTTCCAGGATTGCGAAGCGCAGCTGCGGGTTGCGCTCCCGGATCCGGTAGGCGGCGCCGATCCCCGAGATCCCGGCACCGATGATCACCACGTCGAAGAACGGGTCCATGGCAGTAGCTCCTCTCGCGTGACTACCAGACTAGGCCCGATGGTCCGGCTTCTCCCCGGGCTTTACAGCCCGCATCGGCGCCGGACTAGGTCCGATGGTCCGGCTTCTCCCCGGGCTTTACAGCCCGCATCGGCGCCGGACTAGGTTCGTCTTGACAGAAAGAGGTGGCGATGCGCGCGGTACAAATTTCCCGGCTCGACGGGCCGGAGGCGGTGCAGGTGGTCGAGGTCGACGAGCCCGGCGGTGACGGCGCCGTCGTCGTCGACGTCCATGCTGCCGGGGTGGCATTTCCCGACGCGCTGCTCACCCGCGGCCTCTACCAGCACAAACCGGACCCGCCGTTCATTCCCGGCGGCGAGGCGGCCGGCGTGGTGCGCAGCGCCCCCGCCGAGGCGCCGGTGGCGGCCGGCGACCGAGTGGCGGCGTTGACGATGCTGTCCGGCGGCATGGCCGAAGTCATCGCGTTGCCGGCCGAGCAGGTGTTCAAGCTGCCGGACACCGTGTCGTTCGAGGCCGGCGCCGGACTGCTGTTCAACGACCTGACCGTGCATTTCGCGCTGTCCGAACGCGGCCGGCTCCGCGACGGCGAGACGGTGCTGGTACACGGCGCGGCCGGCGGCATCGGCACGTCGGCGCTGCGGCTGGCGCCCGCACTCGGGGCGGCCCGGACCATCGCGGTGGTCAGCACGCAGGAGAAGGCCGACATCGCC
>Ga0070737_10004181_pt1 | contig 14761 bp, 13 predicted proteins | sample Coa_R1_10_FD_66438 | JGI IMG/M metagenome (GOLD analysis project Ga0070737, IMG submission 66438) | Surface soil microbial communities from Centralia Pennsylvania, which are recovering from an underground coalmine fire - Coalmine... | ecosystem: Environmental > Terrestrial > Soil > Unclassified...
CGGCTCGGAGGCGGGGGCGTAGCGCGCGACCATGTCCGCGCAGAATTCCGCGTAGAGCTCCGGATCGCGCGGCGCGCTGGTGTGATGGGGACGGATGCCCAGGTGCGGCGGCGTGAAACAAAAGGTCAGCGTCACGTCGAAATCGCGCAGCGCTTCCATCTGCTGGTCGAACCAGTCCAGCGCGCCGGCGCGGAACGCGTCGGACCACGACAGGCCGGTGCGCAGGTGACGCACCCCGAGCCGCTTCAGCCAGGTGACGGCTTCGTTCAGCCGGTGATCCCGGAAATGGAACCATTGGCAGATGCCGAGTTCGGATGCGTGCCGCGCGAAATGTTCCAGCGCCGGCTTCGGCGTGCCGTCCTCGCGCAGCAGGCCCATGTGGAAATGCCGATAGTACGAAGAACCCTCCGCTTCCTTGTGGCGCGTCGTCGCCTCCCATGCGCGCGGCAAGTCATAGAGGCTGTACCAGTGGATGCGAGGGGCGCGGCCGGCCAGCAATTCGGCAGTGCGATCCAGACCCCACGCCTGCACGTCTTCGGAACCGAAACTCGACACGCCGACCTCGCTGACCCATACCGGCAGCGGCGTGAGTTCCTGGATCTCGGCCAGCTTGTCCGGCCATTGTTCGATCTGCCAATGGTTCCAGTCCAGTGGAAAACCGTGCACCGCCAGCGCATCGACGTGGTCGAGCACCCCGCGCGCCTGCATCCCGCGGATGAATTGCGGATCGATCGGCGAAATGCCGCCCAGCACGCGCGTCAGCGATGGGTTGAGCTTGTGGATCACGCGTCCGGCCAGGATCGCCATTTCGGCGAAGCGCGACCAGTCCGGGTCCACCTCGGGATCCCAGTGCGATTTGTTGTTGGGCTCGTTCCACAACATGGCGGCTTCGATCATGGGATGGCCCTCGCAGTGGAAAGATCGGATGCGGCCGCCGCCACGGCGCGCGCGGGTCGGTGCCGGCTGAGCATCCGCATGGCGGCCCGGTAGCCGTCCAGCGTGCCGACATCGAGGTAGCTTTCACCGGCTCGCACCCCGAGCGCGCGGCCGCCTTGCGCGAGATACGCGTTGATCAGCGTGCCGATGTATTCGTCGCGCGGTTCGCGCGTCAGCCAGAGCGCATGCAGTTCGTGAAACACGCGCGCCGGCATCTTGAACGCGCCCCAGATCCACCGCGTGCCGGGGGCTGCGTGCTTGACGCGGATTTCGCGTACTTCTTCGCCCTCCGGGCGATTCGGCCGTCCCTGGCACTCACCCTCCGGGCGATTCGGCCGTCCCTGGCACTCACCCTTCGGGCGATTCGGCCATCCCTGGCGCTCACCCTTCGGGCGATTCGGCCATCCCTGGCGCTCACCCTTCGGGCGATTCGGCCGTCCCTGGCACTCACCATCCAGCAGCACCGCGTCGAAATGTTCGGGGTGCGAGACGGGGAACAACAGGAACGAAAGCGCATCGTCGGGCAGGGCGGCGAGCCCGTCCTCCGGAAACCACACGGTATCCGGCAGGCCGACCGCGACGCATTCGTCATTGCCGATCAGCGGGGCAGCGCGAAAGATCGCGTCGCACAATCCGCTGGGCGAGGGCTGCACCACATAGGCGAGTTGCGCGTCGCCGAAACGGCCGCCGAAATATTCGACGATGTCCGATTTGCCGGCACCGATCACGATGCACAACTTGTCGGCGCCGCCCGCGAGCATCCGGTCCAGCAGATATTCGGCGACCGCGCACGGACGGAGCACACGGTTGCGGATGGCTTTGCCGAGCGGCAGCAGTTCCTTCGAGAACGCCAGCGGCTGGATGCGGCTGCCGCGCCCCGCTGCCGGAACGATGCCCCACATCACGATGCTCCGACCTGGATCGCATTTGCCCGAAACGATGGAGCCGTCCGGGCGAGGGGGCGTGTCGACGCTTCCAGCAGTTGCACCAGTTCGCGTGCGCGGTGCATCGACGTGTGCGACGCGAGCGTCCGCTCGCGTCCGGCATTGCCGATGCGCTTCAATTCGGCATCGGACAGGTCCATGGCCGCAAGGATGTCCGCGGTGTCGCGGGCCAGCAGGATTTCGGCGCCGGGCCGATAGAACTCCGCGAGGCCGGCCCAGTCGTCGCTGACGATGGGCACGGCGCAGGCGGCCGTCTCGAACAGCCGTCCGGACGGGCACCAGCCGGCGCGCGCCATCGCGTCGCGGGTCACGTTCAGGGCCAGCCGGGCGGAACACAGGAACGCTGCGTGCGCGGATGGCGGCAGGTGCCGGATGAACCAGATGTTGTCCCGCCAGGGAAAGTCGCTCGGGTACTGCGCGCCCGCCAGCGTGAATCGTGCCCGTGGGCGCGCGCGCGCCGCGTCCACGAACAGCGCCTGCAGCGCGCGCTGGCGATCGGCGGCGTAGGTTCCGAGCCAGCACAATTCGGAACGATAGACGGCGGCCGGCGGCACGGGGCGGTGCAGGGCAGGGTCGACGTGGCCGTAGAGCGGATGCGCGTTGCGCGCGTGCAGGATCTTTTGCAGCGCGTGGAGCGTCGGACCGCCGGCGTAGCTCAGCACCACGTCGTAATCACGCAAGCCGTCCGGATCGAGGTACGGCAGCGCGTGGCCTTCGCGCGCCGCCGCGATCGTGATCGGCGAGTCGAGGTCATAGAACACCGCGACCGGCCGCGCGGCATCGAGAATCGCCGCGTGCGCGGACAGTGCATCCGGACAGTAGGACGTGACGATCGCGGCGTCTGCGTCGCGCAGGGCGCGCCGCGCCTGCTCGCGGACCGCCGGCCAGGAATCGTACAGCACCAGCGCCGCGCCTTCGGGTGCGACGCAATCGCGGTGTTGCGCGTAGTACGACACGTCACGTTCGAAGAACGTGACTTCCACGCCCAACTGCGCGAGCGCCTTGCACATGCCACGCCACAAGGTCGCGTGACCGTTGCCCCAGGACGAGGTGATCGTCAGGCCGAAAACGACGAGGTTCATGGCAGCGCCGGCTCGTTGATCGCCTCGACCCGCACGCCGCCGTCGGGGTCCGCGCACAAGCGGGTGATGGAAGCGGGATCGATGGTGATGCACAGGTAATTGCGCGCGGGCGCGCCGAGGCAATACAGCACGACCGAGCGGATGATTTCGGCGTGGGTCACCAGCACCAGCGTCGCGCCGCTGCAGTTCGCGGCAAGCGTGGCGAGGTGCCGGCCGACGCTCTGCTGCACCACGCGGATGCCGATGCCGGCGGGTGTGCGTGCCTGGTCCCGGTTTTCGTTCCAGCGGCGCCAGCCGCGATCGTGCTCCAGTTGCGCGAACGTGCGTCCCGCCCACTCGCCGAAATCGAGCTCGTCGAGCGCGGGTGCGACCCGCATGTCGCAGTGCGCACGCTCGGCGATCGCGCACGCCGTCTGCAGCGTGCGGCGGCGCGGGCTGCATTCGACCCGCAAGGGCGCCTCGCTGCTCAGCCGCTCCGCCAGCGCCCGCGCCTGGCGTTTGCCGTGCGCGTCCAGCGGCGCATCCAGCGTGCGCCCGAGCAGGGTGTCGTCAATGTGCTGGCACGTGGCGTGCCGCACCATCAGGAATCGCGTCTTCATGCAAGGCTTCCGTTCGCTCGCTGGTGACGGGTTCCCCGTTCCCGGCCGTTTGCGCGGTGATGAATTCGCGCGTCAGGTTCAGCGCCACGTGATCCGGGAACTGGCGCGGCGGGGATTTCATGAAGTACGCCGACGGTCCCACGATCGCGCCGCCGATGCCGCGATCCAGCGCCAGCTTGGCGCAACGCACCGCGTCGATGACCACGCCGGCGGAGTTGGGCGAGTCCCATACGTCCAGTTTGAGTTCGATCGAAAGCGGCGAGCCGCCGAACGCCGTGCCCTCGAGGCGGATGTACGCCATCTTGCGGTCGGTGAGCCATTCGACGTGGTCGCTCGGCCCGACGTGGATGCTGTCGGGCGCGACGTCCACCTGGCTCGTCACCGAGCGCGTCTTGGAAAGTTTCTTGGAGACCAGGCGCTCGCGCTCCAGCATGTTCTTGAAATCGGAATTGCCGCCGAAATTGAGCTGGTAGGTGCGATCCAGTTTCACGCCACGATCGCGGAACAGGCTCGCGAGCACGCGATGCACGATGGTCGCGCCGACCTGGCTCTTGATGTCGTCGCCCAGCAGCGGCAGGCGCGCGCGTTCGAAGCGCCGCCGCCAGGCTTCGTCCGACGCGATGAACACCGGGATGCAATTGACGAACGCGCAGCCCGCGGCCAGCGCCTGCTCGGCGTAGTACTCGGTCGCGTGTTGCGACCCCACCGGCAGGTAGGACACCACCACGTCGGTGCGCGCGCGACGCAGGACGTCGGCGACCTCCACGGGCGGCAGGTCCGACTCTGCGATGTCGTCGCGCAGATAGGTGCCGAGCCCGTCCAGCGTGGGTCCGCGGCGCACCCGCACGCCGGTGCGCGGAACCTTGGCGAAGATGCGGGTGTTGTTGGGCTCGCACTGCAGCGCCTCGGCGAGATCGCGCCCGACCTTGCCGGCATGGATGTCGAAGGCACACGCCACTTCGACATCGCGCACGTGATAGCGGCCGACGCGCGGGTGCATCAGGCCGGGGATCACGGCATCGTCCGGCGCATCGCGGTAATAGGTGAGGCCCTGCACCAGCGAAGATGCACAATTGCCGGCGCCGACGATTCCGATTCGAAGCGGGTTCGGGTTCAAGGATCCGTCCTCCCGGGTGTTGGCTGCGCGCCTTTATGCAAGATGCGTGCAAACGTACTCTGGCGTACAAGGACCGGCATGAACGACGGTGCCATCCGCGCCTGAATTCCCGGGTAAAGGGGAAATTATTTCGGCGACGGGGAAATCCTTACGCGAGCGCATCGAGGCCGCGCCACGGCGCCAAACCGCCCAGTGAACGGAGCGGCTCCGTTCCGTTCATTGGAGGGGGCTTAGCAGCCTTCGCGCATCGGCCGCTCGGACCAGTAGCGTTGCTCCGAAGCGGTTCGACCCGGCGCACGGACCTCGGTAATGTCACCGAGCTTGCGCCAGACGCATACCTGCGCCTTGTCGTACGATCCCCAACGCGAACAGAAGTTCTGGTTCTGGTACACACCCAGTAGTGCCCGATTGTGTCCGATCACGCGGAAGCGGACGTATTCACGCTCGACGGGCAATGATTGTGTGGTATCGGTCCAGCTATTCATGCTTATGGCTCCTGTGCTCTCGCGGCATTGCGAACTGTGCGGCATTTGAATGCACGTGGCGTGCCATACGCGACGAAGCGCTGCGCGCGTGCGGTGCAAGCGCGGAGATGTTGGCGCGTCCGCCCGCAGAGCGAATGGCCACCGGGGTTTGCGCGTCAGGGTCGAGATTTTGCCTCTCGTCGGCAGCTTGCGCGAACACCAAGCGCCGGCTGCCCGCGCGCGGAAAAATTTCCTCCGACGGGAAATTGTTCCCGGAAACAGGTCGCTGCGGTGACACCGCGTCGAGCCATGTGCGATGAATGCTTCGTGGCACGTGGCTTGCTTGCCTGCAGGGCCGCAGGACGCGGCCGCCGTTTCCGCCACAAGGAAGATCGACATGAACCGCACGTCCGCCTCCCTGATGTTTGCATTGGCCGGTGCGTTGGCGCTCGGGATGGCCGGTTGCGGACATCCGTCGAACAATCAACAGCAGCCGCCTGCGCCTGAAGGCACCGCGCAACTGCCGCCGCAGCCGCCTTACACGACCGCGCAGCCGAGCGTGTCCACGGAGCAGCCCGCATCCAACACCAGCGCGGCCCTCGGCGGCCAGACTCCGGGCTTTTCGGAGCTTGCGGGCAGCAAGGGCTACATCACGCGGCAGGATGCCCGGCGTGTCCCGTGGCTGGAAAACCATTTTTCGCAATGCGATGCGAACGGCGATGGCCGGATCACGCGTGAGGAATACAGTCGGTGCCGGCAGGGACCCGCGCAGAACCGCACGATGCAGCAACCTCCGGCGCCGCCGCCGCGAAGTGGATCGTCGTCGGGTTGAGTTTTCTCGCGTCGTCGGTCCGGGCAGTCCCGCCCCGGCAAAAGTTCGGAGAACGTGATGAGAAAGGAAGCGGCCAAGGGGAAGAAGACGACACGGCACAGCCGGGCATCCGGCGCGGCGCGCAAGCAGCGCGAGATCCAGCGTGACGTCGAAGCGAAGGACGAAAAGAAATCCTCCAAGTCGTCCAGCAAAAAGAAGGAACCGGTGCAGGCCGGGCCGCGCGCGCAGCCGTCTGAACAACCCGCGCAGCACCTGGAGAAGCCGGGGCGCGAGCATGAGCTCGAGCCGGCGCCACGTTATTCCGCGCCTTACTACAAGGGAAGCGGCAAGCTTCAAGACAAGGTCGCGTTGATCACCGGAGGGGATTCCGGGATTGGCCGGGCCGTCGCGGTGCTGATGGCGCGCGAGGGTGCAGACGTCGCCATTGCGTACCTCGAAGAAGACGAGGACGCGGACGTCACCCGTGAAGCGGTCGAGGAGGAAGGCCGCCGCTGCCTCGTGGCGAAGGGCGACGTCAAGGATCCCCGGTTCTGCAACGAACTGGTCGCGAAGACCGTGGAAGAGTTCGGCAAGCTCGACGTGCTGGTCAACAACGCGGGATTCCAACTGCATTGCGACCGCCTCGAAGACCTCACGGACGAGCATCTTCAGGCAACGCTGCAGACGAACATCGGGGGTTACTTTTACATGGCCCGCGCCGCGCTACCGTTCCTGAAATCCGGCAGCGCGATCGTGAACACCGGGTCGGAAACCGGCTTGTTCGGATCGGGAGGGTTGCTGGACTACTCGGCGACCAAGGGCGCGATCCACGCCTTCACCCGGTCCCTGGCCAAGAACCTCTTGCCGCGCGGAATACGGGTGAACGCCGTGGCGCCGGGCCCGGTCTGGACGCCTCTCAACCCTTCGGATCGCGCCAGCGAGGAAGTTGCCGAGTTCGGCAAGGACAGTTCGATGGGGCGTGCCGCGCAACCGGAGGAATTGGCGCCGGCCTACGTCTTCCTGGCCGCACCTTCCTGTTCCTCGTACATCAGTGGCAGCGTGCTGGAAGTGCTCGGCGGACCGACGGGTTGATGTTCCTGTCCGGTTGGCGCCGCGGAACGGCGCTGCCCGGGCGCAAGCGCGTGGGCACTGTTTCGAATGATGCGAAAAATAGTTCCACCCTGCGCGGGGCTGGTAAATCATTTCCGTGTCAGGCGCCGCGTTCCGCACGATTTCGTGCGTGATCGAACCCGCGGCGGCGGCAGCGCAACATCAGGAAAACCGCGTCTCCGCTCGTTTTCAGCGGATCCGTTCATGTGCCGTTCGCGTTCGCGAAGTTCTCGGCATGCAACTTGCTCCAAGGTGCGGGCCGCGACTGAGTGGCGGAAAGTCGATCCGAACGGATTCGATCGAATGGGTCCAGCTCGCCGACAACGGAATGCCGGCAGCGATGAAAGGCATCGAGAACGTTGAAGATCAACGAGCCAACACTGCCCGAGCATGGCTTGGCGCAAACACGATTGTTGACGAGTCGATCGCGTTTGCGGCCTCCGCTTTCCGCTTCTCAGTCGCGGTTTTTGGGCAACCAAGGTAAATGCAGTTGCGCGCGAACCCGATGATTGCAAATCCCGGTCCGGAATCCATCGAACTGGCCCCACGCGCTGCGGAAGCCATCGGGGTGCGGGTATCGAGGCAAAGCAACCTGCAGCACGCCCTGGCCGCCGAACACATACGCATCCGGCATATCTGCAAGGCGCTGGCATGCGCAGCAGATGACGGCCTGCACCGGCGCTGGCGAGCGGCGATGGCAGAAAGCCTTGCACGGGTGCGCGACATCGAAAACGCGCTCTGCTTGAATGGATCTCAAGCCGACCAGAGCGTCGCGGCGGTCATGGACGAGTGTCTGCTGGAAGCCATGGAGCTGGCCAGGGCCAACGGCGATTCGCGGGCGGCGCAAACGGTCGCGCAGGAATGCATGGCGCTGGTCGAGTTGTATTGCACCCGACTCCAGCAGGGCCACGCCGCAGCCTTCGATCCTGCGGGCGACGGCATACATTGCAGGAAGCAGGACGCCATGGGAAATATCAGTGACGCGATGGCCGAGGAGGCATCGGGTTGCGATAACGGTCCGGCACATCTCGCCGGACGGCTGCAGCACCGCCACGGAACGGCGCGAGGATTTTCTGCTGATGCAGAAGCGCGAGAAGGACCTTCAGGCGATTACAACGGCTATTGCCGGTTCGCGAATAGTGATTGAAAGGAGAAAACCGATGAACGAGGACAAGGTCAAGGGACAGTGGAAGCAACTCCGCGGCAAGGTGAAGGCGCGCTGGGGCAAATTGACGGATGACGATCTGGATGTTGCCGAAGGCAACTCCGATTACCTTGCCGGCAGGCTTCAGGAGCGCTACGGGATCGCCAGGGACGAGGCCAAGAAACAGTTGCGGGAATTCGAGCGCGACATCTGATCGCGAGAGTGAAGTTTTTCACCTCGCCACACTGACATTGAAGTGCAGGCGTCGCTCCCCCCGACGCCTCCCCGCGGCACATGGATGCGCCGCATCGGGTTGGGTGCCCGTCCCCCGCGCCCCAGCCCGACACCCGCACACGCATCGAGCGCGGGCGGGTTCACCCCGGACAGTGAAGGGAAGCGGCCTGTCCGGGGTTTCCATCCCAGACGGTTTGCGGTATGGCTGCGCGATCGCGTGGCCATGCGATACGCAGTCAGCCATGCAGCGCCGGACGGCTAGGCTTTGCAGGTCGGCAGCGCTGCGTTCACCTTGCTGATGTCGAAGGTCCCGAGCCCGGTCGTGAAGTCCCAGCCCGGCGTCGCCGGATACAAGTAGTTGTCGCCCACGATGATGTCGTGATAGTCCTTGGCGGCCGTACCGTAGGGCTGACCGAAGGTTGTGTAAAGGATCGGCGCCGCAAAGCCATAGCAGTTGTTGTGTGCGGTTTGCATGCGTGCCCAGCTCCCGACGGACAGCGGCGAAGACAGACTTGTACCGCCTACGCCCTCGTCGGAACCGTCATAGACGATGTCGGCGCCCCCAATGTTTGGGTCGCCCACCATAGCCATATCTGGAATCGCACGGATCCCACCTTCGGTGTTGGACGGCGGGATGACGCCACTGGTCCAGACACCAGCCGATTCCCACAGGCTGCTGCCGCCGCCGCCCGACACCCACGCCGTTTCGGTGTTGTAGGTGTAGCCGGGGTTGGTCAGCAGCGAAGTGCCGCCGACCGCAACGACGTACTCCGAGGACGCGGGGTACTCGACTGCACTCACGATTCCTGGCTGACCGGCATTGACTAGCACTTGGCAGGAAGCGCCACCGTCGCCCGCGGCGGCAAAGAAGGTAATGCCTTCCGCAGCGCCCTGCTCGTATGCGATGTCGTCCAGCAGCATTGCACCATCCAGGTACTCGAACGTCTCGCAGCCTCCGAACGACATGTTTACGGCCTTGACCTTGTCATCGCTGACGACGCGCTCGAACGCCGGCGTCAGGTCGGCATCGGCGAGGGATCCAGCGTTGTAAAACATGATCTTCTTTAGATTCTCGGCAATGCCAGACGAGAGTTGACTGTCGAGGTCCCATTCGATCACACCGGACGTGTCGCTCGTCTGCACGCCCGTGGGCACGATCTGATACGCCACCTGCGGCAGCCTGAATTCCTTTTCGTACTGGCGCAGGTCCTTGGGCACCTGCGCGAGGTCGCCCTCGGTCACGATGCCGATCACGGTGTTGGGGCCCGTGGGCGTCTTGCCGGCGTCATACGCGATCTGGTATTCGGGACCGGAATACGGCGGCGTGGTGATCGGGTTTTGCGGCGTGCTCTTCACGATCGGAAGGCCCATAACGCCGAAGTCCTGCAGCCCGACGACCGCGGACACGATGCCGGCGAGCGACGCAGGCACTTGCGCCGGCGCGGTATTGGCGAACACGCTGCGGCCCTGGTAGTTGAATGAGACGAGTTGGGTGTTGAACGCGTTTTCGACCGTGCTTGCGCTGCCGTACGCGCTCACGGTCAGACGGTTCGCGGAGGCCTGGATGTTGGTGAATCCCAACCCGTGGAGATAGCTCTCGACGGCATCCACGTTCGCTGCGGTCGGTGCATAGTCGGCCAGAAACTGCGTCGGCGTGATCGTCTGGCCGAACTGCGGATGGCCTGGCGTGGAAATGGCAACCACCAGCGCATCGAGCTGCGCCTTGTTGCGCGGGGTCAGCCCGACCACCACGTGCATCTGCTGCGCCGGATTGATCGGCAAGGTGATGATCTGGGTTGGAATCGGCGTCGCCTGGGTGGCGGTGTTGACCCAGGGTCCGCTCGCGGAGGCAACGGTGGGTCCGATCAGCGCGCCGATTCCTGCAAGGGTGCAGATGGCCAGCGCGAGAGGGGTGCGGCGTTCAACCAGCTTGTTCAAACACGACATGGCAGTACTCCTTTACTGACTCGTCAAGTTCGACGTGGAATTCACTCTCCTGCACGCGCCCTCGCCGCCGTGCGATTGCCGTGATCATCAGCCTCCGCTGGTAAACCCATAATGAAAAAGATGCGTCTGGATGCGCGCGAGTCAGAATCCGTTCATCGCGTCCCGGGGGTCCACGATGCGAAATCCTGTGCACGGGTTCGGCGCTGCAGCGGCTTCCGTGGACAGCCGGCTTCTTTTGAAATCGGAGGCTTGGGATTTGCTCGACAGAGTACGTTCGAGACGCAAGCTGGCGCGGGAACCGGGCGGGGGACATAATCGCGTTGATGGCACGTGGTTGGGTTTGATCCGGTTCGGCGGTTTCGCGGCGGAAATCGCAAGAAGCGCCTTCGGGTTTTCCAGCGTGCTCATCGGAAACACGGGCAGGATTTCGTCCGGTCGGAATCTCCATGGAATGGAGAGAGGTGGTATGAGCCGTCTCGTCGTGGCCTCCAATCGTGTCGCGCGACCGATGGACGCGCGCGCCGGGGGTCTGGCCGCGGCGATGCTCTCGGTACTGGATGAGCACGGCGGGCTGTGGTTCGGATGGAGCGGCAAGCGAGTCGCCGCAGCGCAGCGCAGGCTGCATCGCGCATCCAGTGGCGCGATCGACTATGCGCTGCTCGATCTGACGCGCGAGGAATACGAGGCCTATTACCTCGGCTTCGCCAACCGCACACTTTGGCCGCTTCATCATTTCGAGCCGACGCTGATGCAGTACAGCGCCGAGCAGTACGCGGGCTATCGGGCGGTCAACAAGCTGTTCGCGAAACATCTTGCGCCCTTGATCCGCGACGATGATTGCGTATGGGTCCACGACTATCACCTGATTCCCCTGGCCGCGGAGTTGCGCGCGCTGGGCGTGGGCGCCCGCATCGGTTTTTTCTGCACATTCCCGTGCCGTCGCCCGATTTGCTCGTCGATCTGCCGTGCCACGCCGATCTCGTGGCCACGTTGACCGCCTGCGATCTCGTGGGCGTGCAGACGCAGAATGACGCCCGCGCGTTGTTCAGGTATTTCCTTGGCGTGCTCGGTGCCGAGCGCTCCGACGAAGTCATCGAGCTTGGGCGGCGCAGAACCCGCATCGCACCGTTTCCGATCAGCATTTGCACCGCGGAGATCGCGCGCCAGGCGCAGCAGGCGGCGGAGAGTTCCAGCGCGCGCCGGCTGCGCGCCAGTCTCGCCGACAGCACGCTCGCGATCGGCGTTGATCGGCTCGATTACTCAAAGGGTCTCCCGCGCCGCTTCGAGGCGTTCGGCCGCTTTCTCGCCAAGCACCGCGAGTGGCGCTCGCGTGTGTCGTTTTTGCAGATCGCACCGCCGTCGCGCGAGGAAGTGCCGGAGTATTGCGAATTGCGCTCCAGACTCGAGCGCTCGGCAGGCGCGACCAACGGCCGTTACTCCGATCCTGACTGGGTGCCGATCCGCTACGTGAACCGGAGTTTTTCCCACTCCACGCTTGCGGGCTTCTATCGGCTCGCGCGGCTTGCCCTCGTCACACCGTTGCGCGATGGCATGAACCTGGTCGCGAAGGAATTCGTCGCCGCGCAAGCGCCGGACGATCCGGGCGCGCTGGTGCTGTCCCAGTTCGCCGGTGCTGCCAATGAATTGCGGCAGGCCGTGCTGGTCAACCCGTACGACCCCGAAGGCATGGTCGAAGCGATCGAGCGCGGACTGACCATGTCCCGGACCGAACGCCGCGAGCGCTGGGCCGCGATGTTCGAATATCTGACGCGGCACGACATCGGCGCGTGGCGGCGTGCTTTCCTTCAGGCGCTGACGGCGGGGGAGACGGGCGCTCCAGCCGAAACGGAGCAACCGCTGTCCGTTCCGCCATGGCATGGCCGTTCGCCAACGACGCCGGGGATGGATAAACTCGTTGCTCCATGAATCGCACCGCTCGCGATGCGGCGGCGCAGATTTTCAGCCAAGGAGAGGGTCATGGTCGCGGCGGCGCATCACGCTTCCACGGATGAAGAAACCGGGCCGCGGCGCCCGCAAGCGCTCGGCGCGAATCGGGTGGTGATCGAAAGCGTCTGGCCGCAAATCGACGAGGGCAGGCACCCGGTCAAGCGCGTCGTGGGCGACGTGCTGGAAGTCTGGGCCGACATTTTCTGCGACGGTCATGACGCGCTCGATGCGTGTGTGCGCTATCGCGACGTGCGCGCGCGCAAATGGCACACGGCGCCCATGGCGCTGGTGGACAACGACCGCTGGCGCGGCGAATTCCGGCTGGAAAGCAATACCCGCTATCGCTACTTCATCGAAGCATGGCGCGACCTGTTCGCAACCTGGCGGGAAGACCTGTTGAAGAAGCGGGACGCCGGCCAAGACACCGCGCTGGAATTGCGTGAAGGGATCGCACTGGTGCGAAGGGCCGCCCGTCGCCGGCCGAAGCCGCTCGCGGAACGGTTGCACGCGCTCGAAGCCGAACGGGATTCCGAAAGCCTGCAAGCCGCACTGCTCGATCCCGGGCTACTGGACCTCATGCGGCAATGCGGCGGACGCGAGAACCTCGCGCGCTACCGCCCCACGCTGGAAGTGATCGTCGACCGTCCACAGGCACGCTTCGGAGCCTGGTACGAATTGTTTCCGCGTTCCGCGAGCAACGACGCGCAGCGCCACGGCACCTTCGGCGACGTGATCGCGCGGCTGCCTTACGTGCGCGATCTGGGTTTCGACGTGCTGTACCTGCCGCCCATCCATCCGATCGGCGTGCAACACCGGAAGGGCAGGAACAACGCCTTGCACGCCGGCCCCGACGACCCCGGCAGTCCGTGGGCGATCGGCTCGCCCGAGGGCGGGCACACGGCGATCCATCCGCAACTGGGCACGCTGGCCGATTTCCGGCGCCTGGTCGACGCTGCGCGCGACCACGGCATCGAGGTGGCGCTCGATTTGGCGGTGCAGTGTTCGCGCGACCACCCATGGATACGGGAGCATCCGGAATGGTTCGACTGGCGCCCGGACGGCACCATCCGGTACGCGGAAAATCCGCCGAAGAAGTACGAGGACATCGTCAACGTGCATTTCTATCGGGATGCACGGCCGTCGCTCTGGCTCGCCTTGCTGGATGTGGTGCTGTTCTGGCTCGGGCAGGGTGTCCGCATTTTCCGCGTCGACAATCCGCACACAAAGCCCGTGCCATTCTGGCAATGGCTGATACGCGAAGTGCAGGATCACGATCCGGGCGTGGTTTTCCTGGCCGAGGCCTTCACGCGACCCAAACTGATGAAGGAACTGGCGAAGATCGGCTTCACCCAGTCCTACACCTACTTCACCTGGCGCAACACCAAGGCCGAACTGACCGAATATCTGACCGAGTTGACGGAGGACGTTCCCAAGGAGTACATGCGCCCGAACTTTTTCGTGAACACTCCGGACATCAATCCGGTGATCCTGCAAACGGGAGGGCGGCCGGCGTTCCGCATCCGCGCGGCGTTGGCTGCCACGCTGTCGAGTCTCTGGGGCATCTACAGCGGTTACGAGATTTGCGAGTCGGAACCGATACCCGGGCGCGAGGAATATCTGGATTCGGAAAAGTACCAACTGAAGGCGCGCGATTTCGACGCGCCGGGCAACATCCGGCAGGACATCGCCAGGCTGAACAGGATCAGGCGCGAGAATCCCGCCCTGCAGCAGTTGACGAACCTGCGTTTCCATCCTGCCCACGACGACAACATGCTCTTTTACGGAAAGATGACCGCGAACCGGGACAATGTGATCTGGATGGCGGTCAATCTCGATCCGCACCACGCCCACGAGGCTGATCTCGAGCTGCCGCTGTATACGCTGGGATTGCCCGACCATGCCAGCGTGGACGTCGAGGATCTGCTGGACGGCTACCGGTTTTGCTGGCGCACCAAATGGCAACGGTTGCGCCTCGACCCGCAAGTGACCCCGTACCGGATCTGGCGCATTACGGTGCCAGAGCGCGCGCCATGATTGCCAATCGAGAGGAAAGCCCAGGAAGCACCATCTGCGAATGAACGCAAATATTTCCCCTGACAACCTTTTTTTATTCGCGTTTGTTCGCGTTCATTGGCGGACCGTTTGCTCCTGATTTCAGGCCATTGTGCATGGACGCACACGCACAAATTCAATCCGACATCGCGCTGAACCGCAACGATCCGCTCTGGTACAAGGACGCGGTCATCTACCAATTGCACGTCAAGGCGTTCTTCGACGCCAACAACGACGGCATCGGCGATTTTGCGGGACTGACCGCCAAGCTCGATTACCTGCAGGAACTCGGCGTCACCGCCGTGTGGCTGCTGCCGTTCTATCCGTCGCCCCTGAAGGACGACGGGTACGACATCGCCGACTACCGCGACGTC
>Ga0070737_10004183_pt1 | contig 14756 bp, 11 predicted proteins | sample Coa_R1_10_FD_66438 | JGI IMG/M metagenome (GOLD analysis project Ga0070737, IMG submission 66438) | Surface soil microbial communities from Centralia Pennsylvania, which are recovering from an underground coalmine fire - Coalmine... | ecosystem: Environmental > Terrestrial > Soil > Unclassified...
AGCCGAAGCCCTTGGCGTCGTTGAACCATTTGACGGTTCCGATCTTGCGTTCTGACATGGATAAACTCCTTGCAACAAATGAATGGATGGTATGGCTCGATACGAGCCGGAAGTACACTGGTTGCAGGAAGTAAGCGGGGCAGAACGCGAAGTGGATTGCGGAATCAACTGACGTTGGCCACGATTGACCGTGACCGGCAAACACAGCCCGCGAAGTTTAGCACGCCGGCGGACAGAATGCCCGCAATTTTTGTCCTGAGCGCAGCGCCGAAGGCGCGGAGTCGAAGGACAAAAGGTGCTTCGATTCCGTGCGCTTCGCTCGCGCAGCCCGTCCCGAGCATGTCGAACGACTCGGCATGAACGACCACGACCATTGATTGGACTTCGCGGGGCCAATCCTGCCTCGGGCGCATGACCGGCAATTCCGCTCCCCCGCGGCTCGGGGTTCGCCGGAGCGGAACCCGATGCATGGCCGCACGGCGCGTGCAAGTCCTGACCTGGAACCGTTTGGCGCCGTGCGGCATGCCTGACCATCCATGGCGTGCGCTCCTGCTGGACCAAGCGGCCGGTCGAGCACGTCCTGCGCTCGGCCGGCGCCCCTTGCCCTCGGCCTCATGCCGAGATTCCCTCGCGCTCTGACACGTCTCGATCGGCCGCAGGCGGCAGATCGATTCAATGGATCGATGTCGCGGGTCCGCTCTGGGCGTGGACGATGTTTTCCAGCGAACGGATTTCGGCGAGATCGGGCGAGATCAGGCGGCGGTCGCGCGACGTGGCAAGCGCGAGTGCCTTGCGGTCATGCGGCAAGCCGGGTCGGGCTGTCGGATCGAATGCGCTGCAGTCATCGCCGCCGCATCCGTCCTGCGCAGCCTTTGATGACGGCACCACGATGGCTTCGATGGTGCCGCGGATCCATTGATAGCGACCGAGATCGATGCCGCGCTCGCTGGCCACCTGCAGGTCGGCCATGTGGCCGGTGAGGTTGGAGCTGCGTTCGAGCGTGGCTTCGTCGAGCGGCGCAGGCAGGGGCGCGTGCATCGCCGAAGCGGTATCCATCACCGTGCTCCACGCCTCGGTGACACGGACCGCCTGGATATCCTGCATCGTGGGATGTCGCACGCGCTGCGCGGCGGTACGCATGACACCGAGGTAAAGCCGGAGGTCTTCCGCGCGCAGCGGAACCAGTTGCTGCCGGGGCGTCTCCCAGTCGTGAGCCGCGGCGGTGGACCGCTTCCGGGTGACGTGTGCAACGGCCGCGATCACGACCGCTGGCGCCGGAGGAGCCGCCGCGCGGTCCGTAGGGGATTCGGCGACTCCACCCGGCGCAGCGGAACACGCTGCCAGGGCGGCAAGGAGAAGAGGCAGGAGCGCGTGTCGGCACGCCATAGCCCACGGCCTCATTGGTCCGGATTGCAGGAGCCGATGCGCTTGCCGTCGATGGTCTCCTCGCCGGTCATGCGCATGCCGTTGACGTTGCCGTTCAAGTGCACGATGCCGTGCACGTCACCGCCGGGCAGGAAGTGCACGTCGATGTCGGCCACCATGCCCCGTTCGCAGACGAGATGGGCGCTGACCTCCGTCATCGACTGGTGCACGTTGCTCGCCGTGCAGTGGCGGTTCTCGTTCCAGATGGTGGGATCGGTCCGGCGGGAGAGCTGCATGCACTGCTCGTGGGTGAAAGTGCGGTTCATCATCGCGGCGACCTGCGGCGGGGCCCCGGGCATGTCCATGTGGCTCGTGGTGGTGATGCTCATGAGGTCGCCCTGCGCGGCAAAGGTGAGGGCCGGCAGCATGGCGATGACGGCGGCAAGTCGAGCCGCGCGAATGACTGCATGAAGTTCCATGGCGTTCTCCGCGAGGTGGGATCAGGGTGCAGCGGCGACCGACATCGCGATCTGCCGCGCCAGGGCCTCGTTGCCCTTCGGCAGCGTGATCTGCGCGCCGCAAACGATTCCCTTGCCCGGCACGCCGACGTAATAGCCGGCTTTGCCGTCGGCGTCGTAGCGATAGAACAGGCGCCGCGCCGTGTCCTCATAGACGTGGATCGGCGGATAGCTCGCCTCCATCACCTTTTTGCTGAGCGCGAGATCGGTACCCGGCGCGCTGCTGGAAATCACCGCCCACATGGAACCGTCGGCGGTCTTGGCCGAGGACTTGATCAACATGCCGACCTGCCAATTCGCAGGCACCGTGATCCGGCAATCGCCCCGGCGGGAATGCAGCGTCTGGCTCGCCGCGTACGCCGGACCGGCGGCAGACGCAAGCAGGATCGGAACAGAGGCAACGAAGGACTTCAGCGCGGTCACGTGTTTCCCATGGACCGGACGTGCCGGATGGTCGGGTCGCGGTGCAGATGCACCGTGGCATCACTCAAATCCTCCGCTCGGGTCCGGCGGCTGTCACGTCACGAAACATCGTCGAAACGTGATTTGCGCTATAACACTCACCGAAACCGAGCCGGCCAGGCATCGGTCCGTGCGTCGGGCGCCCGGGAAACCGGCCGGGGAGCAGGTGAGATGGCGGGCATGCAAGGGTTGCCGTCCGGAACGCCGGCGTCGGCCTGGCGTTGGGGCGAATACCTGTTGCGGCCCTCGCAAAGGCGGTTGCTGCGCGGCGGCGATCCGGTCGAGGTCGAAGACCGTGTGTTCGACCTGCTGGTGCTGCTGCTGGAACACCGCGAGCGCCCGCTGGATCGTCAGGAGGTGATCGCCGCGATCTGGGGCAGGCGTCCGGTCAGCGATGCCACGTTGCGCCAGCTCGTTTACAAGGCGCGCCGCGCCATCGGCGACGATGGCGAGCACCAGACGACCATCGCCACGCTTTACGGCCGCAGCCTGCAATGGGTCGCGCCGGTCGAGGCCGTGTTCGAGGCGGCAGGGCGACCGTCGGCGCTCGCTCCGACAGCCTCGGGTGCCGGGTCGTCGCGGGACGAAGGGATCGAAGCGGAAAAACCACCCGCGAGGATCGGCGCGGCCCGGATCCACAGGTGGTTCGTACCCCAAGGCCGCAAGTGGCTGGCCTTGGCGCTGATGCTGCTGGTCGCCGTCGGACTCGTGGCTGCCTGGGTCGTGCGCGAGTCGAACCGCGATGAGCCGCCTCGGATTTCCGCATCGGGCAGCCCTGCCGCAACGCCGATCTCCACCCTGGCCGTGCTGCCGTTCGTCGACCTCGATCCGCAGCACGATCCGCGCTATCTGAGCGACGGGCTCACCGAAGAATTGATTTTCCGCCTGGCTCGCATGCCGCGCCTGCGCGTGACCGCCCGCACCTCGTCCTTCGTGTTTCGCGACAAGGCGGTCGACGTGCGCGAAGCGGCCCGACGCCTCGGGGTCGCCCACGTGCTGGAGGGCAGCGTGCAACCTTCGGGCAATCGACTGCGCGTGCGGGTGGCGCTGGTCGATGCGCGCAACGGCTATGAGCTATGGACCGACGAATACGATGCCGGCGAGGGCGACCTGCTCAATATGGAGGACCACATCGCGCGCGACGTGGTCGCCACGCTGTACCCGAAACTGGTGCAGGTTTCCGCGGCCGTCGAGGCAAGGGAAGCGCATGTCGATACGGCGGCCCACGATGCGTACCTCGTCGGGATGGAATACCTCAACCGGCGCACGCAACCCGACCTGGAACAGGCGATCGCGTATTTCCAGCGCGCGGCCGCCGCCGACGCCACCTATGCGCGGGCTTGGGTAGGGCTGGCGGTCGCCTACGCGGTATGGAGCGATTACGACAGCGACGACCCGCCGGACAAGCACTACCAGGATGCGCGGGCCGCGGCTGCGCGCGCGGTGGCGCTGGACCACGGACTGGCGCACGCGCACGCCGTGCTCGGTTTGCTGTACATGCACCACTGGCAGTGGCCGCAAGCGGTGGGCGAGTACCAGCGTGCATTGCAACTGGATCCCAGCGATGCGTCCGCGCACCAGTGGTACGCGATGTATCTGTGGTACATGGGCGACATGGCCGGCGCGTTGGCGCAAATGCGGTTCGCGCACCGGCTCGATCCGCTGTCGCCGATCATCAACGCGGACCTGGGCCGCGCGCTGCTGTACGCGGGCCATCCGGATCAGGCGGTGGCGCAGTATCGGGAGGCGATCGCCCTGGATCCGCGGTTTCCGCTCGCGCACATCTTTCTTGCCGAGTCGTACATGGCGCAGAACCGGAATGCGCAGGCGCTGCAGGAAACGCGCGCCGCCATCGCGATGTCGCCTTCGCCGGTGCCTTCCAGTTACATGGCGATGCTCGGCGTGGCGCTCAGCCAGACGGGCGACGAAGCCGGTGCGCGTGCGCAACTCGCCGCACTGGAGGCGCGGAGCCGGAACCACTATGTATCGGAAGTTTCGCTGGCCTTCCTCGGCGCGCAGCTCGGCCAGACCGACCAGGTGTTTGCGCGCCTGTCGCTTGCCGAGCGGGACCACGACCCCTTGATGCAACCCGTGATGGCAGACCGCAGCGCGGGGTGGCACGCCGATCCGCGTTTCGCGCAATTGCGCACAAGGATGGGGCTGCCGGCACATTGAGGGCTCGCCGTTCCGGCCCGATCGCGGTCGATCACCATCGCGGCTCGGAGCCAAGTCGCTGCGACCACGTGCACCGCCGCACCGGTTCGAACCTCAGTCGCGGGTCCGCCATTCGTTGTGGACCACGATGGCTGCGGCCAGCAGCGTGCCCACTGCGAGCAGGTACCACGTGACGGCATAGCCGAAGCTGTGGTTGTAGAAATGGATGTTAGTCAGTCCGGCGGCGGGCCATGGCCTGCCGCTTGCGGCTGCGTCGGCGTCGACGAAATACGGAGCGACTTGTCTGGCCGGCAAATGGTGCGTCGCCGCGATGGCGGCGACATCGCGCGAGAACCACTCGTTTTTCGCCGGGTCGTTGTGCCGGAGAATGCTGCCGCCGGGTTCGCTGAGGCGCAGCAGGCCGGTCAGCGCGACTTCGCCGTCGGACGGAGCGATCTTGGCAAACGCGGCAGTGCCGGGCAGGTCGGAAGGGATATAGCCCCGATTGACCAGCACGATGAAGCCGCGATCGGTGCGCAGCGGCGCCATCACCCAATACCCGTAACCCTTGCTGCTAGGTCCGTGCACCAGCGTCTGCATGCTGCCGATGAATCGGCCATGCAGGCTGACGTGAAGGTATTGGTCGTGGCCCGCGGCGATGCTCGCCCACTGTGCAGGACCGGGCGCGGGTACCGGCGGCGCATGAACACGTGTCGCGACGTCATGCGCAATTTTCACCTTCAGGTGATACCGGTGCACCTGCCAGTTGCCCAGCAGGATGAAGCCGACGAACGCGATCGCCAGCAGCACCATCCCGACGATGAACTTGGGTTTGCCTCGGCGTGTAAGCATTTGCACGATTCGCCAAGCTAACACGTACGGCCATCAAGCCTTCCCCTCACCCGCCAAGCGCTTCGCGCTTGTCTCCCTCTCCCCGGTGGGGAGAGGGTTGGGGTGAGGGGGTGCGAAGCTCACGATTGCGTCAAACTGATGCAGCGGCCGAATGCGGCTCACTTTGCGGAGGGGCCGCCGATCGGATGGTGCTGGTATTGCGGCGACATCGGCATCATGTTCACGTTCTCGTTGTACATGACCCAGATCGACGCGCCCAGCACGATGATCACCAGCACGGCCGTGAAGATGAACGCCATCATGTTCCAGCCGCTCTCGGAGCGGGTGTCGAGGTGCAGGAAATAGACGATGTGCACGAAGATCTGCACGACCGCCAGCGCGAGGATGATGAACACGAGCAGCGGGCGGTTGTGGATCACGTTGTCCATCACCAGCCAGAACGGGATGATGGTCAGGATCGCGGCCAGCACGAACCCGGTCAGGTAGCCGCGAAGGCTGCCGTGATGTTCGTGCATCGCGTCGTCGTTGCCGGCCGCAGCGTGGCCGGATGGATTCGGCTGGCTCATCGCAGCACTCCGATCAGATACACATAGCTGAAGACGCCGACCCACACCAGGTCGAGGAAATGCCAGAACATGCTGAGGCAACGCAGGCGCCGCACGTTGTCCTCGTTCAGGCCGAACCGGATCGACTGCACCATCAGCACGATCAGCCACAGCACGCCGAGCGTGACGTGCAGGCCGTGCGTCGCGACCAGCGTGAAGAACGAGGACAGGAACGCGCTGCGGCCGGGGCCGGCGCCTTCCGCGATCATGCCGAGGAACTCGTGGATCTCGAGTCCGACGAACGCCGCGGCCAGCACGCCGGCCAGCGCCAGCCAGCCGAGCATCGCGCCCTTCCGCCGGCGCGCCATCTCGAGCATCGCGAAGCCGAAGACCACGGACGACACCAGCAGCAACGCGGTGTTGAGCGCGAGCCCCGGGAGGTCCAGCACTTCGGCACCCGTGGGACCACCCGCATATTGGTTGCCGAGCACCGCGTTGCATGCGAACAGCGACGCGAAGATGAAGCAGTCGCTCATCAGGTAAATCCAGAACCCGAGCAGGGTTCCGTTGCGCGGCGGCGCCTCTTCTCGGCAGTAGAACTCCGGCGGCGTGGTGCCGGCGGCGTCGATGGCGGTGGTACTCATGCGTTGGCACCCTGTGCTTGTTGCCAGTTGCCGCTGCGTTCGGACTGGCGTACCTCATCCTCGGGAATGTGGTAGTCGCGGTGATAGTTGAAGGTGTGGGCAATGGCGACGGCGATCACGCCGACAAGGGAGGCCACGGCCAGCCACCAGATGTACCAGACGAGGCCGAATGCGCAGCCGAAGGCTAGCGCGCCGATCAGCACGCCCGACGCGGTGTTCTTCGGCATGTGGATCGCGTTGAAGCCCTCGCGCGGGCGCTCGTAGCCGTGCGCCTTCATGTCGGCCCACGCGTCGCGCGCGTGCACGATCGGGATGAAGGCGTAGTTGTAGTCCGGCGGCGGCGACGACGTCGACCATTCCAGCGTGCGCCCGTCCCAGGGGTCGTGGCCGACCGCGTATTCCCTGCGCCGGCGGATGCTGACGTAGATCTGGATGATGAAGGACAGGATCCCGAGCGCGATCAGGAACGCGCCGACCGCGGCGATCACGAACCAGATCTGCAGGCTCGGATCGTCGAAGTGGCTGAGGCGGCGCGTCACGCCCATCAGGCCGAGTATGTACAGCGGGCCGAACGCGACCCAGAAACCGACCAGCCAGAACCAGAACGTGGCCTTGCCCCAGAACTCGTCGAGCTTGAATCCGAACGCCTTGGGGAACCAGTAATTGACGCCCGCGAACACGCCGAATACCACGCCGCCGATGATCACGTTGTGGAAGTGCGCCACCAGGAACAGGCTGTTGTGCAGCAGGAAATCCGCCGGTGCGACGGACAGCATCACACCGGTCATGCCGCCGATGGTGAAGGTGAAGAGGAAACCCATCGTCCACAGCATCGGCACGGTGAAGCGCACGCGTCCGCGGTACATCGTGAACAGCCAGTTGAAAATCTTCACGCCGGTGGGGATCGAGATCATCATCGTCGTCAACGAGAAGAACGAGTTGACGTCGGCGCCCGAACCCATCGTGAAGAAGTGGTGCAGCCACACGAGGTATGACAGGATCATGATCGCGACGGTGGCGTATACCATCGACGAGTATGCGAACAGCGGCTTGCCGGAAAACGTCGGGACGATTTCCGAATACACGCCGAACAGCGGCAGGATCAATACGTACACCTCCGGGTGGCCCCACACCCAGATCAGGTTGATGTACATCATCAGGTTGCCGCCGAAGCCGGCGGTGAAGAAATGCGTTCCGACGTAACGATCCAGCGCCAGCAGGAACAGCGTCGCGGTGAGCACCGGGAAGATCGCGATGATCAATCCGCTGGTGCACAGCGTCGTCCACGTGAACACCGGCATCTTCATCAGCGTCATGCCGGGCGCGCGCATCTTCAGGATCGTGACGACGAAATTGATGCCGGTCAGCAGCGTGCCCACGCCCGACAGTTGCAATCCCCAGATGTAATAATCGACGCCCGGCCCCTGCTGCAGTTCCGAAACGGGCGGATAGCCCAGCCACCCCGCCATGGAGAAATCACCGAGGAACAGCGACACCATGAACATGATGGCGCCGCCGAACGTGAACCAGAAACTCAGGTTGTTGAGGAACGGAAACGCCACGTCGCGCGAGCCGATCTGCAGCGGCATCACGTAGTTCATCAGGCCGACGATGTAGGTCATCCCGACGAAGAAGATCATGATCGACCCGTGCGCCGAGAAGATCTGGTCGTAATGGTCGGGCGGCAGGTAACCCATGTGCGGGCCGAAGGCGTAGGCCTGCTGGGCGCGCATCATGATCGCGTCGGAAAAGCCGCGCAGCAGCATCACCGTGCCCAGGATCATGTACATGATCCCGAGCTTCTTGTGGTCCACGCTGGTGAACCATTCGCGCCACAGGTAACCCCACTTGCGCGCCCTGGTGACGGCGCCGAGGATCGCGAGACCGACGATGAACACCACGAAGAAGGTGACGAGGAGGATGCGGCCTTCGGTGTCGGGATTGAGGAACGGGAAGGAGTGGTACGTCAGCCGTCCGAACACGAAGTTCCAGATGGCGGCGCGGTGGGGCATGGCTTCAAGCATGAACGGGATACCTGCAAAAAATCAGTGCGTCGCCGCGGCCGGCGCGGCGGCGGGCTGCGGCGCGTCTGGACCCATCGCCATCGAGTCGCCGCCGGCGTGATCCTGCATCGCGTGCGCGGCCGCGCCGTGTCCGGCGTCGGCGGCCATCATCTGGCTCTTGCATTCCTTGCCGGGGTCGATGCAGAGATTGAGCGTGCGCCGGTACAGGTCGGCGTCGAACTTCGCGAAGTACTGCACCGGCGCGGCGCGGGTCGGCTGGCGCAACTTGTCGTACGCCGCAAGATCCAGGTCGCCGCCTGCCGCGCGGACCTTGGCGACCCAGTGATCGAAGTCGGCCTTGTCCATGCCGTAGAACTTGAAGCGCATGTCCGTGAAACCCGAACCGCTGAAGTTCGCCGAGAAGCCGCGGTACTCGCCGGGCTTGTTGATGACGCCGTGCAGGACCGTCTGCATGCCGGGCATCGTGTAGATCTGGCCCGCGAGCGCCGGCACGAAGAACGAATCCATCATGGCGTCCGAAGTCAGCTTGAACCGGATCGGCCGGTCGACCGGCGCGGCGAGTTCGTTCACCGTGGCGATGCCGTATTGCGGATACAGGAACAGCCATTTCCAGCGCAACGACACCACTTCGACGTCGAGCGGCTTCGTGTCGGCCGGCACGGGCTGGCCCGGCGCGATCCGGTCGAGCGACCGGTACGGATCGACCACGTGCGTGCCGATCCAGCTGATCGCGCCGACCGCGATGATGATCAGCAGCGGGCCCGACCACACCAGCAGTTCCAGTTGCGGCGAATGGTCCCACTCGGGGTCGTACTTCGCGCGCTTGTTCGAGGCGCGATAACGCCACGCGACGATCGCGATCGCGATCAGTACCGGCACGATGATGATCGCGATGATGATCGTGGTGGTGATCATGATGTCGCTCTGCTGGCGCGCGACATCGCCGGAGGGGTCCAGCAGCACCAGGTTGCAACCGCCGAGCAGCAGAAGGGGAAGCAGCAGCAGGCCGCGGAGACGTTTGACGAGCATGATCGGGCTTGGGCGGGATGCAAAAACGGCTTATGATACTCCGTTGCTCCGTTTCGTTGCAGAATCCACGGCATTCTTGATCGAGTTTCGCGCCCCCTCACCCCAGCCCTCTCCCCACAGGGGAGAGGGAGAAAAGCAATCAGCTACTCAGCTTGTCGTGCTCTTCCCCTCTCCCCTTTGGGGAGAGGGAGACAAGCGCGTAGCGCTTGCCGGGTGAGGGGGATTTTCGTCAGCCATTCCGGACTGACGCAGTGCTGCTCAGCGCGAACTGCTTGATTCAAAGCTTGATTCAAACTGCACCATTTCGTACCCCGCAAACACCATGTCATCCAGCGACACCATGAACCATCCGCCCGCGCCTCCACGCGCGCACCCAGGCACTCCCGAAGCGGGGCACGTCACCCCGGGCGATCTCGCCGTCGGCGTGATCGTCGGACGCATTTCCCAATCGTTCGACGTGTTCGTGTTCGGGTTGGGCTGCGTGCTGGCATTCCCGAAAGCGTTTTTCCCGTTCGCGAGCCCACTGGACGGCATGTTCTATGCCTTCGCGATTTTCGCGCTCGGCTTCATCGCGCGGCCGCTGGGCTCGATGTTTTTCCTGGTGCTGCATCGCTGGTTTGGTATCGCCACCAAGCTCACCATCGCGCTGTTCATGCTTGGCATGGCGACCGCCGGCATCGCGTTCATGCCGGGCTATTCGACGCTGGGTTGGTGGTCCATCCTGGCGCTGGCCGTGCTGCGCTTCGGCCAGGGATTCGGACTGGGAGGAAGCTGGAACGGCCTGGCTTCGCTCACGGCCTTGATGGCGCCACGGGAGCGCCGCGGCTGGTTCGCCATGCTCGCGCAACTCGGCGAACCGATCGGCTTCATCCTTGCCGCGGGGCTGTTCGCCTACATCTGGTCCAGCCTGACGCCGGCGGATTTCTTCGAATGGGGATGGCGCTATCCGTTCTTCGTGGCGTTCGCCGTCAACGTCGTCGCGTTGTTCGCGCGGCTGCGCATGGTCGTGGCCCCGCGCTACGCTGCGCAAATGGCGCATCGCGATCTCGAGCCCTCGTCGATGCGCGAGCTGTTTCGCACGCAGGGCATCAATGTCGGGCTGGGCGCCTTCGCTCCGCTGGCCAGCTACGCGCTGTTCTATCTGGTGACGATCTTCGGGTTGTCGTGGGCGCTGATGTTCACGACGCAGTCGCCGACGGGTTTCCTGCTGGTGGAAATCGTCGGCGCGCTCGTGGCGATTCCGTGCATGTTCCTGTCGGCCTGGTTCGCCGATCGTTTCGGCCGTCGCACCACGCTGGCGGTGTGCGGCGTGCTGATCGCCATCTACAGCGGCTGGACGGCGCTGATGTTGTCCGGCGGCATCGTGCAGGGTTATCTGTTCATCCTCATTGGCTTTGCGCTGCTCGGCTTCTCGCACGCGCAGGCCGCCGGCGCGGTCAACTCGAATTTCCGCAGCGAGTTCCGCTACACCGGTGCGATGATCACGTCCGACTTGGGCTGGCTGATCGGCGCGGGTTTCGCCCCGCTGGTGGGCTTGGCATTGGCGCAGTTCGTGGGACTCGACTACGTCGGCCTGTACCTGCTTTCGGGCGCGGCCGGCACGTTGGGAGCTTTGTGGATCGCCAAGCGCCGCGGCGGTTTGCCCAACGATTGATCGAGTTCAGGTCTCGCGGCCCGGCCGCGCGCCGCGCAGCAGCCGCAACGCGGCCGGCGTGGTGCGCAGCATCGGGTGGAATTTCCGTTCGCGCAACGGCGCGCGGCGCAGCACGCCATAACGATACGCGGCGTACCCCGCGAGCGCCGTATGGGTTCCGGCGAACCACGCAAACAGCGACCACGCGCCGACACTGGAGATCAGCGCGCCGGCAATGAGCGGACCCAGTGCCGAGCCGACCCCGTACACCAGCAGCACGCTGCTGCTTGCCGCCAGCAGGTTCTCCGGCGTGACGTTTTCGACGAGATGCGCGACGACGATCGGGTAGATCGCGAACGCCGTCCCGCCGAACAGGAATATCAGCACCATCGCGGGCCACAGCCGTCCGCCCGCCACCAGCGCCGCCAATGCCAGCAACGCGGCTGAGGCCGCCACCCAGGTCAGCACGATGCGGCGGTCGCTCCGGTCGGACAGTCGGCCCAACGGCCACTGCAGCGCGGCACCGCCGAGGATCGCGATGCTCATGTAGGTGCCAACGGTCGTCGTGTCGAATCCCACCCTGCGCGCGTACACCGGCAGCAAGCCCCAGAACGCGCCCATCGCAAGTCCGGACAGCAACGCGCCCACGCCCGCGCTCGGTGCAACGTCGAACAACAGGCGCAGTTGCAATTTGGGTGTCGCCTGCGGCTGCGGCTGGGCCTGGCGGGTCAGCAGCACGGGCAAAGTCGCGGCGCACACCGCCAGCGCGATCACGGTGAACAGCACGAACGGCTGGCCGCCGATCCGCAGCAACTGTTGCGCCAGCGCCAGCGAGCACAGGTTGACCACCATGTACGCGGCGAATACCGTGCCGCGCTGGCCGCTGCTCGACTGTGCGTTGAGCCAGCTTTCGATGATCGCGTACAGGCCGACCAGCACGATGCCGGTCAGCAACCGCAGCACCAGCCACGCGACCGGATTGGTCCCGAGCGCGTGCAGCAGCACCACGCAGGCGGCGCACGCGGCGCAGAACGCGAATGCACGGATGTGGCCGACCCGGCGCACCAGCGGCGGCATCGCGAGGGTGCCGACGAAATAGCCCGCGTAATACGCAGAGGTGAGGCCGCCCAGCAGCGTGCCGGAAAATCCTGCGCTCATTCCGCGCAGCGGGATCAACGTATTCAGCAGCCCCACGCCGACCAGCAGCAGCGCGGTGCCGGCCAGCAGCGAAGCGACAGGGCGCAGCGTGCGGAGCATGGCCTCTGGATGCAAAAAGGGGGTTCACTGTAACCGGCGTTATCCGAACCGGTGCCGAACTGCGGCGCACGATCGATCCAGTCGTGATGCGCGTCGCGCTTTGCACCGCTGATTGTTTCGGCATGGACTAATCCATGACGCGCGCTTCGACGATCGGCTACCATGGCCGTCGCCTGAGGTGACCGTCGGCGCAATCCGGCGGTTGAAACGGGAATCCGGTGCCGACGTCGATGCGTATGGACGTCCATTCCGGAGCTGCCCCCGCAACGGTAGGCGAGCAACGATCCGCACGACGCCACTGGGTAAAACCCGGGAAGGCGCGGATCGAGGGAGGCGCAAGCCTTCGCTCGCGAGCCCGGAGACCGGCCTTTCGGCGAGAACCGGACAAGCGGCGGGCTCGTGTCTCGGGGTCATGCGACATCGCGCATGGCGCCGCACTCCTTCCCCTGTCCCCGACCCATCGACACCGCGCGGGCAGGCGCGGACAGGAGAGTCTCGTGGAACCGCATCGTCGTTTGCTGGCCGGCAGCGTGCTGGCCGCGTTGTCGTTTTCGTCCATCGCGGCGTTTGGCCAATCCGCGCCCACCACCCTGGACCAGGTCGTCGTCACCGCGACGCGCACCGCGCAGACCGAGGACCAGACGCTCGCGCCGGTCACCGTGATCACGCGCGCCGAAATCGAACTGCTGCAACCGTCGTCGTTGCAGGACCTGTTGAACGACACGCCGGGCATGTCGATCAGCAACCAGGGCGGTCCCGGCAAGGTGACGGGCCTGTTCCTGCGCGGCACCGACGCGGACCAGGTGCTGGTGCTGGTCGACGGCATACGGGTCGGCTCCGCGACCGCGGGCACCACGCCGATCCAGGACATTCCGGTCGACCAGATCCAGCGCATCGAAATCGTGCGCGGTCCGTTCTCGAGCCTCTACGGTTCCGAGGCGATCGGCGGCGTGATCCAGATCTTTCTGCGCCACGCGCCCGGCACGTTTACGCCGAATGCCAGCGTCGGTATCGGCAGCTGGTCGCACTGGAAGGCGTCCTCGGGATTTTCCGCCGCCGGCGACAAGGGCTGGATCGCGGTGCAGGCGACCCACGACCAGACCAAGGGCATCAATGCATGCCGGCTCGGCGCGGCCGAAGCGTTCGCCGGGTGTTTCGCCGACCAGCCGGACCGCGATGGTTTCCACGACAACACGTTGACGATCCACGGCGCGTACACGTTCGACGAGCGCTGGAGCGCCGATGCGCTGGCGATGCGCACGCAGGGCTTCAACAAGTACGACGGCACCTTCAGCGATTCGGACGATTACGCGACCCAGGTCGCCGGCGGCCAGTTGCACTTCCGCCCGAACGACTGGTTGAATCTCACGTTGCGCGCCGGGTCCAGCGACGATTTCGATACCGATTACCTCGGTAACAGCTACGTCGACAATTTCGATACGCGGCGCAGGCTGGGATCCTTCCAGTCCGACCTCGCCCTGGCCGGCGGACTGCTGACCACCGGCGTGGATTGGCAGCGCGAATCGATCGCGAGCAACTACGCATTTGCGGTCGACTCCCGCACCAATCGCGGGCTATTCGCGCAATGGCAGCGGACGTTCGGATCGCAGTCGTGGCAGGCCAACGTGCGCCACGACGACAACAGCCAGTTCGGCGGCAAAACCACGGGCAGCGCGTTGTGGGGTTGGGATTTCGCGAAGGACCTGCGCGTCACGGCGAGCTGGGGTACCGCGTTCCGCGCGCCGACGTTCAATGACCTGTACTACCCCGGATTCGGCAATCCGGATCTCCGACCCGAAAGCTCGCGCAATCTCGAAGTCGGTTTGCGCGGCACGCCGGCCTGGGGGCACTGGTCCTTGTCGGTTTATCGGAACGACATTCGAGACGTGATCACGTTCGACGCGGCCACCAACCTGCCCGCGAACATCGATCGTGCGCGCATCACCGGACTCGAAGGCGTGGTCGACGGAAAACTTGCCGGCTGGAACGTGCGCGCGACCGCGACGCTGCTGAACGCGCGCGACAATGCCACGGGCGGACCTTACGAGCGCAACGAGTTGCCGCGCCGGCCGCGTCAGAGCGCGCGCTTCGACGCCGACCGCAGCTTCGGCCGCTTCAGCATCGGCGCAAGCTGGTATCTCGCGGGACGCACCTGGGACGACATCGCCAACCAGAACCGGCTGGGTGGTTACGCACTCACCAACCTGCGCGCAGGCTGGTCGTTCAACCGCGACTGGAAAATGCAGCTTGCGCTCAACAACGTGTTCGACAAG
>Ga0070737_10004185_pt1 | contig 14754 bp, 13 predicted proteins | sample Coa_R1_10_FD_66438 | JGI IMG/M metagenome (GOLD analysis project Ga0070737, IMG submission 66438) | Surface soil microbial communities from Centralia Pennsylvania, which are recovering from an underground coalmine fire - Coalmine... | ecosystem: Environmental > Terrestrial > Soil > Unclassified...
CGGCGCTGTTTGGGCATGAGCTGGCGGGGGTGGTCGAAGAGGTCGGCCCCAACGTCAAAGGATTCAAGAAGGGCATGCGGGTGGTGGCGCTGAATTCCGCTCCCTGCGGCATGTGCTTCTACTGCTCTAAGCACCAGGAAAACCTCTGCGACGATCTGCTCTTTAATAATGGAGCGTATGCGGAATACATCCGCGTTCCGCGGCGGATCGTTGAAACCAACATGCTGGCCATTCCGCAGCACGTCAGCTTCGAGGAGGCGGCAATTGTCGAGCCGCTGGCCTGCGTCCTTCGCGGCTTGCACGAAACCAAAATGGAGATCGGCGACACGGTTGCCGTCATCGGTGCCGGACCCATCGGCCTGATGTTCGTCCAGGTGGCGAAGCTGATCGGCTGCAATGTGATCTCGGTAGTGAAGCGCGATTCGCAGGTGGCGGCAGCCCGCCGGCTGGGCGCCAACGACACCGTGCAGATCACCGCCGTTGACGATCCGGTGAAGGCGCTGCGCAAGCTGACGCCCGATGGGCGCGGCTGCGACGTAGTCATCGAGGCCGTTGGTCGGCCCCAAGCCTGGGAGTGGTCGATTAACATGGCCCGCAAGGGCGGCACGGTGAACTTCTTTGGCGGCTGCGCCAGCGGCACCACCGTCGCGCTCGATACCCAACGCCTGCACTACAACGAGCTGACGCTGAAGGCCACCTTCCATCACACCCCGGAGACGGTGCGCAAGGCATTCGCCCTGATTTGCGAGCGCAAGATCAAGAGCGCCGACTACATCACCGGCACTGAGCCCTTGTCGCGGCTGCAGCAGGTCCTGCGCCACATGCTGAACCGCAACGGCGACATCAAGACGGCGATTCTGCCCTGGCGGTAAGAGTATCTTCTTTGGTGACTGGTGTACCTATCCGAGCCGGTCACGACAAAAGAGGAACGCGTCAGGCGCATGTTCGTTTTATGCCAAGCCGTCGCGCGAAATCTCGCATATTATCGCCTCCGGCGTGAGTCCGGTGTGCCTGGCGATCTTGGACAGGATTTTCGGGCCAAGCGCGTCGGACTCGTGGACAGGCCGGCTAAACTCGCGCTGCTCAAGGTTCCCTTTGACCCGCATTGGCTTGTCGCTATATTGTAGCCATATGTGCTACAGCAAAGGGAGTAGCCAATGAAATTCTTGAGCACGCGCGAGTTGCGGAACCGTCCAGGGTACGTTCGCAACCTGGCCCGCAAAGACGACCTGGTGCTGACGGCGAGCGGCAAGCCTATTGCCCTGCTGGTCGGCATTGAGGAAGACGAACTTGAAGATGCGACGCGCGCCATTCGCCAGGCGCGGGCGCAACTGGCGCTCTCCCGTTTGCGCCGGCAGGCGGCGCGACGCGGCGCCGATCGCCTGTCCGACCGCGCGATTCGCGCTGAAATTCGTGCCGTTCGCTCCCGACGCAAACCGGCATGAGAGTCGTCATCGACACCAACGTGATGGTTTCGGGAATCCTGAATCCTCACGGCCCTCCTGGTCGCATCATCGATGCGCTGCTGTCCGAAATCATCACTGCGCTGCACGACGACCGGGTTCTTTCGGAATACCGGGAGGTGCTGCTGCGACCGGCATTCGGCTTCGCGCGCCCGGATGTGGAAGCTCTGCTCGCCTTCATGGAATCGGCGGGAGAGCATATCAACGCTAGGCCGCTTGCGCTGGTTTTGCCTGACCCGAACGACTTGCCCTTCTTAGAAGTCGCTACGAGCGGGCATGCCGATGCGTTGATTACCGGTAATAGCAAGCATTTCAAGCCAAGCCGCGGTAAACATGATGTGACCGTCATTTCGCCAGCCGCTTTTCTTCGAGCTACGGCCGGCTAAGTTAGGGCCGGCTCCCCAGTACAATTTTCCTAGAGCGTGTTTCATAAATGGTTCCTCGAAAGGGCACGGCTTCAGCCGTGCCGCTTACAGCCGATAAAGATGCGGGCTTTAGCTCCTGCGGGGAATGGCCGTTTCTTTCCAAATCGATTTATGAAACAAGCTCTAATATAGTCGGCTGCAACCGGCAATCGCGAGCCGACCACGAGCGTAGTATCTTGGTCTCTTATGCGAACAAGTATTCTATGGCTGAAGGCGACATTCGTGGTGCTGTGCTGCTCGGCAGTGCTGGGCGCGCAGGACCTGCCCGCAGGGACGGCGCTGCCCGTCATGATGAGCACCCGTCTCAACGCCAAAGGCGCGAAGCCCGGGCAAAAAATCGAGGGCAAGCTGATGCAGGAAGTGCTGCAGCCCTCCTCGGGGGAAATGATCAAATCCGGATCACGCGTGACTGGCCATGTCATCAGCGTCGACAAGCCGGGGGCCTCAGGTTCGCGGATTGTCTTGCAGTTCGATGAGCTGCAGGACGAGCACGGAACTATCCCGCTCAATGTGCGAGTGCGGGCGCTGGCCGGCTCGGCCAGCGTCTTCCAAGCGGGAGTCCCAGTGGACAACAACACGGATGCCGAACCGCCAACCCAATGGGCTACCAAGCAGGTGGGTGGAGAGATTGTGTTCCGCGGGCGCGGCTATGTGGCCTCAGACCAAGGCAAGGTCGGCACCTGGTCGGGCGACGGCGTATGGGGAAAACTGGCGCCGGGCGGCGATTGCCCGGAGGCGGATGACAATGGCACACGGCAAGCGCTCTGGATTTTTTCCACTACTGCGTGCGGCGTCTATGGCTTCCGCGACCTGAGGCTGACCCAGAACGGAGGCAGCGCTCCGCTCGGACAGATCACGCTGGAGTCGAACCAAGACATCGACATACGAGGGGGCAGCGGCTGGCTGTTGCTGGTTAATTCTTCACCGGCGAAGCCGGCGGGCAAGCCGATGCCGTGATTCGTTGCCGGTCACACTGCCTGCAAGGTCAACCGTAGGGGAACTCTAGAGCGCAGTGCGCAATCGGCGTCGGGTCGAAGCATAGAACGATAAGCTTTCAAAAGCGTCCGAATATCGTTCGCCGTTCGGCGCCGTAAGAGGTGAGGGATGCAAAGCTGGAAGAAAGCGATTGTATTCGGCTCCATCGGGGCCGGCGCCGTACTGCTGTTTCGGCGCCGCCCTGTGGGTACGGCCTTCGTTGCTGCCGGTCTGGCAGTTCTGGCGTCGGAATACCCGGAAAAATTCGAAGCCGTGTGGGAGAGCGCTCCGGAGTACTTACGCAAAGGAGTACAGATTTTTGCTGCGCTAGAGAGACTGACGGAAGGATTTGCCGAAGCCGCGGAGCGACGCAGCGTGAGCGCTTGGCGCAATATCCGTCCCGAATATGGATCGTAGAGACCCGGAACAGTGATTTTCTTGTTTGCGGTGCGGCTTTTCCGGCCATTGAGTTTTGCAAAACGCACGATGCGGATGTCGTGTTGAGGGACAGGTCCGCCAGGGGCACCCGTACTGACAGCTCAAAAATGGCGATCAGCGTGGGGGCCGCGAGCAAAGCGATACCATCTTCGAGTGCCGCTATGTCTCGGGGCCCGAAAGGTGGCCGCCAGACTCACGGCCGGCCTCAGATATACTGCTGGAATCGATGGCCAGTAAGCTGGAAGAGATCGTCGCGGCCGCCCGCCGGCGGGTCGGGTCGACCAAGGCGTCGGCTGACGTAAGCGCGCTGGGTGCAGCAGCGGAAAGTCACCAGCCGCGGGGGTTTCGTCGCGCGCTGCAGGAGCGGGGTGCAAGTGGCGCGGCGGTGATCGCCGAACTGAAGAAGGCATCGCCGTCGAAAGGGCTGATCCGCGTAGATTTTCCGGTGGCCGAATTGGCCGGCGAACTGGAAGCCGCGGGGGCGGCGGCACTTTCGGTGCTGACCGACGAGGAGTACTTTCAGGGGTCGTTGCAAAACCTGGCAATTGCCTCAGCGGCGACGCAGCTTCCGTGCTTGCGGAAAGACTTTATCGTAGATGAGTTCCAGTTGCTGGAGGCGCGGGCGCATGGCGCCGATGCGGTGCTGCTGATTGTCGCTGCACTTGCTCAGCAGGAATTGATGGAGTTGGGGAGGCAGGCACGGGCGGCTGAGCTCGATGTGCTGTGCGAGGTGCATGATGGCGAGGAACTACAGCGCGCCTTGGATGCCGGCTTCGACCTGATCGGTGTCAACAATCGCGACCTGCGCACGTTTCGGGTCGATCTGAACACGTCGCTTCAACTGGCCGAGCGGATTCCTGCCGGGGTAGTGAAAGTGGCCGAGAGTGGGATCGAAAATGGCGAGGACATCGCACGTTTGCGGGCGGCCCGGTTCGACGCTTTTCTGATTGGCGAACATTTGATGCGCGCGCTGCATCCGGGTGAGGCATTGCGGGAGCTGCTCACGCAGGCAGTCGCAGCGCATTGAAGTTGCACCGGATTTCACAGCATTGTTATGACATGGGTGAAGATTTGCGGCACGACGAACCTGCACGATGCGCAGCTCAGCATTGCTGCGGGCGCCGATGCGCTGGGATTTATCTTTGCGCCCAGCCCGCGTCGCGTCGATGTTTTCCAGATTTCGGAAATTTGCGCCAGGTTGCCGGGCGGCGTGGAGAAGATCGGTGTCTTCGTCAACGAGACTCCGCGGCGTGTGGGCGAAATTGTCGGCCAACTGCCTCTTTCCGGCGTGCAACTGCACGGCGATGAACCAGCGGAGCAGATGAAGGATTTCCGCAAAGCGCTGGGTGGCCGCCTGATTATCAAGACGCTGCAGGCCGGCGAAATCTTGAGCGGGGGCGAAGAGAAGCTGGAGAAGTATTTGGTAGCATCCGCCAGCCTTGACGCGATCCTGCTGGATTCCGGCTCTGCGCGCGAACGTGGGGGGACCGGAATCCCATTGGCATGGGAACAGGTGGCGCCGGTAGCGGCGACAATCCGCGACACGCTGCCGCTGATTATCGCCGGCGGCTTGAACGCGGAGAATGTTGTCCAGGCGATGGAATGGCTCGATCCGTGGGGAGTCGATGTGGTTTCCGGTGTGGAGAGCGAGCCTGGCCAGAAGGACCAGGCGAAGCTGCGGGACTTTGTGGCTGCGGTGCGGGGAAGTGCTGCCGGCAAAGCGTGATTCGTGTGACTGAATTGAAGTGAGGCGATGGAAGAAATCAGCAGCAACGCAGGAAGTTCTCAAGCTGGAGCGTTGCCGGCTGGGCGCGTCGGGCAGAAGCGGGTTCGAGTCTTCCCTGGACGCTTTGGCCCCTACGGCGGGCGCTACGTTCCCGAGACCTTGATGGCGGCGTTGCAGGAGCTGGAAGCAGCCTATGCCGCCGCGCGCAAGGACAAATCATTTCGCGATGAGTATCATCGGCTCCTGGCTGAATACGCCGGCCGGCCAACGCCGTTGTTTCCGGCGGAGCGGCTCACGAAAGAATTAGGCGGCGCGAAGATCTACCTGAAGCGCGAAGACCTGCTGCATACCGGCGCGCACAAGATCAACAACTGCATCGGACAAGCATTGCTGGCGCGGCGCATGGGCAAGCACCGCATCATTGCGGAAACCGGCGCCGGCCAGCATGGGGTGGCCACGGCCACGGTGTGCGCGCTGTTCGGCATGGAGTGCGTGGTCTATATGGGCATGGAAGACATGCGTCGACAAGAGCTAAACGTCTTCCGTATGAAGCTGCTGGGGGCCGAGGTGCGCGGGGTAGATTCAGGCTCGCGTACCTTGAAAGACGCTATCAATGAAGCCATGCGCGATTGGGTGACCAACGTCCGCAGCACGCATTATCTGCTGGGCAGCGTGCTGGGGGCACATCCTTATCCGACGATGGTGCGCGACTTTCATCGGGTGATCAGCCAGGAGGCGCGTAAGCAGATTTTGAAAGCGGAAGGAAAATTGCCGTCGCTGATTATCGCCTGCGTCGGCGGTGGCTCCAACTCGATTGGCATTTTCTATGAATTCATCAAAGATTCCGATGTGAAGCTGATCGGCGTCGAAGCCGGCGGACGCGGGCATCTGTTGGGCGAACATGCGGCGCGCTTCGACGGTGGCAGTCCCGGCGTGCTGCAGGGGACGTATTCGTATGTTCTGCAGGACGCAGACGGGCAAATCGCGGCGACGCATTCGGTTTCTGCCGGGCTGGATTATCCGGCGATCGGCCCAGAGCACGCGCGGCTGCACGATGAAGGGCGGGCGGAATATGTTTCGGTCAGCGACCAGGAGGCGCTGGACGCCTGCCGCAAGCTGGCGCAACTGGAGGGCATTCTTCCGGCGCTGGAGTCGGCGCATGCCGTGGCGGAGTGCATCAAGCGCGCTCCGGCAATGGCGAAGTCTGACATTGTGGTAGTTAACGTATCAGGGCGCGGCGATAAGGACATCGGGATTTTGCGGGAGAACCTACGGTTTTGAACTTGACGGTTGAGACGCCCGCATATCGCAAGGTTCGTACCAAGGTACGGCCTAGCCTGTTCTATTTTTTAATTGTCATCCCGAGCGGAGCCGCGTAGCAGCGCAGCTAAAGCAGCGACCCTTCAGAGCAATGGCGATTCGATTTAATGGACGTCCCGGCCTAGTCGCCTATATCACCTGCGGCGATCCTGATCTCGACACGTCGCGTGAGGTGGCGCTGGCGGCGATTCGTGCAGGTGCGGACGTCATCGAGTTGGGTGTGCCGTTCAGTGATCCGGTGGCGGATGGCCCGGTGATTCAACGCGCCAGCGAGCGGGCGCTCAGGCACGGGACGAACCTTGCTGGGGTGCTCAACGTTGCGCGCCAGATTCGGCAGCAGTCCGACGCCGGCCTCATCATCTTTTCCTATTTGAATCCGATACTGCAGTTTGGGCTCACCCCTCAACGTGCGAACGACGCGCGCGCCGGGGCTCCCGGGCTGGAGAAGTTCTGCGCGGCTGCTTCTGAGGCCGGCGTTGACGGCGCCCTGATCACCGATCTTCCGGTGGAAGAAGCCGGAGATTATTTGCGGGCGATGAGAGCCTACACGCTTGCGGCGGTATTTCTCGCCGCCCCAACCAGTCCTGACGCGCGGTTGCGGAAGATCGCCAAGCACTCCCGTGGATTTGTCTATGCCATCTCGCGGACGGGAATTACCGGGGCGCGGCAGGAATTGGCGGCCGACGCGCGAGATCTGGTGGAGCGGCTGCGTCCGCACACCGACTTGCCGATTGCGGTCGGCTTTGGCGTTTCCACACCGGAGCAATTTGCCGAAGTTGGCAGCTTCGCCGATGCCGCCGTGGTGGGCAGTGCCATCGTGCAATGCATCGAGAAAAATCAGGGAAGGGAAGTCGCTGCCGTGACGGAATTTGTGTCCTCGCTCAGGGCCGATAGCCTACCCCTTTCATGTCATTGACCCGGCATCCTGCAAAATGTTATAAAAACTTGCCTTTTGTGGTGTGCTCGGTGAAGTCCCGACGTGCACACGAATCGGTGCAAAAGGTCCCGACGCGGCCAAGCCTCAACACTTCCGGTCTTCCACCCCGATCGGTTTCAGAGCGCGACTTGACGGGGCTCCGGTTGAAGAAGTGGAAGCGCGTCTTCCGGGATTCCAACAGGTCATGCAGATCTTGGCGGGCCGCCGGCAATTTCGCGGATGCCCTATTCGACCCCAATAGGTCCTAAGATGGGCTTTGTCGGGCCCCCAAAACTGTGCGCGTCCAGCCTGCCGGACGGTCAATGATCTTTTGGAAGCGATGTCTGCGAGTTCCGGAATTCCCAGCGCACCCTTGGCGCGATGGGGAGGGGTCAATCGCGGCGGAAGGAAACAACTATAACTTCATTTTCCAGGCCTGTCCGCCTGGAAACGGCGCAATCTTATTTGGAGGAATTATGCAAACCTGGCTCGCCGCCCTGCGGCGGCTGTCATCGGTATCCCGCAGGAGTCCGGCCAAACTGGTAACCGCGGTATTCGCCATTCTCATGTTGCAGGCCGCTGCATTTGCCCAGCCGAGCGAGGCCACGGGCGAAGCCAACCTGCAAGTTCCTGATTTGTCCTCTGTCAGCTTTCTGGGCATGAACGGCCACAACCTGCTGCTTATCGGCCTGCTGTTCTGTGCCTTTGGTCTGCTCTTCGGACTTGCCATTTACATGCAACTCAAGAAGCTGCCGGTGCACCGCGCCATGCGCGAGATCTCTGAACTGATCTACGAAACCTGCAAGACCTACTTGCAGACGCAAGGTAAGTTCCTCATCGTGCTGTGGGCCTTCATCGCCATTGTCATTCTGGCCTATTTCGGATGGCTCCGGCCGATCGAGCCGGTGGGTGTGACCTTGCCCATCATTCTGGCATTTAGCGTCATCGGTATTCTGGGCAGCTATGGCGTGGCCTGGTTTGGGATTCGGGTTAACACGTTTGCCAACTCTCGCACCGCTTTCGCCGGCCTGGGCGGCAAGCCGTATCCGTGCTATTCGATCCCGCTGCGCGCCGGCATGAGCATCGGCATGATGCTGATCTCGGTGGAGCTGCTCATCATGCTCTGCATTTTGCTGTTTGTGCCCGGCAATTACTCCGGCCCGTGCTTCATTGGTTTTGCGATCGGCGAGTCGCTGGGTGCGGCCGCGCTGCGTATCGCCGGCGGCATCTTCACCAAGATCGCCGACATCGGCTCTGACCTGATGAAGATCGTCTTCAAGATCAAGGAAGATGATGCCCGCAACCCCGGCGTGATTGCCGATTGCACCGGCGACAATGCCGGCGACTCGGTTGGCCCCAGCGCCGACGGATTCGAGACCTACGGCGTCACCGGGGTTGCGCTCATTACCTTCATCCTGCTGGGCGTGCGCAATCCCATGGTGCAGGTGCAGTTGCTGGTGTGGATCTTCGTCATGCGCATCATGATGCTGGTCTCCAGCACCGTGGCGTATTTTCTGAACGAAGCTGTCGCCAAGGCACGCTACGGCAACGCCACGGAAATGAACTACGAATCGCCGCTCACTTCGCTGGTGTGGCTGACCTCGATCATCTCCATTGTGTTGACCTTCGTGGTGTCGAAGCTGATTGTTCCCGACCTGGCGGGGGACACCTCGCAGTGGTGGAAGTTATCCGTCATCATCTCCTGCGGAACGTTGGCGGGCGCGATCATCCCCGAACTGGTGAAAGTCTTCACCTCGACGGAGTCGCGGCACGTGAAAGAAGTTGTCACCTCCGCCGAAGAGGGCGGCGCGTCGCTCGACATTCTATCGGGTTTTGTTGCCGGCAACTTCTCCGACTACTACCTTGGCCTCACCATGGTCAGCCTGATGGCCATCGGCTACTACATGAGCACCTTCGGAATGGCCAATTTGATGCTGGCGCCGGCGGTCTTCGCCTTCGGCCTGGTGGCTTTCGGCTTCCTCGGCATGGGGCCGGTCACCATCGCGGTCGATTCTTACGGGCCAGTGACCGACAATGCGCAGTCAGTCTACGAGCTGTCGCTCATCGAGCAGGTGCCGAACGTCGAGAGCGAATTGAAACGCGACTACAACATCAACGTCAACTTCGAGCGTGCCAAGCACCTGCTGGAGGCCAATGACGGCGCAGGCAATACCTTCAAGGCCACGGCCAAGCCGGTGCTGATCGGCACCGCCGTCGTCGGCGCCACCACCATGATTTTCTCCATCATCATGGCGCTCACCAACGGGCTTTCCAGCAACGTCAGCAAGCTCTCGCTGCTGCATGCCCCGTTTGTCCTCGGGCTGATCTCCGGCGGCGCCATTATCTATTGGTTCACCGGCGCCTCCACCCAGGCGGTTTCAACCGGCGCCTATCGCGCGGTGGAGTTCATTAAGCAGAACATCCGCCTGGAAGGCGTGGAAAAGGCTTCGGTGACCGATAGCAAGAAGGTCGTCCAGATCTGCACCCAGTACGCGCAGAAAGGCATGTTCAACATCTTTCTCGCGGTGTTCTTCGTGACCCTGGCTTTCGCTTTCGTCGAGCCGTTCTTCTTCATCGGCTACCTGATCTCGATTGCCGCCTTCGGCCTGTATCAGGCGATGTTTATGGCCAACGCCGGCGGCGCCTGGGACAACGCCAAGAAGATCGTCGAGGTGGAGCTGCAGCAGAAGGGAACGGCGCTACATGATGCCACCGTCGTGGGCGACACCGTAGGCGATCCCTTCAAGGACACGTCTTCTGTCGCCATGAACCCGATCATCAAGTTCACCACACTATTCGGCTTGCTGGCGGTGGAATTGGCGGTGCAGTTGACCAACACCAGCGGCTCGGGGTTGGGACATGCGCTGGCCGTTGTTTTCTTCTTGGTGTCGTTCACCTTCGTCTACCGGTCGTTCTACGGCATGCGGATCGAAAGGGCGGCGGCGCAAAAGGAGCAGCCCACACCGGAACTGACCGGCAGCGTGCGATAGGAATTAACGTCTCGTCAACCAAGACGCCATCCCGGGAGGGATGGCGTTTTTGTTGGTGGTCTGGCGTGCATCGGAGCGATATATTTAACTCATGTGCATACCCCAGCGACCCGGAGGCAAAGGGAGAGCACGGCCACAATTCCGCAGCAGAGCTGCAATTTGCGGCTGAGGTCAGAACTTGCGTACTGTATGCAGAAACGTGGAACGGTACACAATCGAGCCCTGCACGAAGTAGTCAAGAAGCTCTTATCGTCCGTCCAACTAATGACCGCAGCCACTCCGGGTTTGGACCCGATTCCAAACTCAACCGATGTGCAACGCGGTTCCGTGACGATGGCTGCCGAGTTGGTGCATCTTCCCGAATTCAAGAACTGCGTTGACGAGCTCACCAAGGACCAAACCATTGCTTCACACTTTGACAAGCACATTTCTATATGTGCATTGGGTAGCTATCGAGGACTAACGGCGGTCACGGCTCTAACGCAGTTAATACAGTGCCTTTTGGCGTCTTCGAGCGGCAGCTATGACAGTGGACACGTTGAGCATGTCTACCGGCAGTTCGAGGATACGTTCTACTGCGATACTCTCGAGTGCCAAGCGATTGCACCAATACAAGGTTGGTTCATATCCGACGCTCTGCTGCAAGGACGCAACGGTGCCCCTCTCTTGCAACTCTCAGACGAGGTTGAAATCAGGGCATTAACTCCGCACGAGAGAGAAGGCGTATACCAGTTCGAGTTGGTAAGGAGACACGGTCCAGAGTGGACAGATCGAACATTTGCGATAACGGTGAGGTACCGGCTATCAAAGATCCTGATGCCGTTTGACGGGGAGGATTCGCTTCAGCAACAAAGGACGGCGGAGCAAACGATTTTGAAGGCCAACGACCGAGTTGACGAGGTACTGCAGGCGCTCAGAATCTTCGACGAAGGTAGTCTCCGGCAGGGCGGTGTCCTTCATTGCATCAACAGTCCGCTGTTTGTCCAAGTACGTCGGATCTTTGCTAAGCCGCTAGCGGACCCTTTGGCAAACTCACTCTCGCTCTACGTCATCAAAGACGCCCAACAACTAGCAAATTTGAAGGAATTTTGGGGGTCGCTACGGAGAGCTAAAGGAAAGGATTCTAGGTTTCTGATTGTGGCAATGAGGCGTTTCAGTGATGCCGACGAACGTCACCGAATCGAAGATCGGGTTATCGATCTGATGATTGCTGCAGAAGCCTTATCTCAGGCAAGCACTACCTCCGAAAAGGGAAAGAAAATTGCACACCACATAGCTAGTTTCTCGCAGAGTGACTATCGTACGATTAAGGCCCACATGCTTGAGACATACCAATTGCGCAATAGCATCATGCACGAAGGTGATGCATCAGCTTGGCTCATAAAGACGGGTAGGAAATCGCAGGACTTGAGACCGTTTGTATGCACCGCTGAAAGGTATCTCCGGCACGCTTTGCGAACTAGCATCCAGCAGGCAGCTAGCTAAGTGTGCCTGCGCTACCGCCCCGGTCCAGCACCGTGCTAGCGTAGGCCGTTCCGTACCTCCGGCACTGGTTCTTCTGGTCGCCTATTGCGCTAACGTGCGTGACCCAGAGTTTCGTGACGGCCCTGAAGCCGCTGCTCTACCCGTTCTCTATCTGCGTTTAGTGCTGTGCTTGGGTTTCGGCTTAAGTTTAAGCTTGTGAGAGGGCGTCGAAGCCGTGCCGCTCCCCGACAATGCCTGCAACAGCTTGGCTCCTTCCGGGCTGCCCCATCCGCTGCATGGGTCCCACCCCGGCCCCGCGCTGTAATCGCCGTTATTGCCCGAAGTAATGTCGTGGAAGGCGCCGACGTTTTCCGCGATGTTCTGGTAAAGTGTCGGATTCAGATAGCCAACTGACTTTCCCAAGGACTGATTGAGGAGCGCAATCAAGCCTGCCCACAGCGGCGCCACAGCGCTCGTCCCTCCCACAACAAAGCTGGAGCCGTCGACCACGACGTTATAGCCGGTGGCCGGGTCGGCATCGCCGGCGACGTCGGGCACGCCGCGGCCTACGTAGTTGCCGGGATTATCGGAGGGTGGTACACGGGCCTTAGCCTGCCAGGAAGGCAGCGGAAAATTGGCGCTGATTCCGCCGCCGGTGGCGCCGTCGCCGCTGGAAAGGTCGTTCCACACCACTTCGCTGGAAATTGTGCTGCCGCTGAGTGTCAGGGTAGTCCCGCCGCACGCCAGCGAATAAGGGCTGGACGCAGGAAAGTCGACATGGTCCAAGCCGTCGCTGACGCCGTCGGTCGAACCATTGTCGCCGGCGGCGACGCAAACGGTCACGCCCACGGCGGCTGCGGCCTGCAGTGCGTTGTTGTAGGACTGCAGCGACTGCGCCGTCCACGACGACTCCGGCCCTCCCCAACTGATGGAGAGCACGGAGGGCTTGTTGACCTTGTCCATTACCGCTTGGTTGATGGCGTCAAGGAAACCGGCGTCGGTGTTGGGAGCAAAGTAAACCACAATCCTGGCGCCCGGCGCAATTGCGCCTGCCACTTCAATGTCGAGGCCCACCTCCGTATCCGGGCCGCTGGTTGAGCCGGTAGGCTGGTTCTGTGCACCGTCAACGGAGACGGCCACCACGGTGGGAACCGGAGAAATGCCCAGACCCTGAAAATAGGTATCGAGGTCCGACTGATTATAGCCGCCTCCCAGCTCGATGATGCCAATCGTCTGTCCGCTACCGTTGCCCTTCGTGGGATAGCTGTAAGCCTGGGCGACTTGCAACGCTGTGTAGGAAACAGCCGCCGCTGCTGCCCGAGCGTTGCCGGCTAGACGAAAATGTGGCTTCGCCTGCGGCCGATTGTCGAGGCCGTGCACGCTGCGCACGATGTCGCCGAGTTCTTGCGGAACCTGAATTGGCCCGCTGCGCCCGCGGTAGGAACCGCCAGCATGCTGATACTGATGCAACGACACCTGGAAGGCTTGGGCGAATGCCGCCGCGGCACCGCTGAGAGTCACCGTCCGCGCCGCCAGATCAACCCCCGCCACCGTCAAACCGAAGCTGCCGGCGAAGTCCTGCACCAGGCGTACATCGGCCGGATCAGCCCCGTAACGGGCTTCGTACTCATCTCGCGAAATGCGCTTCCCACGCGCAATGAGCTTTTCCAAAGGTTCGGTCTTTCCACCGGAGCGCGGGCGCAGCACCACCGTCGCCTGCATGATCTGATGTGGATCAACCACTCCGGTTTGCGTCGCGCCTGGTAGGGGTTGGCGTTCGCTGCCGGCGATCTTCACGTATTTCTTGGAGGCCATCGCTCTTTCTCGTAAGTCAGTTGGCGGTTGTCCCCGGTCGGTTGTCAGTTACTTGTTGCCGGCCGCTAGTTTTGCTGCTGGCCAATACCCAGGCGCGATGGGGCGATTAACAAAAGCCCGCCGGCGCCTGATTGCCGTAAATCAGTACCCGCGTAGAAGCCTGCCACCCCAGCACTCACACCCGACACTGACATTGGATGACAGGCCGCTGGTCACTGGTTACTGTCGCTCATCTTGGCCTTCACTGCCTTCGCCAGCTTCTCAATCTGGTCCGCCTTGCGGATCACATCCAGAGAGAGAGTATCTTCGCTGCTCTTGTCCACTGACTGCTTCAGCTCGGTGGCCAGTTCCAGCAGCTTCTCCGTGTCTTTCTTGATCTCCATCTGGCGCTGCTGATTGCGCTTCTTGGCCATCTCCTTTTGCTGCTCAACCATCCAGGTGTCAGCGGAGTCGGGCGCCGGCTGCACTCTGGGAAGCGGTGCCGGCCCGTTCTCTCCGGGAAACGCCGGCGGCACACCGTTCTGTGGCTGGGCAGCAGAAGAAAGTGCGAAGGTGAGGAAAAGCGCCGCGACAATGCTGAGGCCGATGCAAGACGATGGAAAATGTAGTTGGTACTTCATAATCATCGTGATTATATTCCGCGAAAGCGGTGGCCGGCAGCCAGTAGTCAGTGGTCAGTCACCAGTGCGGGAGCAGCGCTCGCTGCGGGTCCGCGGACACAGCCCATTCGCTATCTCACCAGCCAGCAGCGCACGGTTCGCCACGGCAACAACTGACCATTGGCCACCGGCTACTGACAACCGACTCCTTGTGGTTGCTATAATCCGCCACGATGCTGTTTCCACTCGTGCATCGTTTTCACGCCGTGATGATTGACCCGCAACAAGCGGCAGGCGACGTAGTGCGGATGCTCAATAGCTGGAGTGACGACGCCTTTGATTTCGTCCGCCACCAGGTGCCGCGCATCGTCGGCGTTCTCATCATCGCCTTTATTCTGACGCGATTGTTGAAGGTGGTGGCACGGCGTCTCAGCGATCTCAGCACCAGCCAGGGATTGCCTTCGGCGGTGCGTTCGCAGCAGCTACGCACCCTTTCAAGCGTCATTCACAGCGTCGGCGTCTTCATCATCGTGTTTGTGTCAGCGCTGCAGATCCTGCCGCTGCTGGGCATCGATATGGGGCCCCTGCTGGCCAGCGCCGGCATTGCCGGGGTCGCCATTGGC
>Ga0070737_10004186_pt1 | contig 14752 bp, 12 predicted proteins | sample Coa_R1_10_FD_66438 | JGI IMG/M metagenome (GOLD analysis project Ga0070737, IMG submission 66438) | Surface soil microbial communities from Centralia Pennsylvania, which are recovering from an underground coalmine fire - Coalmine... | ecosystem: Environmental > Terrestrial > Soil > Unclassified...
CAGCGCCGCTATTCGTCGCCGGGACCGTGGATGATCTTGCTCAGAGAGCTCAGAAACGCAGGGTCGTCGTCGGGGCCCCTGGGGCGGCGGGCGCGGCCGGCCGGGTGACGGAGCAGAGCCGCCTCCGCTTCCAGGTTGGCCGGGATGCCGGGAGCACCCGGTCCGCCGGCGGCCAGGCCGTCCCGGTCCTGTGGATCGGGGCGGCCGTCAGGGGGGAGGGGCCGCTCACGGCCCTCCGGTGCCGACGGTGCCGCCGGGTCCTCCGGGTTGCCCGTACCTGTGTCGGGGTTGCGGCCGCTGCGCGCCTCCGGGGCCGTGCCCGTGCCTGTGCCTGTGCCCGTGGCGGCCGGAGTCGGCCCGGCGCGGACTCGTCGGCGAACCGCCAGCCAGGCGATGCCGCCGGCGACGAACGTCCCGGCCACGATGACGAGCCATGCGCCCTTGGGCAGGCCGCGGCATTCACTACCTGGGGTAAGCGCCACGTCGGTCAGGCAATAGACCCAGAATCCCGCAATGAAAAGGGCAAAGAGGGCGCCTACCAGCAACATGCACGAAGCCTAACCTTGGGCGCGAGAAAACTGTATCCGGATTGATCAACTTTTAAGCCCCATGCACCCGTACTATACGTCACCCTAGGTTACAAGGCGAAGTGACTTGCGCGATGATTCGTCGTACGCTGGCGGCCGGGCGCAAACAGGGAGTGCGACACATGCGGCTACGGCTCTTCGAGCGTGTCCGTCGGTTCGCCCATTCGCGTTCGGACCGGGAAAGGCCGGGACGCGAGCGGGCAGGACGGGCGGTGCGCCACGGCCGGGCGTGGGAGACACGCTCACGTGGCCGCTTGGCCGATGGTCATGGCCAGGCAGTCCCCGCGGGCCCGGAGACGGGCAGGCACCGCAGAGAAGATCGCGAGCTCACCGGGCCGGCGGGCTCGCCGGGCCCTCCGGGTCCGGAGGCGCACGAGGCGCGCGCGGCCGGGGCCGGTCCGCCGTGGCCGGACGCGCCGCACGGCGATCCCCCGGTTCGCGGTGCACCGCGAACCGCCCTCACCGGCAACGGTGCCGTGCGGGACGATCCCGGTGGCGGGCCGGACCAGGTAGGCGGCCAGCCGTCGGCGGCCATCGGCGGCGCACGGGCCCGGGTGCGGAAGGGACCGTTCGGGACCGCGCCGGTGGCGCCGCCACCCGCGGCCCCGGCCCCGGCGCGTGGCCGTCGCGGGGCACGGCCCGCGGTCCAGGGTGATGCCAGGCAGCAGTGGTACGAGGCCGAGCGTGGGTACCTGCCCACCCCGCGTCAGCCAAGCGTGGGCCAGCGGGCGGGCGGCGCGGCCCGGTTGCCGTTCGCGTACGCGCACGCGCCGGGACGGCCGAGCATCGGCGACGGCCGGCGGAACTGCGGGACGCTCGAATCGGTCCTGTGGCGGCAGTGGGAGGCGGACCAGGCCCCGCCGCCCGAGGCGGTGCTGGCCATCGACCGGCTCGCCGAACTGCCGCAGTCCATCAAGGACGTGCTGGCGGCGGGGCTCGACGGCATCTTCGTCGGGCCGGGCGGCGTCCCGCAACTGGACGACATGACGGCGTTGCGCGGGGTGCCGCTCCCGTCTGGGCGCGCGACCTGGGACGCGTGCGCCGGCGCCTACGGTGAGCGCAAGATCGTGGTCGGCACGAGGCCGTCGCCCACACCCGACGTCATGTGCCACGAGATCGGGCATGCCCTGGACGACCTGGACTCACCGGCCGGGACCAAGTGGCAATCGGACTCGGCCGAATTCCGCATGCTCTACGATCAGTGCCAGCCGAACCTCGCCAGCGACTTTCACCGGCAGCGCGGTGGGCTCGGCCGCAAGGAGTTCTTCGCGGACGCGTTCGCGGCGATCGCCTCCAGACAGAGGCCGGCGCTGGTGGACATGCTCGGCGGGGACACCCGGACGGCGCTGAACGTGATGCTCTACTTCAACAGGCGTTATGGCATCTAGGGTGAGCGAGATGTTCGTCATTCGGCTACCGAACGGGAACCTGAGGGTTCCGCAGACCGCCGTCGGTAACGACGGGCGCATCATCGGCGACGCCTACGTCGAGATCGGGCCGCAGGACGCGGACTACGCCCGGCTGGCCGGCCAGGCCATGACCGAGGACGAGGCCGCGCAGCGCCGCGCCGCGTGGCGTGACGGTGACGAGGCCCTGCTACGGGAGTTCCAGGAGTTCGCGCGGCAGAACGCCGACTACCGGTGGACCGAGCCGGGCGACGATCCCGACCAGACGTGAGCGCGGCCCCGGCGAGAGCGGGGCCGGACGTGCCGATCGATTGAACGGAATGTTCCCCGGCCTGCGGCCGTAGGGGTGAGCCCCCACGCTGATATCCGGACGTCGCGGCCGGCACGGGACGCGGGACAGTGCCCGCGCCGGCCGCGGTGTCTCAGAGCATCGGGTGGCCGTCGGCCGACGGTTCTCCCTCGCCGCGGAGCAGTGCGCGCACCTCCGACTCGCGGAAACGCCTGTGCCCCCCAGGTGTGCGGATGCTCGTGATCCGGCCCGACGCTGCCCAGCGGGTGACGGTCTTCGGGTCGACCCGGAAGAGCGCCGCGACCTCCCCTGGTGTTAGCAGCCGTTCATTGTTGCCGTCCAACTTAGTCCCCTCCCAGTTTTGTCCCGCCAGCCCAAGAACTTGAGCCTGACCTAAGTTTGGCGAGTAACGAGTGCTTTCTGCCTAGATTTCGCAAAATTGGAACGTGCCGATTATGCGCTGTGGCTCCTCGCTTACTGTGGCGACATGCGTCAACTCGTAACGATCGACCAGATCAGGGCGGCCGCGAAGCGGATCGACAACGTTGCCGTTTACACGCCGCTTGTTCCGTTGCGTAGATCGTCACCGCCGCTGTTGCTGAAGCCCGAATCGCTCCAGCCGGTGGGTTCCTTCAAGCTGCGCGGCGCCTACGCGGCGATCAGCGCGCTGCCGGACGACGTGCGACGGCGCGGGGTGGTCGCGCACTCGAGCGGCAACCACGGCCATGCGGTTGCGTACGCCGCCGCGGTGCTCGGCATTCCGGCCGTGGTCGTGGTGCCCGAAACGGCGCCGACGGCCAAGACGGACGCGATCCTGGCCTACGGAGCGGAACTCGTCACGGTCGCGCCCACCATGGCGGCGCGCGAGGCGGCGTCCGCCGAGCTGGTGGAGCGGCACGGTTACACCCTCGTCCCGCCCTTCGACGATCCCGGGGTGATCGCGGGACAGGGCACCATCGGCCTGGAGATCATGGCCGACCGCCCGGACGTGGACCTCATCGTCGTGCCGGTCAGCGGCGGCGGCCTGATCTCGGGCATCGCCACGGCGGCCCGGGCCATCAATCCGGACGTCACGGTGGTCGGCGTCGAGCCCGAGTTCGCCGCCGACGCCCGCGACTCGCTGCGGACCGGAGAGCGGGTCGCCTGGCCGGCCGCGTCCGCCCAACGCACGGTCGCCGACGCCCTCCGGGTGGAGCGAATCGGAGAACTGCCGTTCGCGCACATGCGGCGGGACGTGGCCGGGATTGTCACGGTCACCGACGAGCAGATGCTGGCCGCCGTACGGCGACTGGCGCTGGCGGCCCACGTCGTGGCCGAGCCCGGCGGGGCGGCGGCCGTCGCCGCCTGCCTGTTCCGCGCGGACGAGCTTCCGGCCGCCCGCACCCGGGTCGCCGTGGTCTCCGGCGGCAACATCGATCCGGCCCTGCTGGCCCGGGTCATCGGGGACCCGGAGTACGCCGGGCCCGCGGCGCCCGGCCGGAATGAGCAGCCCGGAGCCGGGCCAGGGCCGGCCGGCGGCTAGTCTGGCACTGTCATGCGTACCGCACTTTCCTACACGTCGGCGCGGATCGTCCTCTTCCTGGTGGCGGTCGTGCTCCTGTACCTGGCCGGGGCCCGCGGACTGCTGCTCGCCGCGCTGGCCCTCCTGGTCAGCGGCATAGCCAGCTTCATCCTGCTGTCCCGGCAGCGGGACATCATGTCCGGCGCGCTCGCGTCCCGGCTGGGCCGGGTCCGCAACCGCGCCGCCGACCTGAACGCCCGCCTCGACGAGGGCGCCCGCGCCGAAGACGAGGACTGACCCGCCTTCCCGGGGTCAGCGGCCGCGGCGGTCCTGCGGGGCGGGCAGCCAGCCACCCGTGGTGAGCAGGTCCAGCACGGCATCGGCCGCGGCCTGCCGGGACATCGCCGAGGTGTCGAGGGTCAGGTCGGCGTCACGCGGCTCCTCGTACGGATCGGAGATGCCGGTGAAGTTGCCGATCAGCCCGGCGCGGGCCTTCGCGTACAGGCCCTTGCGGTCCCGGGCCTCGCAGACGTCCAGCGGCGTGGCCACGTGGACGAGCAGGAAGTCGCCGGCCTCCTCCGCCATCTCGCGCACCCTGGCCCGGGCCGACGCGTAGGGCGCGATCGGCGCGCAGATGGCGATGCCGCCGTGCCGCGCGACCTCGGCGGCGACATAGCCGATCCGGACGATGTTCAGGTCGCGGTCGGCGCGGGAGAACGTCAGCCCGGCGGAAAGCAGCCGCCGCACCCGGTCGCCGTCCAGCAGCGACACCGTCCGGTCGCCGCGTTCGGCCAGCGCGTCACGCAGGTCGCGCGCGACGGTGGACTTGCCGGAGCCGGACAGCCCGGTGAAGAAGATCACCAGGCCCCGGTGGCCGCGTGGCGGCCGGGCCCGCCGTAGCTCGCTGGCCACGCCCTCCGGGGTGAACCAGGGCGGAAGCTCTTCGCCGCGGTCGAGCAGGTCGGTCAGCTCGTCGGAGTTCAGCTCGCTCCGCTCGGCACCGGGCTCGATCAGCGACAGCGGCCGCCACACCTCCGACCGCGGGTCGTAGGCCCAGTCGCCGGCCGAGATGACCGGTATCGCCACGCCGGGCAGCTCCACCGGGCCGCTGCGGGTGCCGTTGCCGTTGGAGCCCAGCCAGATGCCGGCGACCTCGGTCGGCTCGGCGAGCAGGTGCGTCGCGCCGTAGGCCGCGGCCACCAGCGCCCTGGCCCGCAGCTCCGCGCGGCCGTCGCCGCCCCGCGGCCGCAGCGGGACCGGCACCACCATCGTGCCGGCCGGAAGATGCTGGCAGGCGGCGAGCACGGCGCGCACCAGCGACTCGGGCCTGACCACGAGCTCGGCCGGCCCCGCCACCAGCGGGAGCAGCAGCAGCCGCGCCTTCATCTGGTCGGACAGGTGCCGTAGCTGCCCGATCTGGCGGCGGTGCAGGGGACCCCTGGTCACGCAGGCCAGCACCGGGCCGTCGGCCAGTTCGGAGCGGACCTCGGCCGGCCGGCGGCGCAGCCGCCGGAACGGGCCGTGCTCGGGCTCGCGCAGCGCGGTGACCGGGCCGGCCAGGCGCACGCCCGCCGGACCGCCGTCGCCGGTACCCGCCGCGGGGACGCGCTCGGTGATCTCCAGGAGCGCGAGGGGGGTGCCCTCCTGGTCCTGGAGGACCAGGTGGCCCGCGTCGGCCGGGACGGCATCCCCCGGCACCTCCAGCGTGACCGGGAACGGCCACGGCGTCCCGTCGGCCAGCGTGCCGCGCTCGGCCACCGCCGCCAGGTCCGCCGTGTCCATGAAGCCGGCCAGCGGCTGGTAAGTCCCGGAAGTCAGCAACTCAAGCTCTGCGAGCTGCTCCTCGCCTGGTGTCCACGCGGGCCAGTCCGCCAGCTCACTGGGAAGGCCCGCCATCGCCTCCGCGCTCAAGTTTGCCTCACTCTGCTCATCGCCACCGGATGCGGTCGACCATGCGCCCGCATTGCCGTGGCGCACCCCACCCAGGCCAAGCGGGCGTTCCGACCCTGCCCGCTCGCCTTCTGCCGTACAACCATACGGAGGGCCAGGTCCTGTCCGTGGCCCTAACGTCAGTGTTCGCATCGCGGCCCCGCCGCCGGGCGCACCGCCGGCCGGTCCCCGGCACCCGCGGGCGCGTCGCATTGGCAGGTCGGCTGACTTCTTAACCGACCGCCATTCCAACATCGTCGCCGTATCGCGGGCCGGAGGCAAGGCACACCGCCGCGCGGTGCGGCCCGAACTACCTGGCAGGACTTCGATGGCCGGGGCCCGAAATCAGACAAGACGGGCGAAACGGTCCTCTGGCTTGCGGATGACGTACAGCAGCTCGTCGTGCTCGTCGGTGCGCCGGCCACGGGTCAGCCGGGCGATCAGCGACTGCGCCGCCGACACCGCGGCGGCCAGCCGGCCGGGCCGCCCGGGTACCGTGCGGGCCGCCTCGCGCCGCGTGATGACCAGGCCGTGGGTGAGCGCGTACGCCTGGATGCCGTGCGCGCAGACCAGCGGGTCGTAGACGGCCGGGAACGGGCCCGGCTCCCCGGGGTGCAGCCGCGCCCAGAGCGCCTTCCTGGCCGCCCGGGGCAGCAGGCGGTCGAGCGCCGCGGCGGCGCAGTCCCGGTCGCGCACGCGGAGCAGCAGCAGGCCGCCCGGCCGGAGCGCGGTCACGAACCGGTCCAGCACCAGCGGGGCGTTCGAGATGCGCTCCAGCAGGAAACCGCAGTAGACGATGTCGAACGAGCGGGCGGGCAGCGGGATCGTCCGCAGGTCACCGACCAGGACATCGCCGCGCGGTGCATCCGGCCCCTCGTCCCGGCCGTCATCCGGCGGGCCCGCGCGATGACGCGGGGCGCCCTGGCCGGAATCGCCGGCGCGGCGTGCGCCGTCGGTGGTGTCCACCGTGGTCACGCTGATCTCGAAGCCGTCTTCGCGGAGCTTGGCCAGGCCGAGTTCTTCGATCGGCGTCCGGGACCCGGCCTGGAGCACGGCGACCGGCCGGCCGAGCGCCTGATACAGGTAGTCACGGGTGGGCCGGGCGAACAGTTCCCGCTCGGACCTGGCCCGGCGGTCCTGGCTTTCCGCCATCTGCCGAGCTCTGCTCGCCGCGTGCCGGGCCCGCACCACCGCGCGCCGGGCCTCGCCCGAGGCCTCGGCGCCACCTCCTCGGGCGGCTTCGTTCCCGGCAGCTGACATAAAACAAATCGTAGTCAATCGATTACGAATCGTTGACCAACGGCGCGGGAGTTTCGGCGCGTCTCCGGGACCGCCGGCGGGCGGCCGGGCGGGAACGAGACGTAAACTCTGTTTGTTGTCACGAAGCACGACCCCCCGTCTTTCACGAGTGCGGGAGGTTTACGCATGCCCGGGATCAGGCGGTCCGGGGGTCAGGCCGTCCGGCCGCGCCGTCCGGAACCAGTTCCCAGAGGCAACAGTGCCTTCACCACTTAGTGCCGTTACTACAGGGACAACATGAGTCTTGCTGGAATTCTCGGTGTCATCGCGGACGATCCGCGACTGAGCCGTGCCTTCGAGATCGGGGCCGCGCAGACCGCGCGGGCCGCGGGCGACGCGGGTCCAGGCCCGCGGGGCGACACGGTGGCGCCGGATCTGGCGGGCGTCGACCTCGTTGCGCCGCCCGCCCTGCGGCCCGTGCTCACCGCGGCGATCGCGGCGCGCCTCGGGCGTTTCGTGCTCGCGGTGACCGCCACGGCCCGCGAGGCCGACGACCTGGCGGCGTCGCTCGGTTCCTTCCTGCCCGCCGGGAGCGTCGCCTCCTTCCCGGGCTGGGAGACGCTGCCGCACGAGCGGCTGTCGCCGCGTTCCGACACCGTCGGGCAGCGGCTCGCGGTGCTGCGCAGGCTGGCCCACCCCGAGGCGCCCGGCGAGACGAGCGGCGAGCCCGGGCCGACCGGGCCGACCGGGCCCACCGGGCCCACCGGGCCGCTCACGGTGGTGGTCACCCCGGTCAGGTGCCTGCTCCAGCCCATCGTCGGCGGCCTCGGCGACCTGGAGCCGGTCCGGCTGCGCGCGGGGGACACCTGCGACCCGGACGAACTGCTCACCCGGCTGGTCGAGATCGGTTACTCCCGCGAGGACCTGGCGGGCCGGCGCGGTGACGTGGCGGTGCGCGGCGGGATCATCGACGTGTTCTCGCCGATCGACGAGCACCCGGTGCGGATCGAGTTCTTCGGCGACACGGTGGAGGAAATCCGCTACTTCAAGGTGGCCGACCAGCGCAGCCTGGGCGAGGCACCGCAGGGCCTGTGGGCGCCGCCCTGCCGCGAGCTCCTGCTCACCCCGGCCGTGCGGGACCGCGCCAAGGAACTGGCCGCCACCTACCCTGGCCTGTCCGAGGTGCTCGGCAAGATCGCCGACGGGATCGCGGTCGAGGGTATGGAGGCGTTCGCGCCGGTCCTCGCCGACCGGATGGACCTGCTCACCGACTACGTCCCGGCCGGCGGCGTCCTGGTCGCCTGCGATCCGGAGCGGATCCGGACCAGGGCCGCCGAGCTGGTCAGCACCAGCCAGGAGTTCCTGGAGGCGTCGTGGGTGAACGCCGCGGCCGGTGGCGAGGTGCCGATCGACCTCGGAGCCGCGGCGTTCCAGCCCATCGCCCGGATTCGGGAGGCGGCCCGGGAGCGCCGGCTGCCGTGGTGGACGATCGAGCCGTTCGGTGGTGCCTACCCCGAGGACGACGCACCGGGCGGGGACCCGAATGGGGCAACATTCGGAATAGACGCCAGCCCCGCGAAGGGGTATCGCGGCGCTACGGCGGATGTGATCTCGGACGTGCGCGGCTGGCTGTCCGACGGGTGGCGGGTCGTCCTCGTCACCGAGGGGCACGGTCCCGCGCAGCGGCTGACCGAACTGCTGCGCGGTGAGGGACTCGGCGCCCGGATGGAGGACGTCGAGTCCGCGCCCGAGCCGGCCGTGCCGTACGTGTCGACCGGCCTGCTCGGGCACGGATTCACCTGGCCCGCGGTCAAGCTGGCGGTGCTCACCGAGAACGACCTGTCCGGCCAGCCGGGCGGCCGGTCCAGCACCAAGGACATGCGGCGGATGCCGAGCAGGCGCCGCGGCGGGGTGGACCCGCTCCAGCTCACCCCGGGCGACTACGTGGTGCACGAGCAGCACGGCGTCGGCCGGTACCTGGAGATGACCAGCCGGACGGCGGCCGGGGCCACCAGGGAGTACCTGGTCATCGAGTACGCGCCGAGCAAGCGCGGGCAACCGCCGGACCGGCTGTACGTGCCGACCGACCAGCTCGACGAGGTCACCAAGTACTCCGGCGGCGAGGCGCCGAGCCTGCACCGGCTGGGCGGGGCGGACTGGGCCAAGGCCAAGGGCCGCGCGCGGAAGGCGGTGCGGCAGATCGCCGCCGAGCTGATCCGGCTGTATTCGGCGCGGACCGCCTCGCCGGGGCACGCGTTCGGCCCGGACACGCCGTGGCAGCGCGAACTGGAGGACGCGTTCCCGTACGTGGAGACGGGCGACCAGCTCGCGGCCATCGACGAGGTCAAGCGCGACATGGAGCGCAGCGTGCCGATGGACCGGCTGATCTGCGGCGACGTCGGTTACGGCAAGACCGAGATCGCGGTGCGCGCGGCGTTCAAGGCCGTCCAGGACGGCATGCAGGTGGCCGTGCTCGTGCCGACCACGCTGCTCGTCCAGCAGCACTACTCGACGTTCAGCGAGCGGTACGCGCCGTTCCCGGTGAAGGTGCGGGCGCTGTCCCGCTTCCAGAGCGCCGCCGAGACCGCGGAGACGCTGCGCGGGCTGGCCGAGGGCACGATCGACGTGGTCATCGGCACCCACAAGCTGCTGTCGCCGGAGACCCGGCTGCGCAAGCTGGGCCTGGTGATCATCGACGAGGAGCAGCGGTTCGGCGTGGAGCACAAGGAGTACCTCAAGCGGCTGCGCACCGAGGTCGACGTGCTGAGCATGTCCGCGACCCCGATCCCGCGCACCCTGGAGATGGGCGTCGCGGGCATCCGGCAGATGTCCACCATCCTGACCCCGCCGGAGGAACGTCACCCTGTGCTGACGTTCGTCGGGCCCTACGACGAGAAGCAGATCGCCGCGGCCGTGCGGCGCGAACTGCTCCGCGACGGGCAGGTCTTCTTCGTGCACAACCGGGTCGCCTCGATCGGGAAGGTGGCGGCCAGGATCGCCGAACTGGTGCCGGAGGCCAGGGTGGCGGTCGCGCACGGCCAGATGAACGAGCACACGCTCGAAAACATCATGGTGGACTTCTGGGACGGCAAGTTCGACGTGCTGGTGGCCACGACGATCGTGGAATCCGGGCTCGACATCCCCAACGCCAACACGCTGATCGTGGACCGGGCCGACACGTACGGACTGTCCCAGCTGCACCAGCTCAGGGGCCGGGTCGGCCGCGGGCGGGAGCGGGCCTACTCCTACTTCCTCTACCCGCCCGAGCGGACCATGACCGAGACCGCACACGAGCGGCTGGCCACCGTGGCGCAGCACACCGAGATGGGCGCGGGCATGTACGTGGCGCTGAAGGACCTGGAGATCCGGGGCGCGGGCAACCTGCTCGGCGGCGAGCAGTCCGGCCACATCGCGGGCGTCGGGTTCGACCTGTACGTCCGCATGATCGGCGAGGCGGTCAACGAGCTCAAGGGCGAGGGGCCGGCCGACCGGCCCGAGGTCCGGGTCGAGCTGCCGGTGAACGCCCACATCCCGCACGACTACCTGCCCGGCGAGCGGCTCCGGCTGGAGGCCTACACGCGGATCGCCGCGATCGACGCCGACGAAGACGTGGTGGCGGTGCGCGACGAGCTGACCGACCGGTTCGGCCAGCTGCCCGAGCCCGTCCTCAACCTGCTTGAGGTGGCCAGGCTGCGGGCCAGGGCGCGGAGGGCGGGGCTGACCGACATCACGCTCCAGGGCAATCACGTCCGGTTCGCGCCGGTCGAGCTGCCGGAGTCCCGGCAGGTCCGCGTGCAACGGCTGTACCCGAGGACACTGATCAAGGCGGCAGTGCGTACGATGCTGGTGCCGGTGCCGAAGGCGACGCCTGGGTCGTCGGCACCCGCGGGAGGCTCTCTTGCGTCCCGCGGCCGGTCCCTGGCCAGCGGACAGGTCGCACTCGGCGGCCAGCCGCTGCGTGACCGGGAGATGCTCGCCTGGTGCGCCGAGCTGATCGACGCGGTGTTCGGCGAGCTGGTCCCGGCCGGCGGGGCGAACGCTGGAAACGGTACGAAGGCATGAGAAGGGAAATCGCTGTGCGCCGCACACCGATCAGGGCCGCCACCGCGGCCAAGGCCGCCATCGCCGCTGCCGCCGCCGGCGGCCTGATCGTCGGCTGCGCCCCCGTCAAGATGGGCGCGGCGGCGACCGTGGGCAGCGAGCGGATCACCATCGGGCAGCTCGACAGCGAGGTCTCGCAGCTCAACAAGGCGTACCAGCCGTACGCCAACGCGGTCCAGCTCACCGCCGCGCAGATGCCGAAGGAGGTGCTGAGCTGGCTGATCAGGTTCCAGGTCCGTGACGACATGGCGCGCGCCGAGGGCCTGTCGGTCTCCCGCACCCAGGAACAGCAGGCTCTCGCGGACATCTACTCCCAGGCCCAGGCGCAGGCGGCGCAGGCCGGCGTGAACAACGTCAGCCTCAACGAACTCGCCGTGGCCAACGGGCTGCCGCCGGACCTGCTGAACCAGCTCGGCCACTACCAGGCCATCGAGATCGCTTACGCCGAGAACAAGAACGGCGGCAAGCTGCCGACCGCCACCAGCAAGGTCAACGCGATCACCACCGAGTTCAACAAGGCCGAGTGCCTGACGTACAAGAGCCAGCCGGTGGCCGTGAACCCGCAGTTCGGCACCATGAACTACAGCCAGGGCCAGTACTCGGTCGTCGCGGCGCCGGACACGCTGTCCCGCGCCCAAGGGTCATCATCCGGGTCCAGCAGTTCGGGGTCGTCTCCCTCGTGCTGACCGACGCCGGCCGGCCGGCTGGCCGGCTGATCCTGCTGGCGACCAGTCCCCGGGTGGCGCCCGGCCTGCTGAGCTGGCAGGCATGGGAGGCGCTGCGCGGCGCGGCCCGGGTGCTGGCCGGCTCGGCCGATCATCCCCAGCTGCCGGCGCTGGCCGCCGCGGGAATCGGTTACGAGATCGTGGCACTGCCACCGGCCCCCGCCCTGCCGGACGTTCCTGCGCCGGACGTTCCTGCGCCGGATCCGAGCGGCGGCGGTGTCCGGGAGGCGGACCGGCGGCTGGCCCGGTTGCTGGCCGAGGCGGCGGCCGGCGTGGACGGCACCGTGGTGTGGCTGGCGGGCAACGGCGCGCCGGGCCGGCGCGCCGCGGGCGAGGCCGCCGGCGGCCGGACCGATGAGCGCGGCACCCTCGAAGCCGCGCTGCGCGAGTTGCCGGACGGCCCGGAGGTGGCCGTGCTGGAGGGCTCGGCCGACCTGCCCGGAGCCCGGCTGCTCGACCTGGTGGCCACCATGGAGGTGCTCCGCGCCGAATGCCCCTGGGACGCCAAGCAGACGCATGAGTCGCTCGCGCCGCACCTGCTGGAGGAGCCTTACGAGGCGCTGGAGGCGCTGGAGCAGGGTGACCACGCCGCCCTGCGCGAGGAACTCGGTGACGTCCTGCTCCAGGTGGTCTTCCATGCCAAGGTGGCGTCCGAGCGGGACGACGGCACCGGTTTCACCGTCGACGACGTCGCGGACGGCATCGTGACCAAGCTGGTCCGCAGGCACCCGCACGTGTTCGCCGGCGTGGCCGTGGCCGACGCCGACGAGGTCAAGCGGAACTGGGACGCGATCAAGAAGGCCGAGCGGGCCGAGCGGGCCGAGCCGGGCGATTCGCCGTCCTCCGTGCTGGACGGGGTGCCGTTCGCGCAGCCCGCGCTGGCGCTGGCCGCGCAGCTTCAGCGCCGTGCGGTACGGGGCGGCGTACCCGAGGACGTTATCGCGGCAGCCCGGCCAGCGGCGTCCGGGCCAGCGGCGGACCAGCCGGCGGCGGATCTCGGCGATCGGCTGTTCGAGCTGGTCACCCGGGCCCGGGCGGCGGGCCTGGACCCCGAGATCGAGCTGCGGGCGGCCGCCCGCCGGTTCGGCGAGCGGGTGCGGGCCTGGGAACGGGAACAGCCCGATCTCGGATGACCGGGTAAACCAGTCGTCCGTCCCCGGCGTCACCTAGGTAAGAGGATGCCCAACTTGGCCGTTTTGAGCGGTTAGGGCGCTTCGGCCTAAAGGGTGATGGGGGCAATGCGCAGAGTCGGGCGAATCCGTGCGATCCTGGCTCTGGCCGCCGCCGCCCTCGGCGTCGCCCTGGCCTGCTGCGGCGCTGCTGGTGCCGCGGTTGCCCGCGCGGCCTCACCCACCCCGTCCCAGGCCGCGCCGGCAACCGCCCCGGCGCCGAAGACCGTTGTCACGTTCGCCTGGGGCGGTGGCAACGCCAGCCAGATGCCCGGGCTGTCGCTGTTCCGCCGGTACGGGATGCACGCCACCTACTACGTGCCCTCCGGGCTGGTCTGCTTCCCGGGCAAGACCACGAACTGTGCCCACTCCCAGTACCTGACGCTCGCGGACATGCACAAGATCGCCGCGGACGGGAACGAGATCGGCGGCCTATCGGTCAACCACACCCAGCTGGACCAGTTGCCCACCGCCGAAGCCAAACGGGAGATCTGCGACGACCGGGTGAACCTGACCGGCTGGGGGTTCACCGTCACCGACTTCGCCTACCCGTTCGCGGTCGAGCACTCGAGTGCGGAAGCCCTGGTCAAGCAGTGCGGCTACAACAGCGGCCTGGGCGCCGGGCAGGTCACCGGCGCCGGAATCTGCGAGCGGTGCGGCCTGTACGCGGAGACGATCCCGCCCCGGGATCCGATGCTCATCCGTGCCCCCGTCGAGGTGAACGCCTCGCCGGTGCACTGGACGCCCGAAACGTTCGAGTCGATCGTGCAGAAGGCGCAGGAGCACGGCGGTGGCTGGATCGTCTTCCTCATCCACGACATCTGTCCCGGCTACTGCAAGTACGGGATCACGCAGCCGCAACTCCAGCAGGTGCTGGCCTGGATGAGCCGCCATCGCCACACCGGCCCGGGCCTGCGGGTCGAGACGGTCCGCCAGGTCATCGGCGGCAGGGACAAGCCCGCGGCCGAGGGGCCGGTCCCGCCGAAGATCGGCGGCGCCGGCGTGCTCAACGCCGATCTGGCCAACGTCGCCGGCGGTCAGCCCGTGTGCTTCCAGCCCGCCGACTACGGGTCCAACTCGGTACGGTTCAGTTACCAGCCGGGCGCCGGACCGGGCGGTGGTGGCGCGGAGACGGTCAGCATGACCAGCGCGACATCGGGTGATGCGAAGCTGGTGGAACAGACCGACCTGGGGGAATGCTCGCCACCCGTCGCGGCGAACCACAAGTACGTCGTCGGAGCGTGGTACAAGTCCAGCTCGGCCACGCAGTTCGACCTCTACTACCGCAACCGGATCGGGGCCTGGGCCTACTGGACCTCGGGCCCCCGCTTCGGGGCCACGGCGGACTGGAAACACGTCTCGTGGATCACCCCGGCCGCGCCGGCGGACGCGACCGCGATCAGCTTCGGCCTGGCCATCGGCGAGCGCGGGCAGGTGACGACCACTGGTTACAGCCTGGCGGCGGCCCCGCCCGATCTGGCCATGCTGCTCACGCTCATCGTCGTCGGGTTGCTCGTCGTGGTGCCGCTCGCCGGCTGGAAGATCTGGCGGCTGCGGCTGGACCGCGCCCGGCGCACGGCGGCACGCCGGCCCGGGACCTCCGGTGAAGCCGGTGAGACCACCGGCTGGCCCGGCAGGGACGAGCTCACCACCGGTGTGGCGGCCGGCCGGAAGTGGATGGCCGGGCCGCCCGTGCATCAGGTGGTGATCGATCCGGCGCAGGACGACCCGCCGTCCGAATGAGGTAGCCGGAACCGTCCAAATGCCGGAGCCGTTCCCGCCCCGCCGCCCCTAAGGTTTGCGCCG
>Ga0070737_10004187_pt1 | contig 14750 bp, 14 predicted proteins | sample Coa_R1_10_FD_66438 | JGI IMG/M metagenome (GOLD analysis project Ga0070737, IMG submission 66438) | Surface soil microbial communities from Centralia Pennsylvania, which are recovering from an underground coalmine fire - Coalmine... | ecosystem: Environmental > Terrestrial > Soil > Unclassified...
GGGCTATACATGCTCGTTCGCGAGTACCCCGACTGCTCCCGAGATGCTCGGGTGATCGGCTCGATCGTCGACTACCGTTATGCGCCCGATGATCCGGAAGCCGCGACCGACGTGCTGGCGGCGCCGACTACCCGGATCATTTCGCTGACGATCACCGAAGGCGGCTACCGCGACCCCGACGGGCTCGCGTTCGGGCTGATCACCGAGGCTTTGGCCAGGCGCCGCGACCGCGGGATCGCCGCACTGACGATTCTGTCCTGCGACAACATCGAGGGCAACGGTAAAGTCGCACGGCAAGCGGTGCTGGCGAACGCCGAATGCCGGAATCCCGGGCTGGCCGAATGGGTGGCGGAACACGCCCGGTTTCCGAATTCGATGGTGGACCGCATTACCCCGGCGACCACGCCGGAGATGGCGGCGAGGGTGCAGCGCGAGTTCGGGGTAGCCGACCGCTGGCCGGTGCTCACCGAGCCGTTCACCGCCTGGGTCATCGAAGACGACTTCGCAGACGGCAGACCGCCGTTGGAACAAGCGGGTGTGCTGCTGGTCGACGACGTCGCCCCATACGAGTTGATGAAGCTGCGACTGCTGAACGCGGGTCATCAGTGCCTGTGCTACTTCGCCCATCTGTGCGGCTACGAGTTCGTTCACGACGCGGCCCGCGATCCGCTATTCGCAAAGTTCTTGCTCGCCTATTTCGAATCCGAGGCCATCCCTACGCTGCCGCCGGTGCCCGGCGTCGATCTGCATCATTACAGCCGCACACTGATCGAGCGGTTCGCCAACCCGGGCGTGGGCGACAGGGTTGCACGGCTGTGCGCCTACTCATCGGATCGGATCCCGAAATGGCTACTTCCCGTCATCCGTGACAACCTGGCCCGCGACGGACCGGTCCGCCTGGCGGCGGCCACGGTGGCCAGCTGGGCTCGCTATGCCGAGGGCGTCGATGAGCGAGGTAAGCCGATCGACGTGGTGGACCAGCTGGCCGACTCGCTGGTGCCGATCGCCCGGTCCCAGCACGAGGATCCGATCGCGTTCATCGACACCGCCTTGTTCGGGGATCTGGCCTGCCATCCGCGCTTCGTCCAGGCATACCGCTGGGCACTGGATTCGTTGCACCGCAAAGGAGCACGGGCCACGCTGGAAGCCCTCGTGCAATGACCCGGGGGCTGGTGATCGGGGAAGCGTTGATCGACGTCGTCGAGCGCGGCGGGCGGATCACCGGGGAATATGTCGGCGGCAGCCCGCTCAACGTCGCCGTCGGACTGGCGCGGTTGGGCCACGATGTCGACTTCATCACCCACATCGGCGACGACGCTCACGGCGGGCGTATCGCTGATTACGTGAAGTCCTCAGGCGCACAAATACTTTCGGGAAGCTTCAGTGCGGCCAGGACACCGACCGCACGGGTCCGCGTGGCCGACGGGGGGCTGGCGGACTATGAATTCGACCTCGACTGGCGGCTTGCCGCAACCCCGACCGCGGCACCACCTGCCGTAGTGCACACCGGTTCCATCGCAGCCGTGCAGGAGCCCGGCTGCCTGGCGGTGGCGGCGCTCGTCGACGCATACCGGGTTTCGGGCACCGTCACGTTGGATCCCAATGTGCGACCGGCGCTGATCGCCGACCGTGACGTGGCCCGCGAACGGCTCGAGCGCCTCGTCGCGCGCAGCGACGTCGTGAAGGCTAGTGAGGAGGACCTGCGCTGGGTCGATCCCGACCGCACGCCGGAGCAGATCGCGCGGGCCTGGCTGGCGCTGGGCCCGTCGATCGTGGCGGTGACGACGGGCGCTCGCGGTGCATTCGCGGTGTGCGCGGCGGGCCGGGCGGACGTAGCGGCCCGGCCGGTCGAGGTGGTGGACACCGTCGGGGCCGGTGACGCGTTCATGGTCGGCCTCATCGATTGGCTGTGGCGATCGGGGCTGTTGGGCGCTGACCGGCGCGAGAGCCTGCGCCGGATCGGCCTGGACGCGCTGATCGCAGCGCTGCAGGCGGCGGCAGGGCTAGCGGCGTTGACCGTTGCCCGTGCGGGTCCAGATATGCCCGATCGGCCGGCCCGGGACGCCGCGGCCAAGCCCCGCTAGACGCTTATCCCGCCGCTACTGCGGGCATACTGGCGGTATGCGTTCCATCTGGAAGGGTTCGATCGCCTTCGGGTTAGTGAACGTCCCTGTCAAGGTGTACAGCGCCACCGAGGACCACGACATCAAGTTCCATCAGGTGCACGCCAAAGACAACGGACGAATCCGCTACCAGCGGGTGTGCGAAGTGTGCGGCGAAGTCGTCGAGTACCGCGATGTGGCGAGGGCATACGAATCCGACGAGGGCCAGATGGTGGTGATCACCGACGAGGATCTCGCGACGCTGCCGGAAGAGCGCAGCCGAGAAATCGAAGTGCTCGAATTCGTCCCGGCCAGCGATCTCGACCCGATGATGTACGACCGCAGCTACTTTTTGGAGCCGGACTCGAAAACCACGAAATCATATGTGCTGCTGGCGAAAACACTCGCTGATACCGACCGGGTGGCGATCGTGCACTTCACCTTGCGCAACAAAACACGGCTTGCGGCGTTGCGGGTCAAGGACTTCAGCAAGCGTGAGGTGATGGTTGTGCATACGCTGTTGTGGCCCGATGAGATCCGTGATCCCGACTTTCCGGTGCTCGACAAGAAGGTCGAAATCAAACCCGCGGAGCTCAAAATGGCTGGTCAGGTGGTCGAGTCTATGGCCGTGGATTTCAATCCCGACCGCTATCACGACGACTACCAGGAGCAGCTGCGCGAGCTGGTTGAAGCCAAACTGCAAGGTGGCCAAGCATTTACAGCCGAAGAGCAGCCGACCGAACTGGACGAGACCGAGGACGTATCCGACTTGCTGGCCAAGCTGGAAGCCAGTGTGAAGGCGCGTTCCGGCCCCGGAAAGCCGCCAGCGGAAAAGACGACCGCCAAGAAGGCCCCGGCGAAGAAGGCCGCCGGGACGACGGCCAAAAAAGCGCCGGCGAAAAAGTCGCGCGCCAAAGCTGGAACCCGGTCCTAGATACGTCGAACGTCAGCGTTTGAGCTTGCCGTCGCGCACGTCGCTTAGCGCCTCTTCCAGCGTCTGATACAGCGGAAAAGCCTCGTCGAGGCCGGTCAGCTGAATCGGCCGCCGGGTTGCCGGACCGCGGGCCACGACAGCGAACGGCGCTGATTTGCTGACTTCCTCGTGGGTGGCGGCCAGTAGCCGAAGCCCGGCCGACGCCAGGAATTCGACAGCCGTGAGGTCGATGACCAGTCCCGCTGGATTGTCGCCGATCACACCACCGATGGCGTCTTCCAGGGCGGGAATGGTGACCAGATCGACTTCACCGGCGACGGCGAGCACGACGACGTCGTCGCGATTGCCAATTGAGATGGAGATCGGATCCGTAGCAGACAACGGCCATCCTTATCCGGCGGTCGATCGCTCTTTGCTGAACGGTCCGAGCCTAATCCGTGGTTTCGCAGCGGAAAAATCATACTTCAGCAGATCAGTCGCCGTTCCTCAAGCTACTCTCTGCAGGGGTTCGAGGTTGGGCGCAGCCAGTGGAAGCCGGGAGGTTAGATGTCTGATTCGTCGACAGACTTGGCGACCGCCACCGCCGCCACCCAGGCAGCCGGCATCTCCAGTGAGGGTCTGCTGCCACAGCTGGTGCAACACCTGCGCCAAAACCGAACCGCGCTGCGTGAGGAGTGGGCACGCCGGATCACCGAGGCCGAACTGCTCACCGCGATGTCACCGGAGGAGCTGTTCTCGGAGGCCACCGCCGTCTACGACAACTACGTCGAGGTGCTCGAGACCGGCAGCGTCGAAGCACTGCAGGCCTACGCCCGCGACCTCTCCGAGCGGATCATTCCCCGAGGCGTAGAGACCGACGAAGTCGTCGGCATCGTGCTGCTGCTGCGTGACGTGCTCGCGCGCTCGCTGTTCGAGAAATACCAATCGGACTTCGACCTACTCAACCGCGTGCTCGACGCTTACGAGCCGGCCGCGAACCGCATCGCCAACACGGTGGCGGTCAGCTTCGTCCAGGAACGCGAGCGGATCATCCGCCAGCAGCAGGAGGCCATCCGCGAGCTGTCCACCCCGGTGCTGCAGGTTCGTGAGCAACTGCTGATCCTGCCGATCATCGGCGTTCTCGACAGCCAGCGCGCCCGCCAACTCACCGAGCAGTTGTTGCGAGCCATTCGCAACAACCGCGCCAAGGTCGTTGTCATCGACATCACCGGTGTACCGACCATCGACTCGACCGTGGCCAATCACCTGGTGCAGACGGTCGACGCGTCGGGGCTGATGGGTGCCAGCGTGATCATCACCGGGCTCTCGTCGGAGATCGCCCTGACGTTGGTGACAATCGGGCTCGATCTGTCGAAGATGAATGCGGTCGGCGACTTGCAGGGCGGCATCGAGGAGGCAGAACGCCTGCTGGGCTACGAAGTGACCCGCACCGGCGAGCAGAGCGGATAACAGTGGATTCCACGGGGGTTACTGGGAGTCTCGCATGCCAGTACCCATCTTGAAGCAGGGCGCGATCCTGATCGCCACGGTCCAAGCCGCGCTCACCGACTCCGACACCGAGCGGCTGCGGCAAGACCTCATGGAACGGGTCAACCGGTTCCGGGCGCAGGGCATCATCGTCGACGTCACCGCGATCGACGTGATGGACTCGTTCGCCGCCCGGTCGCTGCGCACGATCGCGCACATGACCCGGCTGCGCGGCGCCGACACCGTGATCGTCGGCCTGCAGCCCGAGGTCGCCTTTGCGATGGTGCAGCTTGGGCTCGCGTTCGACGGTATGCACACTGCGCTGGACCTCGAAGAGGGACTGGCCCTGCTGAACGGACGGCTCGCGCGGCGAAGAGCGACCATTGGACGCGACAGTGGCGGATGAGATCGTCGTGGACGTGGGCCATCCCGATGACATCGTCGCCGCACGTCAGGCAGGGCATAAACTCGCCCGTGATCTCGGGTTCTCGTTAACCGACGTCACCATGATCGCCACCGCGATCTCCGAAGTCGCACGCAACATCACCAGCTACGCCGGTAGCGGGACGATTCGGGTTGCCGTCGAGGATCGGGACGGCCGAACGGCGCTGGTGGTGCGCGCCGAAGACGAAGGCCCCGGCATCACCGACGTCGACCGGGCGCTCGAGGACGGCTATTCGACCGGACGCGGGCTCGGGCTGGGCCTGCCCGGTGCGCGCCGCCTGATGGACCGGTTGATCGTGGAATCCACGCCGGGTCGGGGAACACTGGTCGAAATGTGGAAATGGGTTCCGGCCGGTGCGTGAACACGGTCGACTGGGGCCGATCGAGTGGGCGGCAGCGGGCCGCCCACGACCGGGAGAGCAAGTTTGCGGAGACCATCAGGTGGCTGTCGAACTCGGCGATGATGCGGCCCTGTTCGCCGTGCTGGACGGGCTCGGTCACGGCACCGAGGCCGCCGCCGCGGCGTTGCGTGCCGCGCAGGTGCTGCGCGGTTCGCCCGCCGAGCCGCTCGAAGCCTTGGTCCGGCTCTGCCACCACGCCTTGGCCGACACCAGGGGCGTCGCCATGACGTTGGCGAGAATCGATTTCGAGGCCGGCGTGCTGCACTGGACGGGCGTGGGTAACGTCGCCGCCAACCTGGTCGCCAAGGCGGCCAGCGGCGTCGACGTCCGCTCCAGCGCACGCCTGACCGGCGGCATCGTGGGCTACCGGCTACCGGAAATCCCGCCTCTTCAACCGGTTTCGATTCGCCCCGGCGATCTGCTGATCATCGCCAGTGACGGCATTGACGAGAACCACTTCGACAGCATTGATTTCGCCGCACCGGCAACGACGATCGCTGAGCAGATTTTGGATAGGCATGGCAAGAATACCGACGACGCACTGGTGCTTGCCGCGCGTCACCGAGGCTTCCCGTCATGACCGACCCGGCGGAGTTTCACGCCCGTTATGCCGACGCGCTGCGCGCCCACCTGCAGGAACGCGGCGAGGCCAGCCTGGCCGTCGGCCACGAGCTGGGCCGGCAGGCGTTACAGCACCGCATCAGCATGCTCGACATCATCGAGAACCACTTCCAGCTGGTCGGGGAACTGTCGAAGAACTCGCACTTCGACGCGCCCGCCGCACTGCACTTCCTGCTGCAGACACTTGCTGCCCTCGACGTCGCGACTCGCGGATTCCTCGACAGCGCAAGGCGTTACGAGGAACAGCGAGCCCGCGCCGACCGGCTCGCCGACCGCGACGAGTTCCGCAGCGCGTTGGTGAACTCTTTGCAGGAGGGGTTCTTCGTGGCCGATCACCGGGGCGCCGTCATCGAGATCAACGACGCGTTCGGCGAAATCACCGGCTACGCCGCCGACGGTTTGCCCTACCGGTGGCCGCACCCGTGGTTGGTCGACCGCAAAACGGCCAATCACCAGCAAGCCCTGCTGGTCCAGGGTGGCAGCGTGGCCTACGAGACGCCGATCCGGCATCGAGACGGCCACCTGACGTGGGTAGCGGTAAGCATCAACGCGGTGACTGAATATGCCGCCGAAAAAGACGTGTACGTCGGGACCATTCGCGACATCACCGCGCAGCGGGCCTTCGCGGCGCGCGAGAGTGCGGTGTTGCGGCTGGCGACGGCCGTGAGCGTGGCCAAGAACGTCGACGAGGTGCTGTCGATCACGCTCGACGAATGCCGGATGGCCCTCGATGTGCAGCGGGTGATCGCAGTCATGTGGCCGACCAACGGCGGCGAGCCCACCATTCGAGTAGCCGGCGAGCCGGCCGAGTCGAGTTGGCGCGAGCTCGATCCGTTACTGCGCCAGACGTTTGAAACGGCGCGGAATCAACTGCCGCTGACCGTCCAGACGGTTGAATGGGCCGATACACCCGGCAAATCGCGCGGTGTCATCGCGGTGCTCTCCGGCGCCGGGGATGTCGCGCTGTGGTTGGAGTTGCGGGTACCTCGCTGGATCAGCGCTGAGGACCGGCTGCTCGTCACGGTGCTCGTCGGCCACCTCGGCCTGGCGATACAGCATGTCCGGCAGTTCGAAACCGCCCGCAACACTTCGCTGACGTTGCAGCGCGCGATGCTCCCGAGCATGCAGCCTCCGGCCGGCTTCGCGGTTCGTTACGAGCCCGCGGTCCCGCCGCTGGAGATCGGCGGCGACTGGTATGACGTGCTCTCCCTCGACGAGAACCGAATCGGCATCGTGGTGGGCGACTGCGTGGGCCGCGGGCTGCCCGCCGCCGCGGTGATGGGTCAGCTGCGCAGCTCGGCGCGTGCTCTGTTGCTGACCGGAGCCGAACCCGCGTTGCTGCTCGAAGACCTCGACGCGGCGGCTGAGGTGATTCCGGGCGCGTACTGCACGACGGTCTTTTTAGCCATCCTCGACTCCAAAACCGGACTGCTGCGGTACAGCAACGCGGGTCACATGCCCGCGCTGTTCGCGACGCGGGACGCCGGGACAACGTTGCTGGCCGAGGCTCGGTCGGTGCCGCTGGCGGTGCACCGCGATCACCCCCGACCGCAAGCCTCCCAGGTGTTGCCGCCCGGCTCGACGCTGATCGTGTTCACCGACGGCCTCATCGAACGCAAACACGAGTCGATCGATGCCGGGATCGCGCGCGTGGCAAAGGTCTTGACAGACACCATGGATTTGCCCGTCGACCACCTCGCCGACGCGGTGCTGCGCGAGCTGGCCCCGGCAGCCGGATACGACGACGATGTCGCCATGGTGGTCTACCGGTGCCCGCAGGCCGCGCTGCGACTCGAAACCGGCGCCGCCGCAGCCGAGCTGGCCGACGTGCGGGATCGTCTCACCGCATGGCTTGAGTCGTGCGCCGTCCCCGGGCCGCTAATCGCCGATGTCGTGCTCGCCGTCTACGAGGCGTGCGCCAACAGCGCCGAACATGCCTATCGGGGACTGAGCACCGGACAGGTGCGCGTCGACGTCGACATCGCCGGCGGCGAAATCCGCGCGCGGGTCGCCGATTCCGGCTCCTGGAAAACACCACCACCCGAGTCCGGGCCACGCGGGCAGGGGCTGAAATTGATCAACGCGGTCAGCGACCGGGTTGAGCTGGACAGCGGTGAGTCCGGAACGACGATCACGATGAGCTTTCGGCTACCGTCGGCGCCGACCAACTAGAACACGTTCGGTCAATGCGCTCCGGCCTGTTACGGTGTCGCCCGTGATCCTTGACAGCTTTCGACTCGACGACAAAGTCGCCATCATCACCGGTGCCGGCCGCGGACTGGGTGCGGCCATCGCCGTAGCGTTCGCCGAAGTCGGCGCCGACGTTGTCATCGCGTCCCGAACCCAATCCCAGCTCGAGGCGGTCGCCGACCAGGTGCGTGGCACCGGGCGGCGTGCCCACGTGGTGGCCGCCGACCTCGCCCACCCGGAGGCGACCGCGCAGCTGGCCGGTCAGGCCGTCGACGCGTTCGGGAAACTAGACATCGTCGTCAACAACGTCGGCGGAACCATGCCCAACACGCTGCTGACCACGTCCACCAAAGACCTCAAAGACGCGTTCACCTTCAACGTCGCCACCGCGCACGCGTTGACCACCGCGGCGGTACCGCTGATGCTCGAACACTCCGGCGGCGGCAGCATCATCAACATCACCTCGACCATGGGCCGGCTGGCCGGACGGGGTTTCGCCGCCTACGGCACCGCCAAGGCCGCGCTGACCCATTACACCCGGCTGGCCGCGCTGGATCTGTGCCCGCGGATCCGGGTCAACGCCATCGCGCCCGGCTCGATTGTCACCTCGGCCCTGGACGTGGTGGCCTCCAACGACGAGCTGCGAAAGCCGATGGAACAGGCGACGCCTCTGCGCCGCCTCGGCGACCCCGTCGACATCGCTGCTGCCGCAGTATATTTGGCATCTCCGGCCGGCGGCTTTTTGACTGGCAAGATCCTCGAGGTCGACGGCGGCCTCACCTTTCCCAACCTCGACCTATCGATCCCGGACCTGTAGACCATGGCCATTCGCGTCGCTCAGATCGGCACCGGCAACGTCGGCGCCCATGCGCTCAAAGCGCTGATCACCAACCCGCAATTCCAGCTCACCGCCGTGTGGGTGTCCTCTGACACCAAGGCCGGCAAAGATGCGGCTGAGCTTGCCGGACTTGCGGATTCGACCGGTGTACTGGCGAGCACCGACCTCGACGCGGTGCTGGCAACCGGGCCGCAGTGCGCCGTCTACACCGCGATGGCCGACAACCGGCTACCCGAGGCGCTCGACGACTATCGCCGCATCCTGGCCGCCGGGGTCAACGTCGTCGGCAGCGGCCCCGTCTTTTTGCAATACCCCTGGCAGGTGATCCCTGAAGAACTCATTGCGCCGTTGGAAGATGCTGCGCGCGAAGGTAATTCGAGCCTCTTCGTCAACGGGATCGACCCCGGTTTCGCCAACGACTTGCTGCCGCTGGCTTTCGTCGGCACCTGCCAGAGCATCGAGCAGGTGCGCTGCATGGAGATCGTCGACTACGCCACCTACGACAGCGCGGTGGTGATGTTCGACGTGATGGGCTTCGGCAAGCCGCTCGACGAGACCCCGATGCTGCTGCAGCCGGGTGTGCTGAGCATGGCGTGGGGTTCGGTGGTGCGCCAGCTTGCGGCCGGCCTCGGCATTTCGCTCGACGAGGTCACCGAGCACTACACCCGCGAACCGGCGCCCGAAGACTTCGACATTGCCTCCGGCCATATCCCCAAGGGCAGCGCCGCAGCGCTACGGTTCGAGGTGCTCGGTATGGCCGGGGGCCGGCCCGCAGTGGTGCTCGAACACGTCACCCGGTTGCGCGACGACCTGTGCCCGGAATGGCCGCAACCCGCCCAGCCCGGCGGCTCCTACCGCATCGAAATCACCGGTGAACCGTCGTACGCGGTGGACATCTGCCTGAGCAGCCGCCGTGGCGATCACAACCACGCCGGGCTGGTGGCGACCGCGATGCGCATCGTCAACGCGATTCCCGCCGTGGTGGCCGCACCGGCCGGTATCCGCACCACGCTGGACTTGCCGCTGGTCTCCGCGCGGGGCCTCTATGCGCCCGGCTAATCTGGCTTGATCAGTCGAGGTCGGCGAAAGTCGGTTAGTTGGCGCAGAACACCCTGACACGGGCCAAGACAGGCTGGTATCTGCTCGGGCCGGCATTCGTCGCCGCCATCGCCTACGTCGACCCCGGCAACGTCGCAGCCAACGCCAGCTCCGGCGCCCAGTTCGGCTATCTGCTGCTGTGGGTGATCGTCACCGCGAACCTGATGGCCGGGCTGGTGCAATACCTGTCGGCGAAGCTGGGGCTGGTCACCGGGCGCTCGCTGCCGGAGGCCGTTGGCGAGCGGATGAATCGCCCCGCCCGGCTGGCCTACTGGGTGCAGGCCGAACTGGTGGCGATGGCCACCGACCTGGCTGAAGTCGTCGGCGGGGCGATCGCACTGCGCATCTTGTTCGGCCTGCCGCTGCTGGTCGGCGGGCTGGTCACCGGGGTCGTGTCGTTGCTGCTGCTGGCCATCCGAGACCGGCGCGGGCAGCGCTTGTTCGAGCAACTGATCACCGGATTGCTGTTGCTTATCGCGATCGGCTTCACCGCCAGCTTCTTTGTCGCCACACCGCCGCCGGGGGCGGTGCTCGGCGGGCTGGTGCCCCGCTTCGACGGCACCGAAAGCGTGCTGCTGGCCGCCGCGATCCTGGGCGCCACCGTGATGCCGCACGCCGTCTACCTGCATTCGGGTCTGGCCCGCGACCGGCACGGGCATCCCGATGCGGGGCCGCCCCGGCGCTGGCTGCTGCGGGTCACCCGCTGGGATGTCGCGCTGGCGATGATGGTCGCGGGCGGCGTCAACGCCGCCATGCTGCTGGTGGCCGCGCTTAACATGCAGGGTCGCGGCGGCACGGGTTCCATCGAGGGCGCGTATGCGGCGGTGCGTGATACCGTCAGTCCGCTGATTGCGGTGTTTTTCGCCATCGGGTTGCTGGTGTCGGGTTTGGCTTCGGCGTCGGTGGGCGCGTACGCCGGCGCCATGATCATGCAGGGATTGCTGTACCGGTCGGTGCCGATGCTGGCGCGTCGGCTGGTCACATTGACACCGGCCATGCTGATTCTGGCGTGGGGCTTCGATCCGACCCGCGCGCTGGTGTTGTCCCAAGTGGTGCTGTCGTTCGGCATACCGTTCGCGCTGTTTCCGCTGGTGCTGCTGACCAGCAATCGTGCGGTCATGGGCGCCGACACCAACCACCGCCTCACCACGGCGGTCGGCTGGGCGGTCGCGCTGATGATTAGCCTGCTTAATGTGATTTTGGTGTACCTGACGGTGCGGGGCTGACGCGAGTGCGCCGGCACGCCTACTTCGCCTACGGGTCTAACCTGTGCGTCCGGCAGATGTCGCGGCGCTGTCCCGATGCGACCGAGCCGCGTCCGGCGATGCTGGGCGACCATGAGTGGCTGATCAACCAGCGCGGGGTGGCCACCGTCGACGCCTTCACCGGGGGTCAGGTGCACGGTGTCTTGTGGCAGGTCTCCGATGACGACTTGACCAGGTTGGACAGCGCCGAGGGCGTACCGGCGCGCTACCACCGCGATCAGCTGACCGTGCATACCGACGACGGGCCCTCGCGGGCGTGGATCTACATCGACCACCGGGTGACGCCGGGTGCGCCTCGGCCCGGCTATCTGGAGCGCATCATCGACGGCGCGGTGCATCATCGATTGCCCGCACGCTGGATCGAGTATCTGCACCGATGGGATCCAGCCCGGTGGCCGCGCCCGGCTGTCTGCAATTATATTGCACCGCAGTCGCTTTCAGCGTTGCTGTCCGATCCGGGTGTTATCGAGGTGAGCCGGTTACGGTCTCGCTTCGGCTTCTTGGCCATTCACGGAGGTGGCCTGGAACAGATGACCGACGTGATCGCCGAACGCGCAGCCGACGCCGCCGACGCGTCGGTGTATCTGGTGCGCCACCCGCACCGGTATCCGCATCATCTTTCCTCGGTTCGGTTTCGGCCGGACGAGTCGCCGCGGCTTGCCGAGTTCCTCGACCATGTCGATGTCGCGGTTTCGCTGCACGGCTACGCGCGCTTCGGGCGCAGCACACAGCTGCTGGCTGGTGGTCGCAACCGCAAGCTGGCCAGCCACCTGGCCCGCCACCTCGACCTGCCGGGTTATCAGGTGATCACCGAATTGGACGCCATCCCGCGCGAGCTTCGCGGTCTGCATCCGGACAACCCTGTCAACCGGGTGCGCGACGGCGGGGCCCAGTTGGAGCTGTCGGCACGGGTGCGCGGCATCAGCCCCCGCAGTCCGCGCCCGGACGACGACGGGCTGTCATCGGTGACCTCGGCGCTGGTGGGGGGTCTGGCGGCGGCGGCGAGGTCGTGGAAAATCGAGCGTTGATGAGCATGACCTTTCGTTTCGGAGTGGGCATCCACTCGATCAAAAACCCAAGCGCGCTGCGTGAGAAGGCCCGTCGGCTGGAAGGATTCGGGTTCGACGTCATTTACGTGCCCGATCATCTGGGCGCACCGGCGCCATTTCCCGCACTGACCGCCATCGCCGCCGCCACCACGAAAGTCCGAGTCGGTACTTACGTACTCAATGCGTGTTTCTACAAACCGGCCTTGCTCGCCCGCGACGTCGCCGCGCTGGAGGTGCTCAGCGAAGGCCGTATTGACCTGGGCCTGGGTGCCGGCTACGTGCGAGAAGAATTCGAGGCCGCTGAACTTCCCTATCCGAGCGCCCGCGAGCGCGTCGACTACCTCGAGCACGTCACCGCATACCTGCGGGAGCACCTGCCCAGCGTGCCGATCCTCATCGCCGGCAACGGCGACCGGCTGCTGACCGTGGCCGCACGCCATGCCGACATCGTCGGCCTCACCGGCGCAAACCCGCGCGGCGTCAACGACGCGCTGGCCGAACGCGTCGAGTTCGTCCGCACAGCGGCGAACGATCGAGATTTGCAGCTGGACTTAGCGATCACCGCCGTGCCCACCGACAACTCCGGGATACCGAATTTGTCGCTGACTCGACGCTATGCGCCCGGCTTATCGGACGAGCAATTGCTGGCGCTGCCCGCGGTGCTCAGCGGGTCACCGCGCGATATCGCCGACACTTTGCGGCGCTACCGCGAGACTTACGGATTGACATCGTTCAGCGTGCAGGAGGTTCACGCCGAGACGTTCGCGAAGGTGATCGCCGAACTGCGGTGAACCTAGCCGCTGTAGGTCCGCGGTGGCACCCGGTTCCGGGGGTTCATTGAACTGTCGAAACCCGGCCCCGTACCTACGGTATGCGCGCATCACCGCGCGGCGGAGTCCGGCTGGCCGGGGTCAGCAAGACCTACGGCGAGGGTGCTGCTGCGGTGCACGCATTGCAAAAAGTCGACCTCGACGTCGCCCCCGGCGCGATGACAGCGGTGCTCGGTCCAAGCGGATCGGCCAAGACCACCCTGCTCAACGTCATCGGCGGCATCGAATCGGCCGATAGCAGAACGGCTATGGTTGCCGGAGAAGACATTTCAAGTTGCCGACCGCGCGATCCGGGCGCTTTTCGCCGGGCACATGTCGGGTTCGACGATCGCGGCGACGCACCCGCCCAGCCCGCCCAACCGGACGCCGGCCATACTCAGTGCGACCGATACCACCAAGGCGCCAGCGGCATCGATCCCGGTCTCCGAGTGCACCCGCTTGCCCACCGACAGCGCGCGCTGGGCCAGTTCGTGCAAGACGCGCCCGACGGTGCGGTTGGCCTTGGCGGCCGCGTACGCGCGGCGCACCTGACCCAGCACCTGTTGCTCACCAACTACCGCGGAATCCAAACCACTGGCCACGGCGAACAGGTGCTCGACGGCTGCTTCGGAGTAGCGCACATGGGCGTACTGAGTCAGATCCCGCAGCGACATCCCAGAGTGTTCGAAGAGCACCTGGCCGATCACCGAAAGCTCACCGTGGAAGGCTTCAACCGCGGCGTATACCTCGACTCGGTTGCAGGTGCAGAGCACCAAAACCTCGGTCACCCGCGGTGACTGCAAGACTGTTTCGCGATTTTGGCCTGGCCCGAGCTGCCGGTGCTCAATTGCTCGAGGACCGACACCGGCGCGCTGCGGTGCGAAATCCCGAACAGCAACACGTTCACGGAGCGACGCAGCCTTTCCGCGGTGACTTCGCCAACACCTACCGAGGACACGATGTGGCGCTGAGCTCAGTTCGACGCAGCGCGACGAGCGCCGCGCGGGCCGCGTCGTGCCGACTACACTCACACCGGCTGCAGCGCGACCATGTGCGAAACCGCCGGGAACGGCTACGTTTGAACAGGTATTCAACGACGTTCGCGCCCTCGTAGCTCAGGGGATAGAGCACGGCTCTCCTAAAGCCGGTGTCGCAGGTTCGAATCCTGCCGGGGGCACAAGGTTGGTTTACGCATTTCAGAGGCGGTTTTCAACGCACTACGGACTGCCGTTCGTGCGATCATCATGCGATGCTCAGCCGCGATCACCAGCGCTCACCGGCATGTCCTTTCGGGTAGCTGGCGGCGATCCCGGCAAGAATCAGCTCATGGCGTGGGAATGGGTCGCTCCGGTCGCGACGGCCACGGCGTCGATTGCGGTCGGCGTCGGCGGCGTGTTCTTCACCTGGCTTACCGGCAAGCAGGGCCGCGAGCATGCCGAGACCGTTCTCGGGTTGCAGTTGAGCCATGAGCGGCTGCTAGCCAGCGAGGCGCGAAACGAGCAGCGGTTGGAAAAAACCTACGTCGATCTTCT
>Ga0070737_10004188_pt1 | contig 14748 bp, 10 predicted proteins | sample Coa_R1_10_FD_66438 | JGI IMG/M metagenome (GOLD analysis project Ga0070737, IMG submission 66438) | Surface soil microbial communities from Centralia Pennsylvania, which are recovering from an underground coalmine fire - Coalmine... | ecosystem: Environmental > Terrestrial > Soil > Unclassified...
AGTGAAGGAATAGGCATCATGATGAGGAAGCGACGCCGTCTTCAATATCTGTTCGCCCGCCTTCAGGTGCCACCACGTGTCCGGATCGAAGAAGTGAAAGTGCAGGGCGGTTGAGGCTGCCGCCGCGAGCAGCACGCCGAGGAGCACGGGGAAGGCAAGAATCCGCTGCACTGCAAGCCGCCGGACGTCCGTTGGCCGCCTTATTTCATCCGAAATTGCGCGTACTGTTGCCATAAGCTCTGCTACTGCACAAGCCGCACAGGAACGGGAGTGGTTCCTTCAATCGGCTGGCCGCTTTGATTGTTCCGACCGCAGCCGGAAACGTTCAAAACGACTCCCTGGACTCTTCCGTTTGACAACGCCTGCGTCAAAAACAACTGCAAAAATCCCAGGACCACCTCTGAAGAGTTGTTCCCAGGTCCTTGCTCGCTGTCGAAGAGCGGCACTGAAACAATGGAGTCGCTCGCAGCGACCTGCGTGCCCGAAGAAATGTAAGGGTTTTGATCGCCTGCCAACAAGGTGAACGGCGGGCCAACGGAGGTGTCTATGCTATCTTGACCTTGATTCATTCCAACATCGCCTGCATAAATCAGCGTCTCGATGCCGTTAATCGTCTGATTGGCCGGAATACCGTCAATTACAGGCACGGTGTCGCCGCATGAAAAAGGCACGGGAGTGCAAGATTCGATGTTTTGCAAATAGCTGTTACCTTGACCTCCGGAAACATCCGCCGGGTAATACTGATCTCCCGTAGCCTGACCGTGCGCAGGCGCAACCGTATAGGTGACTGTCTCCCCTATTACTCCACCCTGAGAGACCGAGCCTGGATTGATGATGGTGCCCGTATCGCCATCGATAAAAGGCCAATATTTTTGGCCTCTCTTCACCGTACAACCGGACACACCTCCTGGATTACCCTTGTTATCAGGGTCGCAATCAGGAATCAGCCAAGGTTTCATGCACTCTGTGGCCACGGGTGGACCATTTCCCCCTGAAGGGTTATACGCTTCGGCCGTGGCGGTGGCGGAAACATCGGCGGTCGAGATACCGAAGATTTTGGCGAACAACGTGGAAAGTGCATTTCCCCGTGCAGTAGAGCGTTCGACGGTCACCGTGACTTGCGGGTTGTTGGGGACTGAAAGGTTCACGCTCACGTCCGAAGAAAGCACTTGCGCTGCCTGGCCGCCAATCGTATCTTCATCGCCTACCGCGATGGCTTGCTGTGTAACGAGCGCCGTAACCGTGGCTGAGTTCACCGCGCCAGAAGTGTAGCCCGAGGTCACGAATTCCTCTGCGCCAGCCAGCGCCGCCGCATCTGCCGCACGCTGAGCCTCGTCCCGCGCCGCGTAGAGTGCCGCCAAGTCAATCGCCAAGGCCGCCATGCCTAGAATCATTACCATTGCCGCCGCCACCATCCACAGCACCACGCCGCGTTCGCCTGAAAACGATTGTTTCATTGATTCATTGAATCAATGGCTCAATGGGTCAATGACTCAATTCCTCCGATTACCAGGGGTTCTGCATAACCGCATTCGTCGAAATCCAAAAGCTCCCGGCAATACCCGAGGAGCCGCTCACCCGCGCAAGATCCCAACTGAAGGGATATTGCACGGTCACCCGGGTGGCGAAGGTAGTTGCGCCGTTGGCGGAGAGTTGAATATTGCGCTCAACCGTCACAATCGGGTTCGTTCCACAGCCGGAGCTCGCAGAGGAATACGCCCAAGCGAAATTTCCCGCGGATGTTGCATTCGTGTTGATGGCGCAGGAAGTGATACCGGCGGCGCTCAAATAGTTCTGAACCGTCAGCATGGCTAACGAGACCGAACAAGGCGCGTTGTAAGTGGTTCCATTCACGACGCACTGAGTGGAAGCAAGATCAGGCGGCTGGTTCGTGGCGATGCGCGCGCCTTCGCGAGCCGCGTTGGTAAGCTTGTCCTTAAGCGTATAGACGCTTCCAAAATCGTAGACGCCAGCAGCCATCAGTAGTAAAACCGGCAGCGCGAAGGCAAATTCCAGCAGCGCAGCTCCGCGGCCCTGTTGATAATCGAGGAAAATCCTCTTTCGCGCTCTCACGGATTTTCCTCCGCCATCTGCACTTGAGTTGAAATATTCAAGACGTTGAGTGTCGTAAGCGGCAGATGGAAGGTAAACGGATAAGTAAAACTAACCACAACTCCGCAAATCTGGCCCGATGAAAGGACCGCTGGCGAAGCGGGACAGCTCATCGAGCCAGCCAAGGGTTGGTTAGCAAGCGCCTGAAAAGATTGCACATTGGCCGGATCAAGGTCATCGGCGCTGAGCATTTGGTTCACCACTTGTTGTACCTGACTTGAAGACAGAGAACTGTTGCCACACGTCGCGCAACTTGGGGCGGCAGCAGCGCGGGCTCCCTCCCGAGCGGCGCGAGTTATGGTTTCATAGATGTTGTATGCGCGACCGAACCAGAAGATCGCCAAAATCAGCCCCACAAGCAGAGGAGCTACCAGTGCAACCTCAAGCATCTCGGAACCTTCTTCCCTTAAAAGCGTGCGCCAAGCCTCCCGTTTGCCGGTGTTATACATAACGACCGCAGCCAGCGACATTCGAAAGCTGTAGCGCCGGTCTGCGACCGGCAGATTTCGGCGCTCATAGAGCGCCGCTATAACAAATGGCCGTCGCCAACCTATGTCGCTCTGTATAGCAGCCGCTTGCGAACTTGCCATGGGATTCGTCTTCGCCTCAAACACTTTCATCCTTGGCTATCTCTTTCTATGCAAGGTGGCACGCTTGGCTCCCATTACGGCGAGGTGGAGGCGCAAAGGGTGTTTGAACGCTTTCAACAGTTTCCCCAATCTGCCGGATGTTTTCTTCGCGTAGATTGCCAAGCAGGCGGCCGGCATGAGCCAGATAATCCAGCCGCTCTGGCGCGAAGCCTGCGATCCGCGCACAGGTGGCATCCACCGCGACAGGATCATCGCCCATCACTACCACGCCGCACGGTTTGGCTTTGCCGTGCAAAGGTCCATCTCCGTCCATGCCAACCACGCCATCGACGATGGCAAAATCGGGGCGAATGGTGCTGTTGAGGTCCAAAATGGCCCGGGAGATGCCTGCCCAATGCAGCACGTTTTTCGGCCATCCGTAACAGTTGCCAGGCACGATGCCGAACATGTTCTTTAACGACAGGGTTAACCCGGCCCAGCGATGAGTCTTGAGCTTTGGCATCGAGACGATGAAATCCGAGCGCAAAACCGTGCGAGGAAGGTAAAGTTCTCGCAAGGAAGACGACTTGCTCCTCAAGGCCACCCGGCAAACCTCATCCGTATTTAGATCGACAAAGGCTTCACGGCTTCTTGCCATGAAGTCCCATAGATGCAGTGATTCGGCAATCGCGGTTGAGTCGCGTTCGAGGGCGGAGCCTTCTGCCACTATCACGCTGCGCGCCCCGAGGCGAAGAAACGCTTCACGTGTCGCGGCCACAAGGGCTGGCGAAGTATTCGTGGCGCCGCCAGAGTCCAAGCCGACAAAATTGGGCTTGAGAAGGACGGTCTTTTCACGCACTGGAGGCTCAAACTCGCCCAAGGTCTCGTAAATCACCGATTCCAAATCCAACCCGTACTGTTCCACCCGCCGAATCGCCGTCCGCGAAGGCGGTCGCAGGTAAGCTGGCTGAAGCGTATCCAAACTTTTCACGCCCGGTTCCCCTCTAAGAAGACGGAATGGTTTTGCCGCGCACTGCCCACAGCAAGGGCCGTCCAGGACGCCGTCAGGATGTCAGGGAATCCTGGCGGCTCAAAAGCCAGCGGAGCGTCGGGCAGCAGCCCGTTTGCACGTCCGTAAGCCTGAAGGCAAAGCTCGGTCGCGGCGCGCGTGGCTAGACCCTTGTTTTGAGCAGCCTGCGACTCTAGCCACGCGACCGCTTCCTGAACATCCGCACGCTCTGCGTGGTGCGATAGCGCCATCAGCGCCCACGCCGTTGGCCATGCTTGCGGCATCCGGTCCGCTTCTGGGCTAGGCGGGTCGCCGAGGTCCCAACCTCCGCGGTGGCACCTTGTGTCGAAAAGAAACCGCTCGGCCCGCTCGATCCTAGCCTGCGCCCGTCCGGGAAGAAGAGCTGGTGGAGCGGAGCGTAATGCCAGGAGGGCATACGCGGTAGGCTCGACCCAACTGCTCGTGTTTCTGGTCCAACTCCACCCGTAAGCGCCTGGAGCGCAAAGCCGGTTTGAAGGCATCAGGCGGAACCGGATGCGCGACTGCCAGGAGCCTTCCCCAGGCACGGAGCGGCAGAGCCAATCGAGTCCGCGCACGAGAGAAACTTCACAATATTGGGGTGATTGCACCAAAAAGACAGAACAGACCCCACAAGCAACGGAAGTGGTCCAAACCCCGTAGCACTGTCCCACGAATGACGGCCAAGACCCGTCAGGAAGTTGAGTTGCAGAGAGCCAGCGGAGTCCGCTGTCCAGGGCTTGCGACAGTTCAGGGCGGTCGAATGCTGTCGAAAGAGCCAGCATCGCCCATGCGGAAGGCTCGACGGCGCTCGACGCACGGACGCGATATCCCCAGCCGCCGTCAGGGTTCTGCGCTTCGAGCAAAAGCGAAATCAATGGTTGCTGCAAAGGCCTAGGAGCGTAGCCAACCGCCGTGCTGCCTTCAATGCTGGATGATCCAGGCATGCCCATAACCTTCGCGCCCTGCTGGCGCTTGCTGCATGAGGTCTTTTTAATCCGGGGTTAATGGTATGATGTATTAATTGAATAGTCAATATCTTATTAACAGTTAAACTCTATGGTGTTTTTTCGGGGTTTGGTCCCCGTGCGAAGGTAGCTGGGCGGCAAATCTGGCACTTTTTAGCGCTTGGAGAGGTTTACGGAGTTATTGATAATAGAAACTTGGTGAATTCATGCGCTTTGCTTTCTTTGTGGCCCTGAGGTATCTAAAGGCGAAGAGACGCCAGTCCGCCATTTCTATCATCACTGTTATCTCGGTCTTGGGAGTGACTGCCGGCGTATGCGCGCTGGTAATCGCATTGGCCGTAAACAATGGATTCCGGCAGGACCTCGAGCAGCGGCTTCTCGGCGCCACTGCGAACATCAATCTTATCCGCAAGCAAAACGACGGCATTCCGAATTACAACGTCCTCGTAAACCGCTTGGCGCGCCTGCCGCACGTTGTTGCGGCGGCCCCGGCGTTATACGAAGAGGTGCTGATTTCCAGCCACTCGCGGGCGGAAGGAATCGTGCTGAAAGGAGTCGATCCGCAACGGGAAGTGCAGGTCGGAGACTTGCTGACGCACCTGAAAGCAGGGTCTCTAAAGGGACTTTCGGAGTCATCGCCGGAGGTAGACCCGATCGTGATCGGAAGGCAGCTCGCCAAGGACCTCGGTGTCTTCGTGGGTGACACGGTTCTAGTGACGAGTCCTCAGGGCTACCTGACGCCGCTTGAGATAGTACCCAAGTACCGTCACTTCCGCATTGTGGCGATTTTTGATTCCGGGTTCTATGATTTTGATGCGACTTGGGCTTTTACTAGTCTGAGCGCAGCGCAGCGGCTTTTTGATTTAGCAAATGTCGTTTCGGTAATCGAGTTCAAAGTCGACGATGTGGACCGGGCTCCCCAGGTTGCGGGAGTCATCCGTAAGGCGGCCGGTCCGGGATTCGACACGACGACGTGGATCGAGCAGAACCGATCGCTCTTTAATGCGCTGCACCTGGAGCGGCTGGTCACTATTCTGACCATTGGCCTGATCGTTTTGGTGGCCGCGCTGAACATCTTCATCACTCTGGCGATGATGGTGATGGAGAAGAATCGCGAGATCGCAGTGATGATGTCGATGGGAACGCGGCGGCGGCAGATATGGTTGATCTTCACGCTGCATGGTTTGATGATCGGGGCCGTCGGGACAGCGCTAGGCCTGTCACTGGGATACGGCGTTTCGTGGCTGGCGAATCATTACCAATGGATTCGCATTCCAGCGGACATATACGCACTTTCTTACGTCCCTTTTCATTCGCGCCCGTGGGACGGGGTGTGGATCGCCGGAATGGCGCTGGGCGTGAGCTTCCTCGCCACGCTTTATCCTTCCCTCACCGCCGCCAAAGTGCAGCCCACGGAGATTCTCAGGTATGAATAAATCCGCTCTCGCATCAGCGGCAACTATCCGATGGAAGCGCGTCAGGCGGCTCCGCCCTTCGGAGCATTCGACCGAGAGCAGCGAACGAGAGCTTGTTTCGCGAGGAGCTTTATGATCCGCGTCGAAAATCTAACTAAGGTTTACCGCTCCGGTGAAGACGAGGTCGGCGTATTCGAGGACCTGAATTTTGAGATACACACCGGAGAATTTGTGGCGCTCGTAGGAGAGTCCGGAACAGGCAAGACGACGCTGCTTCACATTCTGGCCGCTCTGGACACTCCAACGCGCGGTGAGGTATACTTTCTAACGGAAAGGGTCGGCGAATTTAGCGAGCGTCAGCGCTCCGATTACCGGAACAAACGAATTGGGTTTGTGTGGCAGATGCACTATCTTCTACCGGAATTCAGCGCTGCTGAAAACGTCATGATGCCGAACCTGATCGGCGGCGGCAGTTTTGGTGATGCACGCGCCAGGGCCGAAGAACTTCTGGCGGAAGTGGGCTTGTCTCACGCCATGGATCGCCGAGTGGGAGAGATTTCAGGAGGCGAGCAGCAGCGCGTCGCTTTGGCGCGCGCCCTCATCAACAACCCTTCGCTGTTATTGGCCGACGAGCCGACGGGGAATCTGGATGCCGTTTCGGCGGGCCGGGTTTTCACATTACTTGGGAAGCTGCACCGCGACCATGGGCTAACTTCGGTGCTCGCAACGCACAATAGGGAACTGGCGCAAAATGCTAATCGCACCCTGCGCCTGGCAAATGGCAGGCTGGCTGAGACCGTTTTTCCTGGAGCGCACTGAAGGCATGTGAAGCAAGGGGCCTTCCGGCCCTCGACAACTTGCGCAGGCTTGGGAGAGGTGAGGGGCGATGTTCGAGAAATACACCGAAAAGGCCCGTCGAGTCATCTTTTTCGCGCGCTACGAGGCGAGCCAGTTCGGAAGTAGTTACATTGAAACAGAACACCTGCTGCTCGGCCTGCTGCGGGAAGACAAAGCCCTCACCAACCGCTTCTTGAGGTCTCACACCTCCATCGAATCCATCCGCAAGCAAATTGAGGGAAGAACTACGATCCGCGAAAAGGTGTCGACCTCGGTCGACTTGCCTTTGAGCCAGGAATGCAAGCGAGTGCTTGCTTATGCGGCTGAGGAGGCGGAACGCCTCTCTCACAAACACATCGGCACTGAACATCTGCTGATGGGCATGCTGCGCGAGGAAAAATCGTTTGCTGCGGAAATCCTGCACGAGCGCGGCCTGCGGCTCTCCGCCTTGCGTGAGGAGTTGACCCGCGCCCAGAGCGAAAAAGTTTCCTCCAATCGTCCGAAAGAAACTTCCCTGTTGTCTGAATTCAGCCGTGATCTTACCCAGGCTGCGCTTGAAAACCAATTGGACCCACTGGTCGGACGCGAAAACGAGCTCGAGCGCGTGATCGAAATTTTGTGCCGCCGGACCAAGAACAACCCTGTGCTCATCGGCGAACCTGGGGTTGGCAAAACGGCAATCGTTGAAGGCTTGGCTCAGCGCATCTCCGACGGCAATGTTCCTTCATTCCTAGCGGACAAGCGCATTCTTGCGCTCGATCTTTCGTTGATTGTGGCGGGAACCAAGTACCGCGGTCAGTTCGAAGAGCGCCTGAAGACCATCATGAAGGAGCTGATGGAGGCGCAGAACGCCGTCATTTTCATTGACGAGCTTCACACTTTAGTTGGAGCAGGATCGGCTGAGGGTTCGCTCGACGCGGCCAACATCCTTAAGCCCGCCTTGTCGCGCGGTGAAATCCAGTGCATCGGAGCGACGACGCCCGCGGAGTATCGCAAGTCTATTGAAAGGGACCGCTCGCTCGAGCGGCGATTCCAATCCGTGAAGGTGCCTCCGCCGTCCGAGGGCGACGCCATCAAGGTTCTGTTCGGTATCAAGGAGCGTTACGAGAAATTTCACGCCGTCACCTATACGGACGAGGCCATTCGGTCATCGGTTTACCATTCCAGCCGTTACATTCCGGACCGCTTTCTGCCTGACAAGGCTGTTGACTTAATCGACGAGGCTGGAGCGCGGGTGAAATTGCATCAAAGCAGCCTGCCCGAAGAGATGGTGGACGCTCAGAAACGCATCAAGTTCGTCGTCCACCGCATGGAAGCGGCAATCGCCAACCACGAATTTGAAAAGGCGCGGTTCTACTCGGACGAAGAACGCAAGGAACGGGAAAATCTGCGTTTGCTGCGCGAGAAATACAATATCGACGAGACCGCGACGGGTGAGGTTAAAGAAGGAGACATTGAAGAGGTAGTCGCGCGCTGGACGGGAGTTCCCGTTACCTCCATTAAAGAAGAGGAGATGTCCAAACTTCTGCGGATGGAAGAGGAACTGCACAAGCGCGTCATTAGCCAGGACACCGCCATCTCCGCGCTATCGCGCGCCATCCGGCGTTCGCGCGCTGGGCTTAAGGCTCCGGGCCGCCCTGTGGGTTCATTTCTGTTCCTTGGGCCCACCGGAGTGGGGAAAACAGAGGTGGCACGGTCGCTGGCGGCATTCTTGTTTGGCAGCGAGCGGTCTTTAATTCGCTTTGATATGTCCGAATTCATGGAGAAGCACTCGGTATCCAAACTGATCGGTTCTCCGCCAGGATACGTGGGTTATGAAGAGGGCGGTCAGCTCACAGAGCGGGTCCGCCGGGCGCCGTATTCAGTGATCCTGTTGGACGAAATCGAAAAGGCTCATCCGGATGTTTTCAACATTCTGCTGCAGGTTTTTGAAGACGGGCAGTTAACAGACGGGCTGGGCAACACCGTCGACTTCAAAAACACGATTATCATTATGACGTCGAATATCGGGGCGCGGCACCTGGAGCGCCGGAGCCATCTTGGCTTTCAATCCGCCAACGATGAGCTGACGGATAAGAAGATCGAGAGCCTCGTGATGAGCGAGGTGAAGCGGTTGTTTAATCCTGAGTTTCTCAACAGACTGGATGAGATCATCATTTTCAATGCGTTGTCCGACGACGACCTGTTGCAAATTATTGATCTAATGGTAGCGAATGTGAACAGTCACCTGGCGCAAAAGAACATCTCGATTAACCTGTCTACAGAGGCTGCACGCTGGATTTTGGAAAAGACTTGTGCGGATCGTTCTTACGGAGCCAGGCCGCTTCGCCGTGCCCTGCAAAAGCATCTCGAAGATCCTCTATCAGAGGCGCTTATTCAGGGAGAAATTCAGACACCAGCGGTGCTCGAAGTGATTGTAGGCAGCGAAGGCCTCTATTACCGGCCGGTGAACGATAGCCTGGTTACCGCCACGCCGCTTTCCCATTGAGTCTTTCCACCGGAGCTAATCGATCTGCGTGTGACCTGTCAGGATTGAAGACAACCGGACGACTCCCAAAGAAGGCGATTTTCATATAAGATGTAGGTTTTCCGGCCGGAATCATTCCGGCTGGTCCCGTGCGGATTCTTAACGATGCGATGCGGGACAAAGGGGGAGCGCTGCGTTTTTCAATTTCATCGGGGCGGCCGTTCAGAAGGAAGCTTTGCGGGTTGCCGTGCATCCTGGCGTGCTGGGCGGTGTGCTTGCTCCTAGGGGAGCATCTCGCGGCGCAGCAGAACGGCTCGCCCCGACCGCAGCCAGCTTCTCCCCCGCAGACTGCCTCCAAGAAGAATCCTCCTCAGCAAGCTCCGTCAGCGGGCAAGCTCCAGCTTGGAAACCCAGGGGTAGCTCCTTCCGCTTCGCCGGCGCAGGGTCAGACTCCGGCTCAGAAGGCTCCGTCAGGCCAAATCCAGCTTCAGGCGCCAGGCATCGCGCCTACCCCTGCTCAGCCGAAACCTAGCGGTCCGGCTGCGGCCAAGCGAGCCTTGATCGAAGCTATCATCTTCCGCGGCAACCGCCGCATTCCCTCATCGACTTTGCAGGCTCGCATCTTCACTCATCCCGGCGATGTTTACAACGTCAACGCCCTTGAGCGCGACTTTATGGCGCTTTGGAACACACACTACTTCGACGATATCCGCCTGGTTGCCTCAGACGGAAAACACGGCAAGATACTCACCTTCTACGTTCGCGAAAAAAAGCTTATCCGGAGCATCGATTACAAGGGAATGAGTTCGGTAAGCGAATCGGATGTGATGGACCGCTTCCGGCAGGAAAAAGTGGGCCTATCCATCATGTCCATGTACGACCCCGTTGTGGTGAAACGCGCCGAAGTAGTGCTGGAAGAAATGCTTTCGGAAAACGGCAGGCAGTTCGCCACGGTGCGGGCGCGCACGCGGGACATACCTCCTGATTCGGTGGCGTTGACCTTCGTTGTGGTTGAGGGTCCGAAGGTAAAGGTCGGCAAGATTCGCTTCAAAGGGAATACGGTCTTCAGCAACTCCACGCTGATCGAGGCTATGAAATATTCGAAGCCCATTGGTTTGCCGCCTTGGTTCTGGATTTTTCACCGCACCTACAATAAAGACAAGCTCGACGCGGACCTCGAAAAGATCCGCGAACTTTACCAGGCGCACGGCTATTTCTTCGCGCTTCCTGAGGAACCCATCACCAAGACGGTCAATACGCATCCGCCTCTGCCGTTCATTTTTCTCGGACGAGGGCGCGGCAAGCGCGTGGACGTCACCATTCCCATCGAAGAGGGAGCGCTGTACCACCTGGGGAAATTCGTAATCCGGGGCAACCATCTTTTCAATGAGCAGCAACTGGCCCCTGTTCTGCAGATGAAACCGGGAGATGTTTTCAACCTAACGAAAGTGCGGGACGCCCTCAAAAACTACACCAAACTGTACGGCGAATACGGCTATATCAACTTCACCGCCAATCCCGACATCGAACCGGACCGCAAGAGGCGCATCATCAACCTGGCGCTCGACTTTGACGAAGAGCAGCAATACTTCGTACACCGCATTAATTTCGCGGGCAATACCAAGACTCGTGACAAGGTAATCAGGCGGCAATTACTCCTTGACGAAGGCAGTGTCTTCAATACGGCCCTATGGAAGATAAGTATTTACCGTATCAATCAACTCGGCTACTTCGATCCCATTAAGAAGAATGGCTATGAGGTAGTCCAAAACAATAAAAATCACACCGTTGATCTAAACGTAAACCTTAAGGAAAAGGGCCGCAACTCCATTGGCTTCTCGGGCGGCATCAGCGGCCTTTATGGAAATTTCGTCGGCGCCAATTACGCCACGCAGAATTTCCTAGGCTTGGGCGACACCTTGAGCCTTGGCGGCCAAGTCGGGACCTTCGTCACCAATGCCACGCTCGGTTTCACCGAACCATATTTCTTGAATCGTCCTATCACGGCTGGCTTCACCCTGTTCATCAACGATTACCACTTTGACGCACTGCAGCAATATGGAGCGCTTTACGGAGTAAATCTGAGCAATCTCCACAACACAGCTTTCGGCCAATCATATTTCCAGAACTTTCAGCAAAACTCCAAGGGTTTCACGGTGTTTGCCCAGTATCCTCTCCGCCACTCGTTTGGCCAAGTCGGCATCACCTACGAATATCAGGTCAGCACCGTTCAAACTTTCAGCGCTGCGTCACAGAGCTTGTTTGACTCTTTAGCTTACGGTCAGTTCGCCGGCCCCAACCAGCTTCAGGGAATTACCCAGAGCAGCATTACTCCCACGTACTTGTACAACAACGTGGATAATCCGATGAACCCCCACCACGGCAAGTACATTTCGGCGTCTTTGGGCTTTTCAGGCAGCGTGTTAGGCGGCAACGTTAACACCATCACGCCTTCCATCGAAATGAAGTACTATCATCCCATTAACCATAATCGGAACACCCTGGCATTCCATTTCCTGGCCGAGACTATTTCAGGATACGGCGGAAAGGTGCCGCCTCCTTATTCCCGCTTTTACATGGGAGGTCAATACGACATCCGGGGTTTCAACATTTACAGCATCAGCCCCGTGATCTTTTTCCCCACGATCGGCCAGGTTTGCAATCGTGACAGCGCAGGAAACCAGATTCTCGCGGTGGGCGCAAACGGAAGAAGGCAACCGGGGACTTGCGGCTCATTTACCAGCTTCCCATATAACACCGTCGAGGTGCCTGGCGGGGATACTGAAGTACTTGGGAATTTTGAATACCGCGTTCCGATCGCCGGCCCGGTGACGCTCGCCTATTTCATCGACATCGGGGATGCTTTTATCCTCCGCCCCGGCCAGCTCAGGCTGCAACCCGGCGCGCTCTCAAGCATTACGAACCAGTTCCCTTACTTTTCTGTCCCCACAAACCATCTCGAACCGATTTCAGGCTTGAATTTCCACCCTCGGAGTTCCACCGGCTTGGCTCTTGAAATGAACCTGCCGGTAATTCATGCGCCGATCGAAATTTACTACGGCTACAACTGGCTGCGGTTGGATAACGTGTACGCAACTCCACCGCAGCAATTGCCTCCCCAGTCGCTGTTCCCGAACATCGCTACTTATGACGCAGCGCTGCCCTTCTTTGAGCGGCAGGTCTTCTCGGAACCATCCGGGCTTGCCGGCTTCACGATATCGCAGACGTTTTAGCGCTGCGCGAGCGTCCCGGCCATGGTATTATCTTGTGTCTGGAAGGAGGATGAAGAACTCTGTATGAAACGCTTTAACCGTAACCTCATCATCATTTTTCTGACATGCTTGATGGTTTCGCCTGCTTTCCTGCCGGCGCAAACTAAGGCTGCGGACGATGTTCCAGAAAAGATAGCAGTGATCAATATCCAGCAGGCTATCGGAGAAACGGACGAGGGCAGGCAGGCGCTTTTGGATTTGCAGAAGAAGTACCAGCCCCGCCAGCAGTCTCTGCAGCAGCAGGGGAAGGACATCACTGCCTTGCAGGACAAATTGCAGAACCAAAGCACCATGCTCAGCGATCAGGAAAGGTACGACCTTACGCGTGAGCTCGATGAAAAGCAGCGCCACTTTAAAACGGAACAGGGCGATGCACAGGCTGATTATCAGGACGATATGCAGGAAGCCGTTCGCCAAATTGGCCAGAAGATGGTGCAACTCATCGGCCAATACGCTCCGGCACACCACTTCGCACTCGTGATCGGCGATCAGCAGATTCCCGTATATTACGCTTCGAAAGCGGTGGATATCACCGAGGATATCGTTGCTCTCTATAACAAGACGTATCCTGTGAAATCGGCCTCGGCCGCTGCCACGCCTGCCTCCGCGGCCAAAAGCGGTGCGCCTGGCAAATAACTCGCACTGGCGAGGGCGCGCTGCGGCCCTCGCCCCGGTTTCTCCCCTCAAGAGGGGAGGGCAGCTTCCCCAGCACCCAAGCCTGCGGATAATTATGCATCCCCGTGCGGTTCTGCATGAATGCTTACTTTCATAACTTGGGGAAATTCTTTCCGAAATCTGAATTCCAAGTTCTCTGTGATGTCGTGGACCCGCCCCAGCGGAAGATCCGGTTCAAGCGTGCAGTGGACGCTCACCAAAATGACATCCCCCACCTGATGAGCCACTAAATCATGGCAATCCACCAACCCCGGCGTTTCACGGGCAATCGCCAGGAGCTTTTTTTCGATGCCTTCGCGCAGCCAGCCGGCTTCGCGCGCCGGTTCTACCTGATTAAGCATCGGCTCAATGTGGATGTTGACTTCATTTACTTCAGGGACCTGGCGCTTGATCTCGTTTTCCAATTCGGTCGCCCGGCGGTGCGCCGCGGCAAGCGTCAGAGTTGGATCGAGTTCTAGATCGAGGTTCAAGTTAACCCGTCCTCCCGGCACCTCGTAAGGGGTCACGTCGTGAATCTGAAAATCGCTACGATGAGCCACCGCTCTGATCTTTCCCACCAGGTCGCCTACAGGCGGCTTTTGCGGGGCGGAGTGAATCACAATGTCCGCGCCGGGGAACATTTCCTTGACGCGGGATTCGACTTGGTCTTCCACTGCCTGGGCGTGCTCAAGCGGGATGTTGCTTCGCAAGGTCAGCCGGAGGTCTACGAAGAGACGGTTGCCGCTCTGCCGCACCCGAATGCGCTCCGGGCGCAACACGCCGGGAGTTCCCGCTATGGCTTTCGTGATTCGCGCGGAGATTCCGGCAGGCGCAGCGTCCAGCAAGGCGTCGAGCGTCCGCTTGCCCAGTTGCGCGCTGATGTATATCGTGATTGCCGCTACAAACAAAGCGGCGATGGGATCCGCCACACGCAACCAGGGCATATTCCATTTCCGCGCCGCAAGTATCAGCAGAAGGCCAAGAATGACTACGCTCGAACTGTAGATGTCCGTAGCGAAGTGGAGTGCGTCGGCTTCCAGCGCCTGGCTCTGGTGCCTGCGCGCCGCTTCGGTGAGCGAGCGCGACCGCAGAACGTCCACCGCGATCGAGACTCCCATCACCACGAACGCCCACACCGACGGCCGCACATGCGCGGGATTGAAGAAAAGGCGCCGCAGAGCTTCAAACACGATCCATCCGCAGGTCAGGAGCAGCAAGCCCGCTTCAACCAGCGCCGAGAGTTGCTCAAACTTGCCGTGGCCGAATGGGTGGGAGGAGTCGGCAGGTTTATCCGCGAGGCGCACGGAAAGAAACGTGACGAGCGCGGCGACAAGATCAAGGCCGGAATGGGCGGCCTCGGAGAGAATGCCGAGACTTCCGGTTAGCGCTCCCACCGCGGTTTTCAGCAGGACCAGCAATGCGGCTGC
>Ga0070737_10004193_pt1 | contig 14737 bp, 8 predicted proteins | sample Coa_R1_10_FD_66438 | JGI IMG/M metagenome (GOLD analysis project Ga0070737, IMG submission 66438) | Surface soil microbial communities from Centralia Pennsylvania, which are recovering from an underground coalmine fire - Coalmine... | ecosystem: Environmental > Terrestrial > Soil > Unclassified ...
GTCTGGGACTGCGGCACTTTAAGGCTGTAGGCGCCAGTGGTGGGATTGGTGTAGACAGACCCGGGGACACCGCTGGCGATGATTGCGGCCGACAGCGGCCAGCCCTGCCCGGAGCCGTCGGTCACTTTCCCGCTGATCGTCACCGTTGGCTGCGGGGTATGGTGCGGGCTGGCGAACGCAGCCACCCCGTCCGGGGTGCCCAGCCCGGTCGGCCCGTCATATCCGGGGCCGGCCGTGCACAGATACGACGGTAGGCACCCGGGTGGGTCGTTCGTGCCGGAGGTTACGTCATTCAGCGCTGACGAATTGGCGTAGGGGTAGGAAGCTGGATAGGTGCCGGCGGCCGGTGCGCCGGCCAGGGCGTAGGTGGCGGCGATCAGCGGCGAGGCGGCGCTGGTGCCGCCGACTACGAGCCAGCCGCCTTCGGAGTAACTGTCGTAGACGGCGACCCCGGTGTTGGGGTCAGCGTCGGCGGATACGTCGGCCGTCGTGCGGTTGGCGCAACCGGTGTCGGCCTGCCAGGACGGCTTGGGCTCATAAGCCGAGCAGCCAGACGCGGTGCCTTCGCTGTTGTTGGTGTCCCAGACGCTCTCCGCCCAGCCCCTAGGCGTGCCGGGATCGCGGGTCAGTGTAGTGCCGCCCACGGCGGTCACGTACTGGGATGCGGAAGGGTAGTTAACGCCATAGCCGCCGTCTCCCGCGGACGCGGTGATGACCACGCCGGGGTGATTGAAGTACTGGTCCTCCTGCGTCTCGGTGGAGTACTCCGGGCTGCCCCAGCTATTCGATACGTATCTGGCGCCAAGGGCAACGGCTTCGTCCTCGGCCGCGTCGAGGTCACTGTCGGCATTGCTGTTCGCCTCGACCAGAATGATGTGGCAGTTCGGGCAGGCCGAGCTGACCATGTCGATGTCGAGGGACTCCTCCACGTCCCACCCGTTGGTTCCCGCGGCTGGCGGGAGCGGGCTGATCTGGCCGTCCTGGTTGACCTTCTCGAAGCACCCGTTGGAGGTGGTGCAGGGCGGCAGTCCGTACTGCGCCCGGTAGGTAGCCAGGTCCGCCTCGGCAGTGGGGTCGTCGTAGGCGTCCACCACCGCGACGGTCGCTCCCTGGCCGGCCGTTGCCGAGGGCAGGTTATAGGCGGACTGCAACTCGGCGGGCCCATAGCCGGAGGGAGATTGATCAGGAGCGAGCCTGCCCTTACGTGGTTTGACATTGGTACGGAGAAGCGCCATGCAGGCGGCATCCCCCTTCTTCGGCTCTGCGCACACCCGGCGTACATTCCTCGAAGGTTCCGTTGTCTTCGCCGCCTTGGCCGTACTTGCCGGGCGCGTCGAATGTGTGTGGCCAGACCGGCCTGGGTGGCTTGCCTGACTTGCCTGTGCGGCACCTGGGACGGCCAGGGCCATCGCCGCGGCGGTGGTGAGGGCGGCTGCTGCTGCCAGCAGCCTGGTAAACACGCGATACGTCATGGCCTGTCCTTTGTCGCGGGCGATGAACCGGAATGCTGCTGGCCCGGTCATGAGCACGCTCCCTGCGGAGTAAGCGTGAAGTTGGCCGTGGTGGTCTGCCCGGCCGTGATCCGGACCTTCTTGGTCTGGGTACGCCAGCCGTCGTCGGCCACAAGCAGAGTCAGCGGGTTGCTGTCCTTGTCCAGCCAGAGGCTGTACTGGCCGCCGGTGTCCGTGCTGAGGGTGTAATCACCGCCCTTGCTGTCGACCTGGACGGTGGCTCCGGCCAGCGGGCTGGTTGTTCCGTCGCAGGCGGTCCCGGAGACGGTTCCGGTGACCTTGCCCCAGGTTTTCGGCGGAGTGACGTTCATCGTCACGCCCACCGGCGAGGTGCCGTACGGAGTGTCGGTGGTGAACTCCAGGTCCGCTGTGTAGGCGCCAGGCTGGGTGATCGCAGCCGATCCGCCGTTCAGCGTTACCGCGACGGTCACGCTGCCGTGGGCCGGGACAGTGACCTGGGCGGGAGATTCCGACAGCCAGGGAACCTGGGTGCCGTCGGTGCCGCAGCCGTCGTAGCCGGAGAGTTCTTCATTGCCTGCGGGGCTGTAGACGCCGATCTGCTGGGACCCGCCGATCTGGAAGAAGCCGCAGGCGCTGCCGCCTCGCCACCGGGGCTCGATCGAGTTCGGCAGAGCGCTCCACGAGTTGGTGGCGGGGGTGTAAGCGAAGCCCTGGTTGGTGACTTCTGTCGAGTCACCGGTGACACCATCGGAGACCAGGAGCTGGCCGTTGGCTGCGCTGTAGCCCATGCCCCACAAATCGACAGGCAGGCTAGCCCCCTGGCTCCAGGCGTTGGTCGCCGGGTTATAGATGTAGGTGGCGCTATATGTTTGCCCAGTTTGCGGGTTGACGCCACCGGTGCATACCAGCTCACCGGCTACGCCGCCACAGGCAAGTTCGTCGGCTAGGACGGGGTACGAAGCGACCGCAGTCCAGCTATTCGACGCGGGATCGTATCGGTAGGACCGGTCCGATGCCTGTCCACTGCACTCGATAGCGCTGACGTCGACACCGAAACAGCCTCCGATGACATACATCTGCCCATCGAGCGTAGCGACCGCCGAGAAAGCATGAGACTGATTCTCTGGCAACCCAACTCCCATACTCCAGCTATTGGTGGCTGGGTTATAGATCTGCGTGTTCTCCTCGCCGCCAAGACAGAAGAGGAAGCAGTCGTAGGCGAATCCACCGTAGACATAGAGCTTGCCATCCAGGAATGCGGCGGATGCCCCGGCCACGTCGAACGGTATAGGAGCAATCGGGGACCACGCCTGCGCCGTGGGATCGTAGACTTCTGATGATCCTTCGGTGTAGCCGGTGCTGTTGTATCCGCCGATCGAGTAGAGCTTGCCGTTCTCGCTGTTGTAGGCGGCCACGTTGTAAATGGACTCGCTAGAGTAGCTGGGTACCTGGCTCCAGGACGTATTCACCGCCCCTGCCGTTGTGCCACTCGGCGCGGCTGCCGACTTGCTCTTGGCGTGTCTTGCCAAGCCAGCGAGCAGTGTGTAGTGACCTTTGATCAAGCGCAGCGGTGCGCTATTACGAAGTTCCATGCGCTGCGCCGCGCTAGTGAACCCGCCCGTCTGCGCTCCCACACTCACCTGCGCAGCCACTTTGCCGGTATTGGAGATCGTAAACCTCTTGATAACTGAATCACCCATCTTCACCGTGCCGGACAAACCTGGCGTGACCTTCAGGCGCCCGGCTTGCAGCGTGAAATTGACCTGCGTAACGCCGTCGGCAGCCACGTTCACCGTCTTGGACTGGGTCCGGTATCGGGTCTCGCTGGCGGAGATCTTTTGACTGCCAGTCAGCGAAGAAAAGAACTCAAAGAATCCACCTGGCACATTCGGGTCGCCAGGTTCCGCCGTGGTAATGCCAGAATTGGAAAGGGCAGAGCCTTCGGATACCAGACCACCATTCACGGGCTGGCCGGTGTTGCCGTCGTTCACAACTCCCGCGACCATTCCACCTGGTATTGGCGTGCATGCATTTCCAATGAAAATGTTGTCGATGGCCCAATAGCCGCCACCCTTATCACCGCTTGTGTAGTGGAATCTGACCTGCACGTCGGACTGGCCTGCGGCCTGCGGGATCGAGATTGTAATGGGATTGCTCAACGGCTGACTGGTCGGGTCCCACACCGTGGTCCAGGTCTGCCCGCCGTCAAGGCTGAGATCAACCTCGCCTGCCACGCCATAGGCGGCGATTCCGTACAGCCAGTCGTCGAAGGTGATCACCGGCGACGTGTCACCGGACAGGTTCTCCACTGGAGAGACTAGCGAGGTGTTCTGGCTGTTGTCCTTGCCGTAGTAGGCCGAGTCGACGCTGGCAAAGTCGGAGTCACCGCCGGGTGGCGAACTAATGCTGCCGGGGTTGCTGAAGTTCCAGGTTTCGCCGTTGCCCTCCTTATCCACGATGGACCAGCCGTCTTGCGGCGTGGTCCCGGTCCATCCGGTAAATGTCTCGGTGTTTCCGGTCGGCTGATAGCCAGGCGCCTCGCATGCACTGGTATCTACAGGCACGGCGATGTTCTGGGTGAGGCTGGTGGCGCCCACGCTGACCTGCTGGGTGGTGGCCTGGTAGCCAGGCTCGACGGGGGTGACGGTCATGGTGTAGCTGGCGTTCTGGGGCAGGGTTACGCTGTAGGCGCCGGTGTAGGGGTTGGTGTAGACGGGAGCGCCTGGAACCCCGTTGATGCTGATCGAGGCGTACAGTGGCCAGCCCTGTCCCGATCCGTCGGTCACTGTGCCGCTGACTGTGGCGGTCGGCAGCTTGTTGAGTGTGAAGTTCTCCGTCGTGGTAGCGCCTGCGGTCACCGTCACGCTGCTGGTGGTCTGCGAGCCATAGCCGTAGTCGGCCGCTGTCACGTTGTAACTGCCAGCCAGCACGGCGAGGTTGTAGTCCCCGTCGGCGTTCGTGACCGCGCTGGCGCCGCTGGCCGCGGTGACCTCCACGCCAGAGATCGGCTGGCCGGTCGCAGCGTTGGTGGCCTGTCCGGAGATCGTGCCGTGCGGCCCGGCCGTGAAGGCCGCCACCCCGTTGGGGGTGCCCAGGCCGGTCGGGCCGTCGTAGCCCGGTCCTGCTGTGCATAGGTATGTGGGATAGCAGCCATCGGGACTGTTGCTGCCCGAGGTTACGTCGTTCAGCGCCGAAGGGTCTGCGTACGGGTAGGAGGCCGGGTATGTACCAGCGGCCGGGGCACCGGCGAGGGCGTAGACGGAGGCGATCAGCGGTGATGACACGCTGGTGCCGCCGAAGACTTCCCAGCCGGGGTCACCGCCATACGTGTCGTAGACCGCCACACCGGTGTCGGGGTCAGCGTCCGCTGACACGTCGTTGTCGGTCCGGTTGGAGCAGCCAATGTCCTTCTGCCAGGCCGGCTTCGTCTCATAGGCCGAGCAGCCAGAACCTGTGCCATCTTCAAGGGTGCCTTTGAGCGGGGTTCCCCATGCGGTTTCGGTCCAGCCGCGCGAGACGCTGGGGTCCTCGGTCAGCGTGGTGCCACCAACCGAGGTAACATACTGCGACGCAGCAGGAAAGCCGATGTTTGCCAGTCCGTCGGAGTCATACCCATCGTCGCCCGCAGATGCGGTGACGACGACGCCTGGATGGTTGTAGTAGGCGTCCCACTGTAGCTCGCTGGAGCTCTCCTGATCCGTGTTATAGCTATTGGAGATGTACTGGGCGCCCAGCGTCACCGCCTCGTCTTCCGATGCACCCAGGTCGGTGATGGAATTGCTGTTGGCCTCGACCAGCAGGATGTGGCAGTTCGGGCAGACCGCCGAGACCATGTCCACATCCAGCGATTCCTCTTCGGCCCAGCCCGCATCCGCTGTCGGGTAGTTACTCTGCTGGCCTTCCTGGTTGACCTTCTCGAAGCAGCCGTTGGCGGTGGTGCATGGTGGCAGCCCGTACTGCGCCCGGTACACACCCAGGTCGGCTTCGGCGTTCGGGTTGTCGTAGGCGTCCACGACGGCCACGGTCTCCCCGTTTCCCGATGTGGACGAGGGGAGGTTGTAGGCGGACTGCAGATCAGCGGGCCCGTACCCCGGCGGTAGCGCAGTATCGGGTCTGAGGCCCTTGCGCGCCGCTACGTTCGTGCGCAGCAACGCCATGCATGTGGCGTGGCCTGCCTTGGGAGTGCCGCATACCCGCTTGTAGTCGTTGCCCTTGCCCAGGCCGGTCACACGTGGGAGCGCGCGGTGCTTGGTGGCCCCGCCCGGCTTGACTGACCGGTGTGCGGTCGCCGTTGCGTGCGCTGGTGTCACGCTGGCCGCGCTGGCGGGGGCCTGGGCTACCAGGGCCAGGGCTGCTGCGGAGAGTAGTGCTGACGCGGCGGCGACGGCCCGGTATCCCCGCTTGGCCCGGGTGGTCGCTGCCCTCCCCCGGGTTCCTGTCCGGCTACGGCCGAAGATTGCGGTTTTGCGCACGAATCTTCCCTTCCTGTGCTGGGGGAGGTCTGCCCGGGCGTGGCTGGGCGGCCTAGACATGCTCGTAACCTTCGAGCGGCGCAGGCGGCTCGCGGGGCACGTCGTCATCCGTAACGTCGCCCGCCTCGGGCCCGGCACCGGGCTGCTCGCCTTGCCTGGCGGGGGGCACGAATGCCTCGGCGTCGGCGCTGTCGGTGCCGGTGCCCTGCTCCGGTCTGGTGCTGCCTGCATCGTTCATCGAAGGTTCTCCAGGTAGTCACGTCGTCCTGGCAGTATCGATTTGCCGCACGTCAGCCGACTAGTGTGCAAATGACGGATTTAATCACCTGCGGGCAAAACGGGGGTTAATTCCCGGGGGCGAAGCCCGCTTCTACGGCGGTGACGGCCAGGGCGGTGCGGGAGGAGACCTTGAGCTTGCGCATGGCCGAGTCGATGTGGCTGGCCACGGTACGCGGCGACACCGTGAGCACGTCGGCGATCTCGCGGTTGGTGCGGCCGGTAACCAGCAGCCGCAGCACCTCGGCCTCCCGCGGCGAGATCTGGTCGCCGTAACTGGGCCGCCCAGCCCGCCGGGGCCGCTCTGCCGCCACCCCGTGCTCGCGCAGGGTCCGGCCGGCCTCGGCGGCCTCGTCGGCCGCGCCCAGGCCGGACAGGGCCTTGGCGGCCTCGGCGAGCAGCTTGAGTCCGGCTTCGTCCTGGCCGGATGCCAGCAGGCAGTTCGCCTGCCGGTGCCGGGCCCGCAGCGCGTCGTAGGGACGCGGCAGGGCGTCCCAGGCGGTCGCGGCGGCGTCGAACAGGTCCGCTGCCCGGGCCGTGTCGCCTTGGCCTTCGGCCACGATGGCGCGGCAGGTGGCCAGGGCAGCATCGGCGGCGGGAGCGCCGTGACCGCGCAGGCCCCGGGTGAACGCAAACACCAGGTCACTGGCCTCGTCACAGCGGCCGGCCGCGGCGAGGGCTTGCACCCTGGGGGGCGCGACGTCAGCCACCCACAGCCAGATGTTCTTGGTCGTGACGAGCTGCATCGGCTCTTCGGTCAGCGCCAGGGCCTCATCGACCCGGCTGTCGGCCAGCCGCAGCCAGGCCAGTGCCGCCACCACCTCGAGAGGGTCATCCACGCCGCCCCGTTGCCGCAGGCCGTCGAGGACGAGCTGGAGTTTCTCCTCGGCGGCCGGTTCTCCACCGGCCAGGGCGAGCAGCCCGCCGACCAGCTGTGCCTCCAGCACGCCCAGCGGATCGGACTCGTCGATCGACATGAGCGCGGCGGCGCGCTCGGCGAGGCCCTCCCACCGGCCGGTGAACCAGTCCAGGTGAGCGAGCGTCACCAGTATGCCGAACCGCAGCGGCGGATAATCGTGCTCATCGGCCAGGGCCAAGCCCACCATAAGTTTGCGCCGGGCCAGGTCATATTTGCCCCACTGCACGGCCGAGGAGCCGATGTTCATGCAGCCGCGGATGATGTGCTGGGTCTCCTGCTGAGCACCCGCCTCCTCGGGTATCTCCTCGGCCAGAACCCACCCGGCCGGATCCCCCAGTTGCAACAGCGCTGTGGCCCGGTTGACCGTCAGCTCGACGCGGTCGGCGACCGGTATCGATGCGGTGGCGACCGTCGCCGCCGCCCGGTTCAGCCAGGCGCGGTGGACGTCGGCGGGCCACATGGTGCGGCCGGGCCAGCCGAGCCGCACCATGGCCCTGGCCGCCTCCACCGGCCGGTCCGCCAGGTCGGGAATCGCCCGTTCCAGTTCCGCGACGCCGGGCGGGTACTCCTTCGCGTTCAGCAGGATCCGGCCTAGCAGGCTATGGGCTTCACCGCATTTCACCCCGGTCAGGCAGCCGCTGTCGATCGCTGAGCGCAGCCGGTCCGCCAGTTCGGTGAGACATGAGTGCTTGGCCAGGCCGTACAGCGGTACCTTGACGGTCAGCCGCAGCACCACATCGGGCGGGAGGTCCGCGCGGGTGATCAGGTCGTGCAGCAACCCCGCGGCGGCCGCCTCGTCCCCCACCGCCAGCGCGAGGTCGGCCGCCTGCTCGCTGTAGCGCCGCCACTCGCGCGTCTCCCCCGCCTCGCGGAAGTGCCGGGCGAGCTGGGCTACCGGCGGTGGGACAACCCCGCGCAGGGCGCGTGCGGCCCGGTGATGCAGCCGCCTTCGTTCGGAAGGGGGAATGGCCTCGTAGACAGCGCGGCAGGCGAGGATGTGGCGGAACGAGACCAGGCCGCGCTCGTCCTCGTTCAGCAGCCCGGAGCCGAGCGCTGCGGTCAGGCCCGGTTCGGCCTGGCCCGCGGCCAGGCCGGCCATGCCGATCAGGCTCTGCTCGCTGGCCGGGTCGGTGAGCACGGCCGCGGCCTGCACGATGCCGCGCGCGGCGGGAGCCAGGCGCTGCACCCGCTCCAGCACCGAGTCGCGCACGGTCGGCGGCACCGCGAGCTCGTGCAGGCTGCGCCGTTCCCACCGTCCGGCGTGCCGGACGAGGTCGGTCCGGTCGTGCAGCAGCCGGACCGACTCCTCGACCGCCAGCGGCAGCCCGTCGGTCCGCTCGTGCAGGAACGCCGCGAACGCCTCAGACACCAGCTCACCGCCCAGCATGGACGACACCAGGCTGGCCGTGGCGGGCACGTCCAGCGGGCGCAGCGTGATCCGGGTCCCGCGGCCGGCTGGCAGCCGGGACGACAGGCGCCGCAGCAGCGGCACCGCGGTTACCTCATCCGGCCGGTAGGTCACCACCAGGTTGAGACGCTGCGGCGGACCGGCCGCCACGAACAGCAGGAACTCCAGCGTGACCTCGTCCGCCCAGTGCGCATCCTCCACCACCAGGACCGACACGCCCAGCCGGCCGAGCAACTCGGCCAGCGCGCGGAACAGCCGGTGCCGTGAGGCGCCGGCGTCCTGCATCGGCTCGGGCGCGGCGGGCAGATCCACCCACTCGGGCAGCAGCGGCCGCAATGTGCCCGCGAGCGGGCTGAGCCTGAGCCCAGCCACCCCGTCGGCCGCCTGGCGGAGCGCGTCCACCAGCGGGCCGAGGGTGAACGGCTGGTGCAGCGGAGGGCAGGCGGCGACCAGCGCCTTGTGCCCGTGACCTACTCCGGAGGAGAGGAACTCCCGCACCAGGCGGCTCTTGCCGATCCCGGCCTCGCCCTCGACCAGGACGAGCGCGCCGGACCCGGCCAGCGCCGTGGCGAGCTGGCCGCTCTCGGCTTCGCGGCCCACGAGCCGCGGTGAGCGTACATCCGCGCCGCTGGGCGCGTGACCCTCGTCCCGGGCAGTCGCACGTCCCGCCATCGGCGCCTCCCCACGGGCAGGATCACCCATTCGCCCGCATTATCCCTCCGTTGCCCCTCGGGCACCAGTACCGTGAGTAATCACCGCTGGCCAGCGCGGAGACGGCGAATCTGAACGCGGCCGGGCAGTCCTCCGCGGGCTCGTGAGGAACAAATCCCGGGGTCGTCACCGGGCCGCCAGGGCGGTCTGGGCCACGGCGACGATCGTGTACCAGCCCAGCCCGGCCAGCGCCAGCGAGACCACCGCGAGGACGGCGGTGGCTGCCGCCCGCCCCCGCCCAGGCCGCATGTGATCGCGCACCACCATCCAGATCCCGGCGGCCCCGTGTGCGAGGGCCGCGGTGAGCATGGTGCCGTCCCAGCCGATCCACAGCCCGCTGGACCAGCGGCGCAGCACGAAGCTGGACGTCGTGTGTGCCACGTCGGTGAGCAGGTGCACCGCCAGCAGGTGCCCGAGCACCAGCACCGACAGCAGCACCCCAGTCAGCCGGATCAGCAGCCAGGATCTCCCGGCGCGGGCGGGCGGCCCGGGCTCACTCCTCCCGCGGGCCTGGCCGACGGTGCGCGGCCGGGTGCTCATAGCACGGGCGCCATGATCAGGACGCTGGCTGGGAGGCCGAGCATCAGGGTGACCACGACGACTGCGCGCAGCGTGCGCTGAGAGGCTCGCAGGTCAAGGTCGGCCAGGTCGGTCAGGATGAGCCGCAGGCCGTTGAACGTGTGGAACAGCACGGCCAGCACCAGGGCGCACTCGAAGACCCGCAGCGGCGGAGTGTCGTACAGCAGGTGGACCCGGTTGTACACAGAAGCCGAGAACGCGAGCAGGCTCACGTCGGCGATGTGCAAGGCGAGGAAGGCGAAGATGCCGATCCCGGTCAGCCGGTGCAGGTAGTGCGCCCACCGGGTGGAGGCGGCCGGCAGCGACGGGCTGAGCCCGAGCGCCCGCAGCATCCCCCGCCGTCCGCCGGGCCCGGACGCCCGCGCCGAGGCGAGCACAATCCCCGCTGAGGCCGCGACCAGGATCAGCAGCAGCAGGCTGAACGCGACGAGGAACGCCACCTGTGCGGCACTCACCGCGGCTCCTCCAGCGGCACCGGCCGCTCCCCCGCCGGCCCGCCCGGCGCTGGCCCCCTGGGCACCGGCTGGCCGGAGCGGTCCAGCCGGGTGAACTCCACTGGCCTGGTGCCCACCATGGCGGTCCCGTTGTCACCGGCCCGCAGCACGGTGTAGCGGAGCCAGCCCGCATCGTCCAGGCGGGGGTAGTCGGCGCGGGCGTGCGCGCCCCGCGACTCCTCCCGCGCGGCCGCCGCGGTCACGACGAGCTGCGCCACGGTGACCTGATTGCGCAGGTCGAGCGCTTCCTGCCAGGCGTAGTTCACCGCGGCGGGACCGCCCGCCCGCACGACCGCCACCTCATGGGCCAGGTCGCGCAGATGCTGAGCGGCGCGCCGCAGGCCGTGCCCGCTGCGGACCACCCCGGCGCGGGCCCACATCAGATCCTTGAGCCGCCGGGTGAGGCTGAACGGGTCCGGGCCGGACTCCCGGGTCAGCGGCGCCAAGGCCCGGCGGACGCTGGAGGCCACCTGCTCGTCATCGGGAACCCGCAGCGCCCGCGACGTTACGAGAGCGGCGGCGGTGTCCCCGGCCCGCGCCCCGAACACCGTGGACTCGGCCACCCCGTTGCCGCCGAGCCGGTTCGCGCCGTGGGCTCCTCCGGCGTCCTCGCCGGCCACCAGCAGCCCGTCCATCACGGTGCGGCAGTCCGGATCGATGATCACCCCGCCCATGTGGAAGTGCGCGGTCGGTGAGACCTCCACCGGCCCTTCGGACAGGTCCTGGCCGATCTTGCGGGTGCGGTCCACCATGCCGGGGAACCGGCGGCGCACCTCGGCCCCGCCGAGCACGGAGGCGATGTCGAGGAACACCCCGCCCCGCGGGCTGCCCCGGCCCGTAACGATCTCTGTGTAGCTGGCCCGGGCCACCACGTCCCGGGTGGACCGCTCCATCCGGGCCGCGTCATACCGGGCCATGAACCGCTCGCCCGCGCCGTTGAGCAGCCAGGCGCCAGCGCCGCGCAGCCCCTCCTCCAGCACCGCCCCGGTCAGCCGCGACTGCCCCGCCAGGAGCCCGGTCGGATGGAACTGCAGCATCTCCATGTCCCGCAGCGCCAGCCCGGCGCGGTAGCACATGGCCACGCCATCGCCGGTCTTCTCCCGCGCCGGCGCGGCCACCTTGTACATGGTCGCCGCACCCCCGGTAGCCACCACGACCACCCGGGCCCGCAAGATGAGAAATTTTCCCGAACGGATGTTCAGCAGGGTCAGCCCGGCCAGCTCACCGTGCGCATCAGTCACCAGATCCAGGGCCCGCATGTCCTCAAGTTCGAGCGGCGCGATGCGGAACATCTGGTCGCGCAGCCGGCCCATGATCTCGATGCCGGTCAGATCAGCGCGGTGCACGGTCCGGTCGAAGCTCTGGCCGGCGAACGCCTTCTGGTGGATACGCCCGTCGGCGTCGCGGTCGAAGAAGCAGCCGACCTTGGTCTCCAGCTCATCGATGACCCGTGGCGCGTCCGATACCAGCGCCCAGGCCAGTTCCTGATCGTTGAGGAACTGCCCGCCGCGCAGTGTGTCGGCGAAGTGGGCACCGACCGAGTCCGGCGCGCGCAGCGCCGCGTTGAACCCGCCCTGCACCATCCGAGTGCACCCGGACTTGCCCACGATGCCCTTGCTGACCAGTGCGATGCGGGCGCCGGGCGCACGCTCGGCCAGGTGCAGGGCACACATCAGCCCGGCGCCGCCGGTGCCGATGATCGCGACGTCGGTGGTCAGCGACTCCACGCCCGGGCCGGCGTCCGCCATGGCGAGACGGTTCACTGGCCACCGTTCGGCATGTTGCTCTTTTTCCCTGGACGGCGCAGCAAGCCGGGCCGGAACCTCAGCCGGCGGCGGCCGGGGAGCGCGCGCCAGCGGCGGCGGAAGGGGCGGAACGGGCGGCGGCGCAGGCCGCGGATCGCGCCGGCCGGATCGAGGCCCTTGGGGCAGTCCGCCGAGCAGCCGTAGATGTAGTGGCAGCGGTCGGTGCCGTCAGCCGCGCTGACCCGGGCCAGCCGCTGGCTGGTGGCGCCGTCCCGGCTGTCGGCCACCAGGGCCAGCGCCCGGTTCAGCGCGGCCGGGCCGAGGAAGTCCCGTCCGGCGGCCGCGATCCCGCAGGAGGAGAAGCAGGCGCCGCAGGTGATGCAGTCCAGCCGCGGGTCGATAAGCTCGCGCTCCGGGCTGCCAGGGCGGATCCGCGCCGGGCCGGCGGACGCGTCCCGCGGGACGAAGTACGGGGTGATCGCCGCCCACTGGGCGAAGAACGGCGCGGTGTCCACTACCAGGTCACGTAGCACCGGCAGCCCGGCCAGCGGCTCGATGTGCACCGGGCCGCCGCCGCCGGGCACTGGTGTCTCGCAGGCCAGGACGGCCCGGCCGTCCAGCCGGACCGTGCACGTGCCGCACATCGCCACCCGGCAGGAGAACCGGAACGCCAGCGTCGGATCCTCATCCCGCTGGATGGCCAGCAGCAGGTCCAGCACTTTCATCGGCTGGATCCGTGGCACGTGGTAGGTCTGCAGCCGCGGCGGGCCGCTGCGCCGGACCACGACCTGGACACTGTCGTTGCCCTGGCCCACCGCCGCGAGCCTGATCACAGGCCGAGCCTTCGGTAGGCCTGCCCGGCGCGGAGCGCGGCCCGGCTGGCCACCTCGTGGTAGGTCGATCCGCCGTGGGAGTCCATGGCCACGAACAGCGGGCCGAAATTCCTGACGCGGAACTTCCACAGGCACTCGGGCATCAGGTCGAGCCAGTGCGCCTCCTCGATCGCCTCGATCTGCGTGGTCTGGTAGCTGGCCGCGCCGCCGGTGACCGCCAGGTACACCCCGCCCATCTCCCGGAACGCCTGCCCGGACGCCGCGCTCAGGCCACCCTTGCCGATGATGGCCCGGACCCCGCGCTCCAGGCAGGCCAGAGTGAACCGGTCCATCCGCATAGAAGTGGTCGTCCCTACCGACAGTGCCTCGAAGGTGCCGTCGGGCCGCTGCCGGACGCTTGGGGCGGTGTGCAGGAAGGCGGCGCCCTTCAGTGACGCCAGCGGGGACTGGCCCTCATCGATCATCCGGATCAGGCTCGCGTCCCTGATTCCCCAGACGATCCCGTCGAGGAGCAATTCCTCGCCCACCCGCAGGGAGCGCACTTCCATCTCGTCCAGCGGGGCGGTCAGATGATGTCGCACGAGGGATTGTTACATGCGCCATAAGCAGGGGAAAGTCTTTGTGGTGTCTGATACCCGACAGTGCCGTATCCCGAAACGGGCGACGGCCGCCGGCGGGCCGGTGAGCCCGCCGGCGGCCGTCGTGCCCCAGGTCCATGGCGAGGCACGCTCACCGGGTACTCCTGGCGTTTGACGTGGCACTTCTCCCGCCAGCGCCCGCCAGCCCATCAGCAGATGCCTCACCGGCGTAATCCCCTCACTGCCTGAATTGGGCTGGCGGGCGGCAGAGGTAGTTTCGCACGCCGGGCAGAGCCAGCGACAGGGCTAATCCTGTCCGCTTTCCGACGGTTGCGGATCCCGACATGACGATCAGCAGCCGGGCATAGGTCCCGGAACTGGCGTCGCGCCAGCCCCGGGCCCGTCCGGTCAGTGCCGCGGCCGGCTGGTCAGTGCCGGGATGCGATGGCTGCGGTGAGGAAGAACGCGGGGCCGTCGGGAGTGCCGACGCCGGTCTCGTCGTCGTAGCCGGGGGTGTCGTGCAGGGTGGATGTCTGCACGTCGATGGTCTGCAGCTTGTATGTCTTGCCCTCGCTGGCGTTGAGGAAGTTGGTGTAGTCGGTGCGGACCTGCGCCTGCGGGGTCGCCGGGGCGGTGATGTCGTGCAGCGCCGAGGTGCCCAGCATCCGGTCGTAGTACAGCGGGTTGACGAAGCCGAGCGAGTGGCCGCTGTACTGGTCGGCCACGGCCAGGACGCCGGCCAGCAGCGGCGAGGCCAGGCTGGTCCCGCCGATCCGGTACTGCGCCCAGTAGGTGCCCGTCGGGAACACCTGCGTCTCGCCGACCTCGAACCCGGTGTTCGGGTCGGCCGGCATGGCAATGTCAGGCACGGCCCGCATCGGGGTCTTGCCCCAGTATTCCGAGACGCTCGTGGGCACCTTGCCCTTCTGGTAGAACGGCTGGGCAAACAGCACGCTGGTGCCACCGCCGCCACCGGAGGAGTAGACGCCAGGAGGAGCCGGGGTCCACTTGCCGCTGGTCAGCGAGCTGTAGTCGCTCTGCCAGCCGTACTCGTCCAGCCACTGGCCCTTCGACCCGATGTACACGCTGGTACCGCCCACTCCGGTCACGTACGGCAGGTCGGCCGGGAACTCCACCGTCTTCGCGGGCAGGTCGGTCCCGCCGTCGGTGTTGTCACCCGCGTCGCCGGCGGAGAAGTTGACCGTGATCCCGGTCAGCGCCGCCTCCAGCGAGTACTGCTCGTAGAACTG
>Ga0070737_10004194_pt1 | contig 14733 bp, 15 predicted proteins | sample Coa_R1_10_FD_66438 | JGI IMG/M metagenome (GOLD analysis project Ga0070737, IMG submission 66438) | Surface soil microbial communities from Centralia Pennsylvania, which are recovering from an underground coalmine fire - Coalmine... | ecosystem: Environmental > Terrestrial > Soil > Unclassified...
CGAGGCGGTGTGCGCGGGCGTGGGGTCGCCGGCGGTGAGGTAGGCGATGAAGGCCTTGCTGGCGCGCGCGCGGCAGTTGGTGAACAAGCTGCCGATCCGGGTTGTCGTTTCAGTAGACATCATCCAATTCGGGCATGTTCTCGCGATAGATATCGATGTCTTTGTCCCCGCGGCCGGAGACGTTGACGACGTAGACGGCGCCGGGTTCCGATGGGGCGCGGCGCATGGCTTCGGCGACAGCGTGGGAGGACTCTAGCGCCGGGATAATACCTTCCATGCGGGCGAGGGTCCTGGCGGCGGCGAGCGCCTCGGCGTCGCTGATGGAGACGTATTCGGCGCGGTTGCGATCGTGCAGCCAGGCGTGTTCGGGACCGATGAGCGCGTAGTCGAGGCCGGCGGAAACGGAGTGCGTGAGTCCGACCTGGCCTTGGTCATCCTGCAACAGATAACTGAAAGCGCCATGGAGAACGCCGGGCGAGCCGCCGCTGAAGCGAGCCGCGTGCTCGCCGAATTTGTGGCTGCGGCCGCCGGCTTCGACACCGATGAGCTTGACGGCGGCATCGGCGACGAAGGGATAGAAGATGCCGATGGCGTTGCTGCCGCCGCCGACGCAGGCCAAGACGGAATCGGGCAGGCGGCCGATCTGCGCGAGCGATTGCGCGCGGGCTTCTTCGCCGATGACCTTATGGAAGTCGCGGACCATCATCGGGTAAGGGTGCGCGCCGAGGGCGGAGCCGAGCAGGTAATGGGTGCTGGCGATATTGGTCACCCAATCGCGCATGGCTTCGCTGATGGCGTCTTTGAGGGTACGGCTGCCGGTCGGAACGCCTACGACGTCAGCGCCGAGCAGTCGCATGCGAAAGACATTGAGGCGCTGGCGCCGCATGTCCTCTTCGCCCATGTAGACGACGCAGTCGAGGCCGAACAGAGCGCAGACGGTGGCGGTGGCGACGCCGTGCTGGCCGGCTCCGGTTTCGGCGATGATGCGCTGCTTGCCCATGCGGCGTGCGAGCAGGATCTGGCCGAGGCAGTTGTTGATCTTGTGAGCGCCGGTGTGAAGGAGATCTTCGCGCTTGAGCCAGAGCTGCGCACCCTCGAGCGAAGCGCTGAGGCGCTGGGCGAAATAGAGCGCGGTGGGGCGGCCGGCATAGTGATGCAGCAGAGCGTTGAGCTCGGCGGCGAAAGCCGGATCCTGGCGGGCGTCGGCATAGGCGTGCTCGAGTTCTTCGAGCGGCGACATCAGCACTTCGGGAACGTAGCGGCCGCCGTAGGGGCCGAAGTGGCCGAGGGCGTCGGGTTCCAAGGAATCGGGGATAGTGGCAGAACTCATGATGTGATTTCTTGTTGAGCCGCCAGGAGGGCGGCGCGTACGAATTCGCGAACGCGGTGCGGGTCTTTGTTGCCGGGCGACGATTCCAGGCGCGAGCAGGCATCCACACCCCGGGGCGAGGCAATGCGGATGGCTGCGGCGACATTCGAGGCGTCGAGCCCGCCGGCGATGATCACAGGATGCGGGAAGCGCGCCGCGAGGGTCCAATCAAACGTTTGGCCGGAGCCGCCGTGTTGCGGCGAAGGGGCATCGAGTAAATAGGCGTCTATGGCGGTATTTTCAGGGGGCGGCGCATGGGTGGCCGCGATGGCGCGCCAGATGCGGGCGGGCGCCGAGAGCGGCAGCGCGCAACCATCGCCGTGCAGTTGCAAGACGTCCAGACGCGCTTGGGCGGCCGCGTCGAGAAGCTCAGGTTCGGAGGCGTTGACGAAAATGCCGACCTTGAGGCAGCCGGCCGGAAGAGCGGCTGCGATTTGTCGGGCGCGCTGGGGCGTAATGTAACGCGGGCTCTTTTTATAAAAGTTGAAGCCGAGGGCATTAGCGCCCGAGTCGATCGCCACGCGCGCATCGGCTTCGTTGGTGATGCCGCAGACTTTGACGATGAAAAGAGCGCGATTCATGCGGCAGGACCGGTCAGAGAGTTCAGCAGCGCCATGGGGTCCGGTGAGCGCATCAGCGATTCACCGATGAGAAACGCATGGAAGCCGGCGCCACGCAGCAGATCGAGATCGGCGCGCGTGTGGATGCCGCTTTCGCTGATGCGTGCAACGTTTGCGGGCAGCAGAAAGCTGAGGCGCAGCGAGGTATCGAGTGAGACCTCGAAGGTGTCCAGATTGCGGTTATTGACGCCGATGATTTCAGCGCCGGAATCGATCGCTTTTGAGAGCTCGTCGGAATCGTGCACTTCGATGAGTGAGGCCAGGCCGAGCGAGGAGGCGAGTTCGCGCAGCAATTGCAGCTCAGAGGTTTCGAGAATGGCCGCGATGAGCAGGATGGCGTCTGCGCCATGGGCGGCGGCCTCGAAGATCTGGACGCGATCGAGGGTGAAGTCTTTGCGCAGAACGGGCAGGCTGACGGCGGCGCGGGCGGCTTCGAGGTCGTGGAGAGAGCCCTGGAAATAATGTTTGTCGGTGAGAACGGAAAGGCAGGCGGCGCCGCCCTGTTCATAGGCGTGGGCGATGAAGGCGGGGTGGAAGTCGGGCTGCAGCAGGCCGCGGCTCGGCGAGGCTTTTTTGATCTCGGCGATGACGGCGGGCTCGCGGGCGCGGAGCGCGGCGGCGAAGGGCCGCGGATGGGATTTGCGCTCGTGCGCCTGTTGTTCGAGCTGCGCGGCGCGCGTTTGCAGGCCGTCGATTTCCTGTTTCTTACGCTGAACGATTTCGGCAAGAAGGCCGGATTGAGTGCGGAGCGTCATTGCGGGGCCGCGCTGCGGAATCCCTCATCGTAACAGGTACTTAGTATCTCGCCCTGGCGCGGCCATGGCAGCGGCTGCTACAACATATCTCATGAACTGGGCGGCGGTGGGAGCGGTGCTGATGGCGCTGGCGGTCGGCATGGGCGCGTTTGGCGCGCATGCATTGAAAAGCAGGTTGGATGCGTATTCGCTGTCGGTATATGAGAAGGCGGTGTTCTATCATTTCATCCACGCGCTGGGAATCCTGCTGGTGGCGTTGCTGGCGCGAACGAACGCGATCACTCCGGCCGGGCAGGCGAAAGTCGCGTGGTTGTTGTTCATAGGTATCGTGCTCTTCTCCGGAAGCTTGTACGCGCTGGCGCTCACGGGCGTGCGCGTGCTGGGCGCGATCACACCCGTGGGCGGACTGGCGTTTCTCGCCGCATGGATCCTGCTGGCCTACGAAGCGCTTCCCGCTTAGGCGAGCGCCGCCGTCGGGCACCTACGGGACGCCTGGCGGCGGCAGCCGAAGCTAGCCGGCTTGCGCGGCGCCTTGCTGCTGCATTTGAGCGATGGCGGCCTGCGTGCGCTTCTCCATCTCTTCGGGCGCAACATCCTCGATGTGCGTGGCGAGCGCCCACTGGTGTCCGAACGGATCTGTCAGCTTGCCGAAGCGATCGCCCCAGAACATATCTTGCGGAGGCATGTCGGCCTTCGCGCCCGCAGCGACCGCTTTGTTGTAGACCGAATCGACGTCCTCGACATACAGGAAGATGCTGACCGGCGTTCCGCCGAGCGATTGCGGCGAACGGTTGGGGCCGATCTCCTCGGTGAGCATGATCATCGAATCGCCGATCTTGAACTCGGCGTGCATGATGCGTCCGTCGGGAGCATCCATGCGGACCACCGAGTTTGCGCCGAATGCCTCCTTGTAGTAGTCGATGGCTTTGCCGCCATCCTTCACCACAAGGTACGGTGTCACCGTACGATAGCCCGGTGGGATTGGTTTTACATTTCCAGCCATATTTGTCGATCGCCTCCTGGATTTTTTTGTCCTGAATCCAGGGGACAAGTTATCACAAATCGGGGCGCATGTTTGTCACATTTTCATAAATTTGATGTAGGAGCGCGGGGTGCCGGCAGACACGGTTAGACGGCGGGCGCAGGCGGCGGAGGCGCTGGAAGCGGTGGCGGCGCGACCACGCCATCGAGGAAGAACTGCTTCGCGGTGGAGCGCTGGAGAACGATGAACGTGAAGATGCCGAGCACGGTGCCGTAGGGAAGCGCTAAACAGGAGAAGCCCGCGATGATCTGAATAAACAGCTTGTTGCGGAATCGCCGCAGCCAATACCCGGCCAAAAGCATGCAAACCGTATAGGCGCAGGCGAGACCGATCGCGATGGCAAGAAGAACGGAAACGAGCGTCAGCAGGGCGGGTGGAATTTGCTGTTGACTCGACTCGGCGGAAGCTTTGGCGATGTTTGCGAAGATGGCTGTGGCGAAGGCGGAGTAGCCGAGCAGCATGAAGGTGTAGAAGGCGGCAATGCCGCCCTGGATGTAGTAGCCGATGGAGAGCAGGCGCAGGTCGTGGGCGGAGATGAGGGGCGAGTCCATGGCAGACGAGGATAGCAAGATTCGCCACAGCGCGTGAGGGGCTTGCATACAATAAATGGCTATGAATCCATACGCGGCGCATTTGGCAGAGCGGGACCCGCGGGAGGTGATAGCCGAAACCCCGGGGCAGTTGCAGCAATACGTGCAACGCCTGGGGCCCAAGGGAGTGGAGCGCGCGGCGGCTGCGGGAAAGTGGAGCGTGCGGGAAATCCTGTGCCACTTGGCCGATACCGAGATTGCGTTTGCCTTCCGGCTGCGGCAGGCCTTGGCGGAACCGCATCATACTATCCAACCGTTCGACCAGGACGCGTGGGCGCGCAATTATGCGCAGATGGATGCGCAGGCGGCGCTCGACACGTTTACGGCCTTGCGGCGCTGGAATGTGGCGTTCATCGCCGCAGCGCCGCGGGAGGCGTTTACCAAGCCGCTGACGCATCCGGAGCGCGGCACGATGACCTTCCAGACGCTGCTGGAGACGATGGCCGGGCACGATGTAAACCATCTGCGGCAGGTGGACGCTTTGGCCGCGCCAGGCGCGTAAAGGCCGCATCGCCATAACTGGCAGGAAACAGAGCAGCCGGGAAACGGCTCTTTCTTGACGGGACATGACGACTCCAGCTCCCTCGACCAAGACCAAAGTCATCGTGGCGACGACAGTGATGCTGTCGTTTATTTCGTTCTGGCGCGCATCGGCGATCGTGCTGAGCGATCTGGCGTCGTCGGCCTATTACGCGGGCGGGATTGCGGAGACCGCGATCGGCAAATCGGCGCCCTGGTTCATCCTGGCGATCATGCTGTTCGGGTTTGCGATCCGCGCGATTTACGTGGAGAGCTGCAGCATGTTCGTGCGCGGCGGCGTATACAAAGTCGTGCACGAGGCCATGGGCGGGACGCTGGCGAAATTCTCGGTTTCAGCGCTGATGTTCGATTACGTGCTGACCGGGCCGATCAGCGGCGTGAGCGCGGGCCTCTATCTGGCAGGGCTGCTCAACGAACTGGCCGCCTACTGGCATGCCTCGTTTCATGTACCGCCGGCGGGCTTTGCGGCCGGGTTTGCGCTGCTCGCGACGGTGTATTTCTGGTGGCAGAATACGATCGGCATCAAGGAATCGAGCGACAAAGCGCTGCGCATCATGCAAATCACCACCGTGATGGTGGTAATGCTGATCATCTGGTGCTGCGTGACGATGGCGCTGCATGGATTCCAGACGGTCCCGCTGCCGACGAAAGCGAACTTGCATTACGGGCACTATTCGCTGGGCTGGCTGCGCGGAACGGCGCTGCCCGGCATTACCGCGGTCGCGATCTTCATCGGCCTGGGGCATTCGCTGCTGGCGATGAGCGGATTCGAGACGCTGGCGCAGGTGTATCGCGAGCTGGAAGCGCCGAAGCTGAAAAACCTGCGGACGACCGGCTTAGTGGTAATCATTTACAGCCTGGTGTTCACTTCGCTGGTGTCCTTCTTCGCGGTGATGCTGATTCCGGATGTGCAGCGCCAAAAGTATCTCGACAACCTGATCGGCGGTTTGTCGATGTACCTGGCCGGGCCGACTGCGGCCAAGCTGCTGTTCCATGCCTTTGTGGTGCTGGTGGGGACGCTGATTTTGTCGGGAGCGGTGAACACCGCGATTATCGGCTCCAACGGCGTGTTGAACCGGGTGGCGGAAGACGGCGTGCTGCCGGACTGGTTTCGCCAGCCGCATAAGCGCTTTGGCACGACGAACCGGCTCATCAACCTGGTCGTGATTCTGCAGATTGCGACGATTCTGTTGAGCCGAGGGAACGTGGACCTGCTGGGCGAGGCCTATGCGTTCGGCGTGATCTGGAGTTTCGCCATGAAGGCGCTCGCGGTGCTGGTACTGCGCTACAAGCGGCCGGAAGCGCGGGATTGGAAGGTGCCGCTGAATTTCCAGATTGGCGGCACGGAGATTCCGGTAGGCCTGATTTTGATCACCATCACGCTCTTTCTGCTGGCCTTGATCAACGTGGTGACAAAGAAGACCGCAACCATTTCGGGGTCTATTTTCACGGTGGTGTTTTTTACCGCCTTCACCGTGTCGGAGTGGCACAACCGGCGCAAACAACGGCGAGTGGAGGGAGAACAGGAAAAATTCCGGCTGGATGAGCAGCCGGACGTCTCGATGGAACGGGCGCAGGTGCGTCCGGGAAACATCCTGGTGGAGGTGAGCCGGCCGGATCGGATGGAACATCTTCAGCGCGTGCTGACGGAGGTGCGGCCGGAAGAGCAGGACGTGGTGGTGGTGGCGGTACATCGATTGGGGCCGATGGCCTCGAGTGAATATCGGCCGAACGCAGACCAGATCTGCACCAACCGCGAATTGGAGCTGTTCAGCAAGGCCGTCAGCGTCGCCGAGAAGGCGGGTAAGCACGTGGAGCTGCTGACCGTGCCGGGGCGAGAAGAATGCGAGGCGCTGGTGCATACGGCGCAGCAGCTCGATTCAAGCAAGATTGTGACGACGCCCTCGCCGAACCAGTCGCCGGATGATCAGGCGCGGGAGGTGGGGAGCGCATGGGAGAAGCTGCCGGCCCCGCGTCCAGCGCTGACGCTCGAAGTAATTCCGGCGAACGGGGGCGAGCCGCAGATGTACGCGCTGGGGCCGCATCCGCCGCGCTTGTGGCCGAGCGATATCGAGCTGGTGCATCGCTTGTGGCAGGAGTTGTCGGATCGGCCGGAGATTGGCGGGCGGCTGCATCATCGCGATGTGGTGGGCGTCGCGCTGCGGCGGCTGGAGGACGAGCTGCATTCGCCGCGCGTCGACGAAGTGCTGGCCGACATCGAGCGGGAATTGAACCGGCCGCGCGAGCAGCCCGTGGAGACGGCTTCGGGCGGCAATGGCGCACGGAAACCATCGTAAATCGTTTAGCGCTTCCGCAAACGCGCCACTGATGACACGAGCGCGATACCGATCAGCGCCAAGCAGCCGGAAAACGGCTCCGGAGTGAAAATGCCTGTGCCGAGCGCTTGGCCGGGGATGATCTGTGCATCCGCGACTACGTGGCCGGAGGCGTCGAGCACGGTGAAGCCGGTGAGTTGAAGGCTCGAGTTCGCTCCGCCCTCGTCGCCCGTTCCCAGGTACGAGTAAAGGCCCACCGCAGCCTGCGTTTCTGCTCCGAAGGCGAATGGCGTTCCGAACTGGAAAGGCGAGGTGATATCGACGGGTTCCGTGATGTTAGAAGCCGCGTTGGTTAAATCCGTAAAGATATTGAGTTTGGTGGAGCCCTGCACAAACGAAAACTGGGGATCGTTAAGAGGCGTGTTCGGATTCAAGAAGGGATTGCCTATCTGAAAACTGGAGGCAGTGACCTGGTATTGGGTGATGAGCGTGCCCGTTCCCGCGGCCCCGGTAATCACCACATCGTTGGCAAAGGAGGCCAGATAATACATCAGCCCAGGCTCGAGAGTGCTTCCGCCGCCAAAGGCTGAGCCGGATGCCGATCCAAACTTAGCCGTCGCGGAGACACTTCCGCTAGCGCCATACTCGCCATTGAAACTGTTGAAGTTAGTTTGGCAAGCAGCGGAGTTAGTGGCAAATTGAGAACAATCAAACGTGCCCGTCAGATTCAAGCCGTAATAGAGAACGTAGGGAGGAAGACTAATCCAAACCTCGACCGGGTCGGCCACACCGTAAGCTGTAGCGGAAGCGAATAGAGCCGAAGCCAACAGAAGTTTCATCGCGGTAACCTCTGACCTGGATAGATGCCGATTTGAAGCTGCAGTTACTAAAGTTACAGCAAGAAAGTACCAGGCATAATACCTGCATAACAAAGACCGCCATCAATGCGCAGCGGCGCGGGTACGCAGAATTAACACGACACTTACTAATACAAGCGCCGTGCCGATCATGATGTTGCGATTTATAGCTTCATTGCCAAGCCAATAGCCGATGGCGAGCGCGACTACGGGATTGACGTAGGCATAACTCGAAACGACGGTGGCGGGCATGCGCGCCAGGAGCCAGGCGTAGGCGGTGAAGGCGAGGATGGAGCCGGCGACGATCATGTAGACCAGCGCGGCAGCGGCAGTAGCCGAGATGTGAGGCCAGGGCGTGGTCTCGCCTGTAAGCCAGGCACAGAACAACAGCATCAGGCCTCCCAGCGTCATTTGCGCGCCGGCGGTCAGGATTTTGGATGCGGGGGCGCGAAGGGTTTGCGAAAAGACGGTTCCAAAGGACCAGGCGATCTGCGCGCCGGTAATGGCGAGGCAGGGCAGCAGCGGAATCTGGCCGGTGCTGCGCCGCAACGTCAAAAGAGCAACGCCCGCGATGCCGAAACCGATTGCCCAGGCGAGCGATGGCTGGAAACGCTGGCGCTTGAAGACCACGATTTCGACCAGCGCGATCCAGACGGGCGTGGTGGCAATCAAGACGGAGGCGATGCCGGACGGGATGCGGGTCTCGGCCCAGAAGAGCGCGCTGTAGCCGCAGAGGAACATGAGCGCGGCTTCGATGGAGAGGTTGCGCCACTCGATGGGCGTGGGATTCGGCACGCCGCGCAGTTTCGACCACAACAGCAGGGCGAGGCCGGCAAGGAAGAAGCGAACGCCGGCCGCGAACAAAGGCGGGACGGACGCCACGGCGATGCGAATGGCGAGATAGGTGGACCCCCAGACGAAATAGATGATGAAAAACGCGAAAATTACGCGCGGAGTGAAGCGCTGTGGAAGGACAGGGGACACGTCCTTCCAGCATGGCGCATCGGATCAGAGGGATGGCAGAAACAAATTCGGCGCGCTCTATCTACCAGGAGGAGAACCGCGAGCGCGCCGAGTGGTAAGGCAACTTAGTGAGGATAACTAGAAGGGATTTGCTGATTTACGACATAGATATCCCAAGATCCGAGACCGGTTGTGTAGTCGTATCCCGGAAGCGCGACGCCATAGCCATTGGCGCCCAGGGTGACGTCATTGAAATAGGGACTGCTGAGCGTGGGGGCGCCGTTGGCGAGTTGATAGATCAGCGGACCGGCGAAGCCCAGCTTGTTGCTATGCGCGCTTTCGATGCGCGCCCAGGAGCCGACCGAAAGCGGGGAGGACAGGCTGGTACCGCCGACCAGCTCCGTCGTGCCGCCGACGTAAATATTCGCTGAACAGATGGCGAGACCGGTTCCGCCAGCGCACATGGCCACATCGGGAACGCCGCGCTGGCCGGCTTCGGCGCTCGGCACGATCGGCACAGTGCCCGAGCCGGTGTAGGACTGCCAGAAGGGCGCAGTTTCAAAGCCGCTGACACCGCCGCCGCCGCCTTCCCAGGCTGTCTCATAGTCGTACGTGAAATTGGCATTGGTCAACAGATTGGTGCCGCCGACCGCGATGACGTAAGGCGAAGAGGCCGGGTAGGCAACCGAAGGCGGGCCGGAAAGCGGAACGCCGTTGGTGGGAAGCACGGGACAGGCCGAGCCATTGTCGTCGGCGGAGGCGAATGGAGTCATGCCTTGCAGGGCCGCTTCGCCGAACATCTCATCATCGAGCACCATGGCGCCATCGAGATAGGGGAAAAACTCGCACTCACCAAAGGACATGTTAAACGCCTTCACTTTGTTATCAGTTACTACTTTGTTGATGGCGAGCCCGATATCGGAATCGGTCAGCGAGGTTGCTACATAAAGATACAGCGCCTTGACCTGTTGTGCGATGCCGGTCGAGGTCTGAGTGTCGAGATCCCATTCATCGGCGCCGCTGGTGTCCGGGCTAGGCAGGCCGGCATACTCGATCGTAACTGGAACCCCGGGCAGCTTATAAAGCTGCTCGTATAAGTAGAGATCATGAATTACTCCCGTGGACGAAGCCGAAGGATTGCCCGGCCCATTCGGAGCCTTCGAAGATACGGTTCCTATGTCGCCTTCCGTTATAATTCCGATTGCGGTGCTGCAACCCGGAGTTATTTTCTGTTTTAAGTTAGTCGCGGTCGGAGTTGCGCCAGGATAGGCCGCATCGTAGGCAATCTGATACTGCTGCGCGCCGTATTCCTCGTTCGAGGGATCGGGCACGGGGCAAGCGGGCGCGGTGCACGGGTCCGTGTATTTGAAGATATCCGGATGCAGAGCGGAAACGTTGTTCAATCCGAGGACGGCAACTACCGTGCTCGCAAGAGAAGCCGGAACCTGCGCGTCCGAGATATTGGCGAATACCGTTTTGCCGCCGTGCGTGAAGCTGGCAAGCGCTGTGTTGAAAGCGGCCTCCGCCTGAGCAGCCGTTCCATCGGCTTCGACCAGGAGCCGGTTATCGGATGCCGAAACATTTTTAAACCCGTAGCTGGACAAATAATTTTCCACAGCCTCGAGTTGAGCGGTCGTGGGACCGAACTGCTCGACGAATTGAGCTACGCTCAGAGACGTACCGTAGAGCGGGTCGCCGGGAGTGAGCATCCGCTTTAACGTCGGCTGCACCAGGGCGGCGTTACGCATCTTCAGGCCGACCACAATATGCAGCGGGTTGTTGGAACTGAGCGCGCCAAGCTGGGTGGCATTCGTTAGAGGAAGAGCTTTGGTCGCGGTGGAGACCCAGGTTTGGGCGTGGGCGACGGAGGCGAGCGCCAGGGTAAAGGCAAGTGGAACAACGGTTCTCATAGAAGGCTCCTGATCAAAGTGTGCTACTGGTCATAGTAGTCGGTACGGTTGGTTCAGTCGTATTGCTACTACATTCGAATGTATAGATGCGAGTAGTGCTATACCTGTACCTAGTTTTTTTGCTACTAATATTGATAGAGCCAATTTCGTATGAGCAATGCAGCCGTCGGCACATCGGTAGAGCAACGCCTGCTACACGCGGGCAAGAAGCTGTTTGCGAGCCAAGGATTTGAAAATGCAACCACTTCCGGGATTGCGCGGGAGGCGGGCACGAGCGAGTCTCAACTGGTGAAGTATTTCGGGAGCAAGGAAGGACTGCTCCAAAAAATATTCGAGGACGGCTGGATGAAGCTGAACTTCGTGTACACGGCGGCGTCCGTGTCCAATTCGCCGGTGGAGAGCTTGCGCATGATTTTCGAGTTGCTGGTCAAGATGCTGTCGCAAGATCGCGAGTTGAGGGATCTGATGCTGTTTGAAGGGCGGCGCATTCGGGGCAAGAATTCGGAGGTGCTGCTGACGGCCGGGTATTACCGGTTGTATGACGAAGTGACGCGCATGCTGCAAGTAATTTTGAAGGACACGTCGCTGGGGCAGAAGCTGCGGCCGCAAGTGGTGAGCTGCGCGTTGATCGGCATGCTGGAGAGCATGTTGCGCGACCAGGCCATCGCGGAGCGCAAGACCGGGAAGCCGGACCCGACAGCGGAGGAGATTCGAACCATGTTCCACGTGTTTGTGGGAAGCGTGTTCGAGCCGGCGGCGGCGCGGGTGGCCTGAGCGGCGTTCAAAGCGGTTTTCGCGCAGATCGGTTACTACATATTGACTCTTGGCCCAGGTGCTTTCATCATGGCTTCAAAGGAAGTCATGCATTCGAAACGCCTGCGGTTGGTGAGCGCTTCCCTGACGATAGCGATGTGCGGAACCGCGGGTCTGGGCGCCGCGCGGCAGCCCACGACGACCCCGGCCCCGGCCAACGTCAATGACTGGTTGATTGTTCCCGGCAAACGGGCCGGGCCGATCACGCCCAGAACGACGCGCGCGGACCTGGTTCGCTTCTTCGGCGCAAAAAACGTGGAGGACGGCGAGATCGTCGGCAGCGATGGCGGGCGTCAATCGGGAACCATCGTGTTTGGTGACCAGCCGGACGCCTCGCTGGGCGTTCTTTGGCTGGACGATACGCCCGATGCGCACATACGCAGCATCGTGTTTTGCCATGGATCGGAGTTGGCCGAGAAGTGCCGATGGCATACGGAGGAAGGCGTCAGCTTCGGGACCGATTTGAAGAATTTGGAGCGGCTCAATGGCCGCAAGTTCAAGCTGAACGGCTTCGACTGGGGCTATGGCGGGCTGATCACGTCTTGGGAAGGCGGACGCCTGGAGCATTTCGGCATCGCGTGTGGGCGCGTGACGCTGCGTCTAGATCCCACACCAGCGCCGCCGTCAGAGGAACGCAGCAGTTTCATCGAGCAGGTCGAAGACAGCGATGAGTTCTGGTCTTCGGATGGACCGATGCAGGGGCTCAATCCGGCGGTGGACCATCTAACGATGTCGTTCCAGGGTTGTAATAGATAGTTGGCCATCAGTCCATTTCCGCCGCGCGGTGTACGGCATGCCGTGATGTTGCAGCGCTGGCGCTGGCTCACGTTTTTGCACTGGCGGTATGAGCCGGAAACGATTCGGAGGTTGCTGCCGCCGCAGGTGACGCTCGATACCTGGGAGGGCGCGGCGTGGGTGGGCTTGACGCCCTTCGTATTGACGGGGCTGCGGCCGCCGCATATTCCCGCGCTACCGTGGATCTCCCGCTTCCCGGAGACGAATGTGCGCACGTATGTGCGGGGGCCGGATGGGGAAGGCGGCGTCTGGTTCTTCACCTTGGAGGCAGCGCGTCTGGCGGCGGTGGCGGGCGCGCGCTCTCTCTATCGATTACCGTATCGTTGGGCGGAGATGCGCGTCAGCCGCAGCGATCGCATCGTCGAGTATGAGAGCCGGCGAAATTGGCCATTCGGTTCAGCCGCGACGAGCATCGCGGTCGAGCGCGGCGCGCCGATTCTCGCGGGCGACTTCGACAACTTCCTGACCGCGCGCTATCGGCTATACACGATGTGGGGTCAGCGGCTGGCGTTCGCGCAGATCGAGCATGCGCCGTGGCCATTGCATGCCGCAAGGCTGCTGCGGCTCAGGCAGAATGTAGTGGAGCAATCCGGCGTGCCGCGCCCGGAAGGCATGCCGCTGGTGCATTTTTCTCCCGATCTGTCGGTTCGGATCGGGGGCTTGCAAAGGTGCGCGTGAGCGCCGGTCAATACTCAGTCGAGCCGACAAATATGGTGTCGCCGGAGGAAAGGCCGTGGTTGCAAGCCGCCCTCGCAATGGCTTCGGCGAATTCGTCCACGCTAGGCAGCGTCCGGCCATCCCCGCGGCGTTGCTCCCGCAACCCCCGGCTTTTGCGCTCCAGCAGGCGCGGGGTAATCGTCCCTTCGATGGCGTCGCCGCTGACCACGACCAGCGATATACCGGATCGATTGAGTTCGGAGGCGTACTCCCGAAGCGCTTGCTCGCCCGCGTGCTTGCTCCTCGCCACTACTTCATAGCCGGGCAGCACGGGTTTTTGGCCATAGAAATGAGCCCAGTGACTCGTCACATAAACGATCTTTCCGCCGGACGGCATCAGCGGCACCGCAAGCTGTGCGGCCTGCAATTGCGCAGCGTGGTTCAGGGTCATCGCATAGTCTTCTTCTTTGCCCTGTTCGAGACCCCCGCTGGCGTTCAGGATGACGACGTCAAGGTGCCGGTATATCCGCTCGATGGCCGACATCATTGCCACGAGTTCAGGTTCACGTGTCAGGTCGGCCTGGACGGCAGTCGCTTTTCTGCCGAGCGCCGCAACTTCCTGGCAGACCTGTTCAGCACGTTTGCTCTTGCTTCGATAATTCACCACGATGTCGGACCCCAGGGCGGCGAGCTTCGTGGCTGTCGCGGCGCCGATTCCTCGCGAGGCCCCGGTAACCAGAGATACCTTTCCGCTCAAAGGCGATGGCATCCTTTCAGAATATCGGTGCGGCTCCGCATTTCCAGCACGTTCCCGTGACCTCTTTAGGGCACTACCGCAGCGCCGTTCCATCTGCTATCCTGAGAACCAAAGCGTTCCACGCGAGAGCGTCTCTTGGCCTCCAAATAATTGATCCGATAGTCAATGTCATGGAGTCCGACTCGAATGAAGTGCTGGTGTGCAGGCTCCGGCGTGTAACAGCGCCATGGAGAAGCCTAAAGGCGCTCGGAGGATTCCCCCCTGCTCTCTTAGGGGTCAATGACGGAGGGCAAGCCGGAAGCTCTCGCAGGGAACGCTTTTCTCCTTTGCTCCCATTCGATGAACATCCTTTTTATCGGCGATATCTTCGCCTCGGGCGGGCGAGGCATTGTCGCGGATAACCTGAACCGGCTGATCACCGAACATAAAATCGATTTGGCCATTGCGAATGCCGAAAATGCGGCCGGCGGATTCGGGATCACGCCGCTGATTGCCGAAGAGCTGCTGGCGCTGGGACTGGATGTCCTGACGGGCGGAAATCACAGCTTCGACAAGCGCGAGATTCAGGATTACCTGGGCACTCAGGAGCGGCTCCTGCGGCCGGCCAATTATCCTCCCGGTTTGCCGGGACGCGGCCTGTACACCGGAAAAGCGCGGAACGGCGTTCCGTACGCGGTGCTCAATCTGCAGGGCCGCGCGCACATGGCGAGCATCGATTGCCCGTTTCGAAAGGCGGATGAGCTGCTGGCCGGCCTCGATGCGGGCATCAAGATCCGGTTCGTGGATTTT
>Ga0070737_10004195_pt1 | contig 14730 bp, 12 predicted proteins | sample Coa_R1_10_FD_66438 | JGI IMG/M metagenome (GOLD analysis project Ga0070737, IMG submission 66438) | Surface soil microbial communities from Centralia Pennsylvania, which are recovering from an underground coalmine fire - Coalmine... | ecosystem: Environmental > Terrestrial > Soil > Unclassified...
TGCGACAAGAAGAAGGTGGTTTACGACGACGACCTCCTGGCGCTGGTGACCGAGGAGTCGCGCCGCGCCGGCGATTACTACGAACTGGCGGGGCTCAGTGTCAGCTCCTCAAATGGCGCGCCGCCGCGAGCGGAAATCGTGCTGCGGGTCGGCGGCCAGGAGCGGCGCGGCGCGGCGGTCGGCGACGGCATGGTCGACGCCTGCTACAAGGCCATCTACCAGTTGGCGGGCGTGCAGCCGGTCCTGGAGCGGTATGCAGTCAAGGCGATTACCGGGGGCACCGACGCGCTGGGCGAAGTGAGCTGCCTGGTGCGTCAGGGCGGCCTCACGGTGCCCGGTCAGGGCGCGCACAGCGACATCGTCATGGCCAGCGCGCTGGCGCTGGTCAACGCGCTCAACCGCCTGCGCCTGGGGATGCGCAACAACCCGCAGCCGATCGATGAGGAAGGACCCTGAGCGCGGGCACTCTTGCCGCAGCATTGGGGTTAAGATAAGTCCTACCTGCAACGGCGGGCAACTATCTATGATCAAAGCATTGCCGCCTCGGACTGGCCGCGGCTGGCAACATCGGGCTACTCCCTGAATAATCCAAAGCACAAGAATCTGGCGTAAGGATTTTTCCACCCAAAAAGGGTGAATCGGTCGATTCCAACTTCAGATGGCGTACAAGATACTGGTCCTCAAGGGCGACGGCATCGGACCCGAGGTCGTCGGCGAAGCGTTACAGGTGCTCAAGACGGTGGCGCGTCAGTCCGCGCTGGAGCTTGAATTCAAGGAAGCGATGGTGGGGGGCGCGTCGCTGGACGCTTACGGCACGCCGCTGCGCGACGACGTGCTTAAGGCCGCCTTGGACTCCGACGCGATCCTGCTGGGCGCGGTGGGCGGCCCGAAGTGGGACAATCCCGCCGCCGACAAACGCCCCGAGCAGGCGCTGCTGGCGCTGCGCAAGAACCTCAATCTGTACGCCAACCTGCGGCCGGTCAAGGCGATCAAGGACCTGCTCGCGGCCTCGCCGCTGCGCGCCGAAATCATCAACGGCGTCGACCTGGTCGTGGTGCGCGAGCTGACCAGCGGCATCTATTTTGGCACCCCCAGTGAACGGCGCACGGGCAGCGCCGGACGCGAAGCCGTCGATACGCTGTATTATAATGAAGCGGAGATAAGCCGCGTACTGCGCTTCGGCTTCGAGCTGGCGCGCCAGCGGCGCAAGCGCCTGACCTCGGTGGACAAGGCCAATATCCTGGCCTCCTCGCGGCTGTGGCGCGAAATCGCCGGCGAGATCGCCGCGCAATACAAGGACGTCGCGTTTGAGAACGTGCTGGTGGATTCGATGGCGATGCATCTGCTCAGGCGCCCGCGCGACTTCGACGTGATCGTCACCGAGAACATGTTCGGTGACATCCTGACCGACGAGGCGTCGATGCTGGCCGGTTCGATGGGGCTTCTGCCCTCCGCTTCGCTGGGTGACGAGATCAACGGCGCGGGCTTTCCGATCGGCCTTTACGAACCGATTCACGGCAGCGCGCCCGATATCGCCGGCCAGGACAAGGCCAATCCGCTGGCCGCGATTTTGTCAGCCGCGATGCTGCTCGAGCATTCGCTGGGCATGCGCGCCGAGGCCGATACAATCCGCGAAGCAGTCGAGGCGGTGGTGCGCGAGGGCTATCGCACGCCCGATCTGGCCGCGCCCGGCGCCAAGATGGTCGGATGCAAGGCGATGGGCCGGCTGGTGCGCGAACGGCTGGAGGGCGGCGAGCCGTAAGATGGGTGCGAGTGCCAGCGCGGGCTTGCGGCTGGGGATTGTCGGCGCCACCGGCGTCGTCGGCAGCCAGTTGCTGGAATTGATCGACGAGCGCGCGCTGTCCTGCGCCGAGCTGCGGTTGTACGGCTCCGAAGAGCACGGCGGCGAATCGATCGAGTCGGGCGGCGTGGTGCGCCGTGTGGACGTCTTTTCCGACTCCTCGGAACTCTCCGACCTCGACCTGGTCTTTCTGGCAGTGCCGCGCGCTGACGCGCAGGCCATCGCCGCTCGGCTTTCCGGGCCGATCGCGGTTGATCTCAGCGCCGCTTCGCTGGCGCCCTCCGGCACCCCATTTGTCGCGCCTGGATTTACCACCCGCGAGCAGGTCCGCAGCCTAAGCCGCTTCAAGCTCTTCCACATTCCGCATCCCGCCGCGCTCGCCCTGGCGACCATCATCAACGCCCTGGGAGAGATTGCGTTTTGCGCCGGCACCTTGATGCTGGGTGCGTCATCGCAGGGTCATGGCGCAATCAGCCATCTGGTAGAAGAATCCGCCGACCTGCTTAACGGCAAACTGGACCTGAAGGAAGCTGAGAGCCAGAGCGCCTTTAATGTGGCGCTTGCCGCCGGCGCGCCGGGACTGGAACAGGTACTGCTCGCCCAGGTCGCCAGGCTCACCGGCAAGGCGTCGAGGATAGCGTTGCAATGCGTACAGGTTCCGGTCCTTCACGGCACCGCGCTTTGCTTGGGCCTGCCCAACACCGCGGGTATCGACCAATGGGCCGCGCTGCTGCGCGCGGCCCCCGGCATCATCCTGGTCGAGAACGAGGAACCCGCCACCGTCGTCGACGCGCTAGAGCAGGAGGCGCTGCTGTTGAGCCTTAACGTGGGCGCCGGTGGAACTTCACTGTGGTGCGTGTTCGATAACGCGCGGCGTGCGGCGCTGGCCGCGCTGTGGATCGCCGAGTGCCTGGTGCCCGATGCCGCTGAGAAGCTGAACTGAACGCCCCGCTTGCCCGCCGATGCGTATCCGGATGGTGATCGAATACGACGGAACGGCGTACTCCGGATGGCAATTGCAGGCCGGCGGCGACACCGTGCAGGCCAGCATCGAAGCGGCCCTGCACAGGCTGTTCGGCACGCCGGTCCGCCTCCAGGCATCCGGCCGCACCGACGCCGGGGTGCACGCGCTGGGACAGGTCGCCGCCTTCGACGCGCCGCGCCATTTCGACCCGCTCGAACTCCGCCGCGCGCTTAACGCGATGCTGCCTGCCGATATCGTGGTGCGCGAGGCGGCCGAGGTTGCAGCCACCTTCGATGCGCGCCGCCAGGCGGTGGTACGCGTGTACGAATATCGCATCCTCAACCGCGAACTGCGCTCGGCCTTTGAACATCGCTACGCCTGGCATATTGCGCAGCCGCTGAACTTCCCGGCCATGCAGGCGGCGGCGCGCGTGTTTGTGGGCCGCCACGACTTCGCGGCTTTTCGTACGCTTGGCACGCAGACCAAAAGCACGGTGCGGGAGATCTACCTGTCGCAGTGGGAACGGCGTGGCGAGCTGTTGCTCTACCGCGTCGAAGGCAGCAGTTTCCTGCGCCACATGGTGCGCACGATGGTGGCGGCGATGGTGGAGGTGGGGCGCAACCGGCTTGCCGTGGAGGATCTGCGCGCGCTGCTGGAGCGCGGCAATCGCGCGGCGGTGCCCGGCGCCGCCCCGCCGTGCGGGCTGTTCCTTGTGGAAGTGCGCTATCCGCCGCTGCCGGCGGCGGGCCGCGCGTAGCGTTATCGACAGCCTGCGCGCGTCGGTCGCCCGAAAAATCGCGACAGCCCGTTGCGGAAAACCTTGGGGCACAATGGCAAGGTGACACTCCTGTTCAAAAACCCCATTGCCATGGGCAAAAACGGCACCTGTGGAACTTGAATTTTTTTTGCTACGGGTTACCCTCAAGGTCAACCGGCAGCGAAACTTTAATACGCTGACAGGAGGTGGATGATGACGCAGTCGCAGGTGGCAACTCATTTGTCGGACAAGGTGGGAATCACCAAGAAGCAGGCCAAGAGCGCACTGGAGGAGCTGACTTCGCTGGTGGTGCGCGAACTCAAACGCGAGGGTTCGCTGCGGCTTGCCGGGTTGGGCATTTTCCGCAAGCGCAAGACCAAGGCGCGCATCGGGCGCAATCCGGCCACCGGCGAGCAGATCAAGATTCCGGCGCGCACGCGGCTTCGCTTCACGCCGGCCAAGAGCCTGAAGGACTCGGTGCTCGGCACCCGCTGAGCCCGTCCCTCCGGTAGGGGGCAAAAGCGGCGAGGTTCCTGACCGACCTCGCCGTTTTGGCTTGGCTACGCGGTTGGGCAAGCGATTGGCCGCGCGGCCGAGGCTTCCCCTTTGTCAATCGCGGCTTTCCGTTCAGGCCGCGACGCCGCTAAGCGAATGGCTGGTGGCGGATACGATGCGCACGGCGACGGTCTCGCCAATGCGCGCCTGGGCGGGGAACACCACGGTCTTGAACTGCGGCGTCTTGCCGCTCAGCATCCCATCGCCGCGGCGGGCCGGGCCTTCGACCAGGACCTTGCGGACCTGCCCAATTTCGGCCCGATTGCGCGCCATCGAAAGCGACTCCTGAAGTTCGATCACCGCTGACAGGCGGCGCGCTTTGTCCTCCTCGCTGACCGTGTCGCCCAGTTTGTAGGCGCGGCTGTGCTCGCGCACCGAATACTTGAAGGTAAAGGCGGCGTCGAATCCCACCTGGCGCATCAAGCCCATGGTGGCGGCGAAGTCATCTTCCTGCTCGCCGTGGAATCCCACGATGATGTCGGTGGACAGCGCCAATTGCGGAATGGCGCGGCGCAGCCGCTCGACCAGCTCCAGATACTGGCCGACGCTGTAGCCGCGCTCCATCGCCGCCAGCATCCGGTCCGAGCCCGACTGCACCGGCAGATGCAGATAGGGCTGGACCTTGGGCTCGGTGGCCATCGCCTCGATCACCGAATCGGTCATGTCGCAGGGATGGGGCGAGGTGAAGCGGATGCGCTCGATGCCGTCGAGCGCGGCGACCATCCTAAGCAGGCGGCCGAAGCCGACCTCGCCATAGCGATAGGCATTGACGGTCTGGCCGAGCAGCACCACTTCCTTGACACCGCGCGCCGCCAACTCGGCGCATTCGCCCACCACCGCGTCCGGCGCCACGCTGCGCTCACGTCCGCGCACGTACGGCACCACGCAGAACGCGCAGAAGCGGTCGCATCCGCGCATCACGGTGACATAGGCGCGCGGACCCGGTCCGTGGTCGGACCCCAGCCCCGCGTAGGTCTCGTTGCGGTCAAGGCGCACATCGACAATCGGGTCGAAGCGGGTCTGACTTAACAATTCCGGCAGCCGCCGATAACTGTCGGGACCGGCGACCAGGTCGAGGTAGGGAGCCTTTTGCACCAACTGCGCCCGATTGTGCTGCGCCATGCAGCCGAGCAACCCCAGCCGCAGGGCGGGCCGCTGATGCTTGAGCCGGGCCAAATCGGACAGCCGGCCCAGCACGCGTTCCTCGGCGTGCTCGCGAATCGCGCAGGTGTTGAGCAGGATGACGTCGGCCTCTTCGGGGCGTGCGGCGGCGCCGTAGCCCGCCCGCCGCAGGATTGCGCTGATCAGCTCGGAGTCGGCGATATTCATCTGGCAGCCATAGGTCTCCAGGTAGACCATCGGCTGCGCGCTGCCTTCGCGGTGTTGCATCGGACGTGCTGCGATCTTACGCGACGGGCCGCCCGCAAGACAACGCGGGCGGCGCAGCGGGCGTTGCGCAGCGGCGCGGTTGATGGTTATGTTTTAGGCGTCATGGCGCCGCCGCAACGTCAACCTGCTTTTCAGCGCATGGAAGCGACGCTGCTCGCCTGTCCCCAGTGCAAGGTGGCGGTACCGGTGCGCAAGCGCCTGCTGCTGATTCTGCCCGAAGGCAACAAGTACGAGTATTTGTGTCCGCAATGCTCGTCGACCTGCGGCACGACCATCGAAGCCGACGAGCCGCGCCGCCCCCTCTCCTAGCCATCGCGGGGTAAAGCGGTCGCATCGCCGGTCATCCGACTCCAACTGCGGGCGGGGACACCATCATGGACTTTTCATTCAGTCCCGAGCAGGAACGGTTCCGCCAGGAGTTTCGCTTGTGGCTGGCGGCCAATCTACCGCCCGAACTGCGCGCCTACGACACCCACTTCGACTTCGTGCCTGAAAGCGTCGAGCTGTTCGAGGCGCGCCGCGCCTTTCAAAAGAAGATGTTTGAAGCGCGCTGGATGGGCATCTGGTGGCCGCCGGAGTACGGCGGGCGCGGCGCGGGGCTGATCGAGCAGTTCATCTACGACCAGGAGTACCATCGCGCAGCCGTGCCGATGCTGCCCAACTTTCCGCACATCAACCAGTGGGGCCCGACGCTGATGACCTGGGGTACCGAGGCGCAAAAGCGCCGCTTTCTGATCCCGATGCTCAGCGGCGAGGAAACCTGGTGTCAGGGCTACTCCGAACCCAATGCCGGCTCCGATCTGGCTTCGCTGCAAACACGAGCCGTCGATCACGGGGATTTCTTCATGCTGGAGGGCTCGAAAATCTGGACCTCGGGCGCGCAATGGGCGGACTGGATGTATCTGCTGGCGCGCACCGACCCCACCGCGCCCAAGCATAAGGGAATCAGTTGCTTTTACCTGGACATGAAGAGCCCCGGTATCGAGCTGCGGCCGCTGGTCACGATGGCGGGGCATCGCCACTTCAACCAGGTCTTCTTCGACAAGGTGCGCGTGCCCAGGAAAAACCTGGTCGGACCGGTCAACGAAGGCTGGCGCGTGGCGATGACCACGCTGACCTTCGAGCGCGCCATCTCGGGCGGCAGCGGCCATGACTTGCAGGTGCGCCGGCTGGCCGAGCTGGCGCGCGCAGTTATGATCGACGCCAAACCCGCCTGGGAGCACCAATGGGTGCGCCAGCGGCTGGCGCAGCTTCAGATCGATTGCGAGGCGCTCAAATACAGCGCGCTGCGCGCTTTGACCCGCCAGCTCAAGCAACTGCCGCCCGGCCCCGAGCAGTCGATCCTCAAGCTGACCGGCTCCGAACTGGTGATCCGCATCGTCAAGTTTGCCAGCGAACTGCTGGGCAACTACGCGACGCTGGATTCGCCCAGTGCGGCGGTGCCCGACGCGCCGCGCTGGCTTAACCTGATTCTCAACGCGCGCATGCTCACGATCGCCGGCGGCTCCAGTGAAATCCAGCACAACATCCTCGGTGAGCGCACGTTGGGCCTGCCCAAAGAGTAACTTGGCGCCACCATCCCAACGCGTTCTCATCGTCCGCCTGAGCTCGCTGGGCGACGTCATCCAGACTCTGCCCCTGCCGTCCGCCATCAAGCGGTCGATGCCGGAGACGAAGATTGGATGGGCAATCGACGCGGAGCTGGTCTCGGCCATCGCCGGCCACCGCGACGTGGACTACATCCACGCCTGCCCGCGCGGCCGATGGCGCAAGGCGGCTGCAAATCCCGCGCGCTGGCCGCAGGCCGCAGCCGCGCTGCGCGATTTTGCCGGCGAAATCCGCGAGGCCGGCTACGAGGTATCGATCGACGCGCAGGGGCTGCTGGTATCGGCTCTGATCCCGTTTGCGGCCGGCATCAAGCGGCGCATCGGCTTCGCGCATCGCCGCGAACTGAGCCATCTTTTCTACACTGAGAAGTACGTCTCCAAAGCGCAGTACTTCGACCCCCATCGTCCACACGCCGGACACATGCTGGCGCTGGCCGGGGCTATCGGATGCGCCGGCGCCGATCATGACATCGCGCTGCCCGCGGTCGCGCCGCACGTGCGCGATGGCGTCGCCGCGATGCTTGGGCATGGCTTTGCCGGCTGCGCGCCGCTGGTTGCGATCGCGCCGGGGACACGATGGGCGAGCAAACAGTGGCCGGCCCCTTACTGGGAGCAATTGCTGGAGATGATCCTCAATGCAACCGACGCCAAGGTCGTGCTAATCGGATCAGGCGATGACGCGCCGTTGACCGCGCAACTGGCGCGCGGGCGCGATCGCGTTCTTGACCTCGCCGGAAAAACCAGCTTGCCGCAACTCTACGCCTTGCTGTCCCGCGTGCCGATCGTGATCGCCGCCGATACGGCTCCCTTGCACGCGGCGGGAGCGGCCCATTGCGCTCATCTCATCGGACTGTACGGTCCCACACCGGCTGCCAGGACGGGGCCGTTGGGTAGCCCCGACATCCGCCTGCTGAGCGCCACTCCCAATCTCTCTTGCCAGCCCTGCCGGCGGCCGCGATGCCGGTTTGCCACCAACCAATGCATGCGCGCCATCGCGCCCTCCACCGTCTTCGCGGAGGTGGTACGGGTGTTGCGGTCATTGGCCGGCAGTTGAGTCAGACGTCGTATTCGGCGAGCAGCGCCTCGCGCAAGCGCGCGTAATGCAGCATCCCAGTCAGGTAATGAAGCTTGCGATCGGGCACCAGCACCGCGGCCAAATCGAAACCGTAGCGGGCGCGCAGATGCTGCTGCACGGCCTCGAAGACTTTGCCGCTGGGCACCGCCAAATCAGGCATCAGGCCGTGCTGCACCGGACCGGCAAAAATCTGCCGCGCCATCGGTTTTGGGTAGCCCGCCAGGCTGACGATGATGTCGGCAGCCAACTCGACACGGTCGTCAAGCCGCGCCGCACATTCCGCCCCCAGGTAAAGTCGGGCTGCGGGCTGTTCCCCGCCCGGACAGAACATCCCGGCGCTCAGATGATGGCCCACTTCATGGCAGAACGCGGTGCCGACCGCCAGCGGATGATGCGCACTGTTGACGTAAATCAGCGGCTTGCCCAGCGCCGGGGGCGTCTTGCGCAGATAAAACCCGCGCACCGCGAAGCCGCCGCGATGACGGTAAGGGGCGGAACTGAGGTGCAGGCTCAGCAGTTCGGAGACCTCGGCAAACAGCCGCATCGAGGGCGGTCCCATCGGGCTGCGGTTGAAGTTGGGCCAGATGGCGGAAGCCGTCGCCACCAGACGGTTTACATCGCCGGGCTCAAGACTGTTGCGCAGGCTGGCGCTGTAATCGCGTTCCAGCACCTGCCTGATTTCGCGCCGTAGCCGCCTGCCATCCGCGCGTTTGACCGCGCCGCTGCTTGAAACCTCGCGGAGGATGCGGTTGACCAGGTGGGTTATTTGGCGGTCGAGTTCCCACGATGCTGCCATAGTCCGAGTCCCCGATGGGTTTTCAGAGCTCCTCCAACTTCCCACCCCTCAGCATCCCGAGCTGGGTTGGAGCACGCGGGGTGGCCATACCCGGCGGGTTCATCACCGGACTCCTTGCAACCCCCGCTGTTTCGTATCACTTAATTTTATGCCCCAAACTAAGCCCTTATTTCAACTCCAAGTAAGCTTTTTGCTCAGACGGTTTTGTCTTGAAGCACACGCCTCCACAATATTTGACTATGTGTTACAAATTCGCAACTGTTCGATTTTCACTACATTCGCAAACGTTGTGCGGCATGTCCAGTCGCGAATCCATCCGGCATCCAGGGGAATGGCGCGAGGGCTTCCCTGCCTGCCCCGGCTGTCCGTGTCGCCCCAGAACGGAGGCACAAGATGGAACTCAGATACCTCTCCACTCAGGCCGAACGAGACAGCTTTGCCCAGGCGCTGACGCGGGCGCGAGCCAGCGCGGGCGTGGGCTTCAGAGAAAAGCCGCGGTCGCGTGTCGGTCAGATGCATCTGAGGTTCGCCGACCTCTACGGGGTGTTCGACGAGAACGGCGACCCGAACCGGATGGTGGGTGGTTTCGCCATCCATGCGCTGGATATGTTCGGGCAGAGTTACCCGGACCCCGACCTGCGTGACCTGCCGCCCGAAACGGTCTTCGAAATCGGCGAGCTGTGGTCGTGCAGCCGCAATGGCGGGGTGGCTGCGCGTTGGGGCTGCGGTATCATGGCCGGGGTGCTGGGCGCCCGCGCCCTGCTGATCTATCCGATCATCGACCCGTGGGATCTGACCGGTTCCTACCCGGGCTTTGCACGCGCGGGTGCGCCGGTGGTATGGCCGTTCGCGCAGACGCTCGACGGGCGGCCGATCCTGGTGCAGCCGATGGTGTCGCGCGAACGCGGCCTTGAGGCGATGGTTTCGATGGTGTCGCGCCGAGGGTTTGAAATCAGCGCTGACCAACGTGTGGTGCGCTTTGCCGATCCGATGCTGGCTGGATTGGGAATCCACGCTGCACTGCGCCGCACCAGGGGCGAACGATACCAGCCCGGCACCGACGGTCAGCGCGGTGCGGCGTTGTGAACGCTGGGCCGCCGCACGGCGCCCCTGAGTCGCGCACAGGTTGATATTGTAGCATGTTATGGAGCCGGTTAGCCGATCTAGTCCTGCTGCTCCACGCCGCTTACGTTGGCTACGTGGTGTTCGGTTTAGCTGCGATACTGATTGGAATCGCGCTGGGATGGGACTGGGTGGGAAACTTCTGGTTCCGCGCCACCCATCTCGGCGCCATCGCTCTGGTCGCGGTCGAATCGATGCTCGGGCTGGCCTGCCCGCTGACCACGCTTGAAGATCGGCTGCGCCGGGCGGCGGGACACAGCGGCTATCCGGCGGGATGGATCGCACATTGGTTGCGGCCGCTGATTTTCTTTGACTTCCGGCAATGGGTGTTCACCGCCGCTTACATCGCCTTGGCATCGATCGTCGCTGCCGTGTTCTGGATGGCGCCGCCCGATTGGACGCCGCGCCGCTCGCACGCGCTTGACGGCCGGCCCGGTACGTCCCGCTAATTAGGTGCGATGCCGGTCATCGGGGCGCGCCGGATGATCGACAGGCACGGTCGAAGCACCCAACCATCGCTCCAGCATCTCCTTTAGTTGCTCAATCCTGATCGGCTTGGCCAGATAGTCGTCCATCCCCGCTTCGATGCATTTCTCCCGATCCCCAGTCAGGCCGAACGCGGTCAGCGCGATGATCGGGGTATGGGTGGAGGAGCCCAGCTCATCCTTTCGGATCTCGCGGGTGGCTTCGTAGCCATCCATCTCTGGCATCTGGCAGTCCATCAGGACCAGGTCATAGCGGGCGCGTTTGAGTGCCTCCAATGCCTGGCGGCCGTTGGCAACCACGTCGGGCTGGTAGCCGAGCCGCTGGAGTTGGATGACCGCCACCTTCTGGTTAATCGGATTGTCCTCCGCCATCAAAATACGGCGGCCGCGCGGCGCGCTTGCCGCCGCCGCGGATGTGGGGCGCGCAGACTGGACTCGCGCCCCGAGCGCGGTCTTTTCCAGCGCGACCGTGAACCAGAAGGTCGCGCCGCCGCTGGCACTGCTGCTGACCCCGATATGGCCGCCCATCAGGCTCACCAGTTGGGCGCAAATCGCCAGGCCCAGCCCGCTGCCGCCATAGCGGCGGGTGGTGGAAGCATCGGCCTGAAAAAACGGCTGAAAGAGCCTGCGTTGCGTCTCCTCGCTGATGCCGATGCCGGTGTCGCGCACTTCAAAGCGCACCACGGCGCCTTTTTCCGACTCGCCCTCCAGCGCTGCCTTCAATTCCACCTCGCCGGAGTCGGTGAACTTGACGGCGTTGCTCAGCAGATTGACCAGCACCTGGCGCAGGCGTCCCGGATCACCCCGCAGCAGCCGCGGTAGTTCCTGGGCGACCAACGCTGTCAGCCTGAGATTCTTCTTTCGCGCGGCGTCGGTCAGCAGGTCGGCTGCGCTGCGAACCAGGGCGCGCAGGTCGAAATCGGTACTTTCCAGCTGGACGTTACCGGTGGAAAGGCGGGAATAGTCCAGCACGTTGTTGATGGTTTCGAGCAAAATGTCGCTGCTGACTCGAATCGTTTCGACGAAGTCACGCTGTTCGGGAGTCAGGTTGGTCTCCAGCAGCAGCCCTGACAGCCCGACAATCGAATTGAGCGGGGTGCGGATTTCATGGCTCATGTTGGACAGGAAGGACGACTTGGAGCGTGCCGACTCCAACGCCTCGTCGCGGGCCGCGCGCAGCTCGTATTCGGTGCGGCGCCGTTCCAGCACCCGTCCCAACACGTACGCGACTGATTGGAGAAAATTGATATCCTCCAGGCTGAAGGTGCGGGCCGTTTTGCAATGCGCTGCCAGGATGCCGTAGGGACGCTCGGTGTCGGGAATAATCACGCACACGCCGCTGACGGCGTCGCGGCCTGCCAACAGCTCACTGCGCGCGAAGCGCTGCTCGGAGGCGAAATCGGCAACCACCACCGGCTCGGTGTGGGACAGCACCCGGGCCGCGTAGCGATCGCGGTCCACCTCGATGGCGGGCGCAGCGCCGTCATTTTCCTCCGAAGCGCCGACGAACGCGCGCCGGATCAGCCTGCCGTCAGGCAGCAGCTCTGCGACTGCACAGGTGTCGGTGCCCAGCGTTTCGGCGGTCAACGCCGCCGCCTCCGCCATCAGCGCCTGCGGCTCGACCCGGTTGAGCGCACTGCGGCTCAGACGGACTACGGCCGCCTGCTGACGCATACGTGTGCGCAACTCCTGCTGGGCTTCCAACAGAGCGCGCTCGGCGCGTTTGTGGGCGGTGATGTCGCGGGTGACGACCGCCAGGCCGGAGACCGAGCCTGAATGGTCGTAAATCGGCGAGGCGGTCACCCAGACGTCGAGAATCGCGCCGTCCTTGCGCCGGCGTTTGGACTCGAATTCGACGGTCTCCCCGCCCAACACCCGTTCGAGCATCTCATCGAGTTGCTGCTGGTATTCGGGCAGCATCGTCGGTGAGCGATGCCCGATCACCTCGGCGGCGCTGTAACCGAACATGCGTTCGGCGGCGGGATTCCAGCTTTGCACGATATGCCCCGGGCCCAGGCTGTAGATGGCGTCGGTCGAGGACCTGACAATCGCCGCCATCTGCGCCTCCAGGTTGCGTGCGCGCACGTGCTCGCTGATGTCGCGCTCGATCGCCGCGACCCCGACGATCCGGCCGCCGGCATCGCGCACCGGCGCTTCGCTCAGGGAAATGTCGAGCAAGTGGCCGTCCTTGTGCAGCCGGCGCGTCTCATAGTCGCGGATGTTCTCCCCCTTCAAAACGCGTTCAATGGTCCGTTCCATCTCATCGGCGCCGTCGCGCGAGGTCAGGATGGTGGCCGGCTTGCCGATGACCTCGTCGGCCCGATAGCCGTATAGGCGCTCGGCGGCGGCGTTGAAGGTGCGAATCGTGTGGTCGGGCGCCTTGGTGATGATTGCATCCGCCGAGGACTCCACGATCGCGGCCAGCAGCGCCTGTTCGCGCTCGGCGCGCCGGCGCTCGGTGATGTCGCGCTGGAAGGCGGCAATCCCCAGCAACCTGCCGCTGTGATCGCGGACTGCGAAGCCCGTCAGTGCAACCTCCACGATGCTGCCGTCCTTGCGTTGGCAGGGAACCTCCACACGCAGCGGATGCTCGGGCTGCGCCTGCAGCCCGCCGATTAACTCGAAGCTGGTGTCCTGCATGACCGCCGGGATGAGCAGGCTGATGGGCTGACCGATGGCCTCGGCGGCGGTAAAGCCGTACAGGCGCTCCGCGGCCCGATTCCAGCCGGTGATCGTGCCCTCGGGGTCGATGCTCACGATGGCGTCGTCGGCGGATTCCACGATCGCGGCCAGGTAATCGCGCGCCTGCTCGGCGCGCCGTTGCGCAGTGACGTCGCGGCTCATCACCAGCATCAGTTCGACTTCACCCGCCGCCGACACCAGCAGCGGTACCGAGACAACCTCCACCGTGCGCGGGTGTCCCTTGAGCGTGACCAGTTCGTAGCTGCGTGGCGCGGTCCATCCGCGCTCTTTTCCCGCCTCGGGTCCGTCCGCCGTCTCCGGTGCGAGGAAGGAGACGACCGCGCGCCCGAGCACCGCGGCCGTGCTGTCCGCTTCCAGCAGCTCCAATCCGGCACGATTTATCGCGATGATAATCCCGTGCCGGTCGCTGAGCGCGGCGGGCTGCGGGAGCCGGTCGATCAGCTTGCGGTAAGCTTCCAGGCCCGGAGTGAAACCGCTCTCAAGCACTGCGCCGGCATCGGTCGCTTGTGCGGCCATCGTGTGTGACCTTTAAGGTTGAGGGCCTGATACCAAATGGAACATATGTGTCCGATCGGCTAAGCGGCGACGAACACAACGCCGCCGCCCAATTCTCATCAGCCCGGGCTGCGTCAAAATCAGTCAGAAGTGGACTGCAGCCGTAAACCATAGTTCATCCCCCGACGAGCGGTTTTCCTCGGCAAATTCAAAGACGTATTTGAAAGTAAAATTAATTGGCAATTCGCCGATTCTGATCGTCTCACCTACCAGCGGTCCAAGTCCGATTACTCTTCCCTTGAATGGTCCGAGGATGGCGCCGGCACCGTTGTCGGCGGTCGTCTGCTGCAGCGCATAACCGGCTATCCCGATCAGCAAGCCATTGGGGAAATGCTGCGCCAGGGCGAAATCGGCATGAAATTCGTTGCCACTTTGATAATGCGTGGCCTGGTTAGTGGTGTTGACCGTGTAGCCGACAAATAAAGAGGCTTCGCGTCCGCGCCGATCCATCCAGGTCAGCCCCACGTCGGGTTCGAACGCCCACCGGTTGAGTCCGATACTGATGATGCGCGAACGGTTGTATTGGCCGGTGGGTGCGTAAAAACAAAACGCGCCCGTCAAATGGAACTGGCCGAAGTTCCAATTCAACATGCCCGGTATGAAGATGCCGTCGCCGAAACTGCCAATCGTGGTGCTTTGATTGTGCAGCGGTCCACCGCGCAATCCGGCGTCGGCCGACTGCGACGCTATTCTGAACATTTGGATGGTGCCGAATGCCCAGTGCGATCCCAGCACCGGTACGCTGGTCACGTAGGCGGCAAAGATCGCCTCGTTGTATGTAATCGTGTGGGTATGCACTTCGACCCGGCCGTCCTCGGTGACCGCCCGCGCGGTGGCGTCCTGGTACATGAAGAGACTCTTCACGATGCCATTTCCCGGCGCGGGCAGCATCCCGGAATACAGATCCATCAGGCCCGGACG
>Ga0070737_10004196_pt1 | contig 14730 bp, 13 predicted proteins | sample Coa_R1_10_FD_66438 | JGI IMG/M metagenome (GOLD analysis project Ga0070737, IMG submission 66438) | Surface soil microbial communities from Centralia Pennsylvania, which are recovering from an underground coalmine fire - Coalmine... | ecosystem: Environmental > Terrestrial > Soil > Unclassified...
CCCACGGACATCGGCGTCGGAGCTGAGCCGCTGGAGGTTGACGACCCGGCAGGCCCAGGCCAGCCCGTGCTGCTCCAGCACCTCGTTCCAGACCGGCGCCATGGAGGCCGACACCAGGATCAGGACCGGTGGCCCCGAGCCCGCTCCGCGCGTCGACCGGTAGAGGAAGTGATGGATGACGCCCAGGGCGAGGAACATGCCCGGGCTCCGCGCCGCTCGCCTGGTGTCCTACAGCTCGACGCCCTCGACGAAGTCCACCAGGGTGTTGGCGCAGACGGTGCGGAACTCGAGGTTGGGCAAGGGCGGGACGGGCCGGGAGGGGTCGAGCTCGACCGCCTCTCCTTGAGTTCCGCTCTGGGGAATAGAGGGCAGGAGAACTACTCAGCAGCAAAGCCGGTGTCCAGGGCCTCGCCCGCACGCTCGCGATCGAACTTGGCAAGTTCGGGATCAATGTCAACGCTGTCGCACCCGGCTTCGTCGAAACTCGCATGACGGAGGCGACCGCCCGGAGGCAGAGGCTGGACTTCGATGAGTACAAACGTCGGTTTCTAGACCGGATCCCAGGCCGCATCCTGGGCCAGCCTCATCACATTGCGAGCGTGATCGGCTTTCTCTGCAGCGACGAGTGGGAGTACGTCAGCGGACAAACCCTCTACGCGACCAGCGGACCGGTTCGCTGAGCGATGTGGCTCAGCCGAGCTCCGCGCGCTTGGAAGCCGTTCGGCCGCGCTCAGGGAAGTGCGATATTGCCCAGTCGGGGACCTCTGCGATGAGGGTGGGGAGGTCTAGCGTCCCACCGCTGTGCACCCAGCGCCTTGAGGCGGCTCGGTTGCCGGCCACCAGCATTCCGGCCAGAAGACGGCCGTGGAGGTCGTCCTGCGGATCGACACCGGCTTCATCCGCGAAGGCGGCAGCAAGGACGTCTTCATACCGTAGCTGGAGCGCCAGCATCTTGGCGGCGACGGAGGGGACCTCCTCGACCAGTCGCAGGCGTGCCAGAAGGGCTTCCTTGGGAGCCTCCTTAGCCCGAGTCACAACCCACTCACGCCAATACTCGAGAACGCTAACCCCTGCGGGGCGGGCGCCGAGCTGGCTGATGAAGATCTCCTGGAACTCGATCTCCCGGGCGAGGGCGAGATCCTCCTTGGTGGGGAAGTAGCGGAGAAGGGTCCGAATGGAGACCTCGGGCGTGACTTCGGAGCAGATCAGCTCGAGGGTGGTCGCGTCGAACCCTCTCGTCGTGAAAAGCCGCGCAGCCGTCTCCGCTATCGCGTGCCGGAGTTGGATCTTCTTGCGATCACGAAGAGTCAGGAGCCCCGGGTCGACTGGGTGGGCGGAACTCCGCGGCTTCGACTGGGCGGCCATGGCAATTATTATACCACAGGCGAACGCCGGTCCTTGACATTATTCAGCTAATGCGCTATTATGCCGGTCATGGACATTTGGCACTCACAGGCGAAATGTCGCCTGATTAGGATTATTGCGGGTCTTGTGGCTGGCCTTACCCCCCTTATGCTCGCCGCGTGTGGAGGATCTACAGCAGCCCCAAAGAACGCTCAGGTCTCGGGTACGCCGGTCAAGTTGATGCTCTTGATCGACCTCTCCAACACGGCCGGCCTCTATGTCGGCTGGCGGAACGCCTACCAGGCGACCGTGGCCGCCATCAACGCCAGCGGCGGCATCAACGGCCACCCGCTCCAGCTGGAAGTCTGCGACACCGCCAACGACGCGAACGCGACGGCCGGCTGCGGCCGTAAGGCGGTGTCGGAGAAGGTATCGGCAGTTGTCTCCCTGGCTAACTACGGCTCCCAGTACGAGCCACTGCTGCAGGCGGCTGGAATCCCCGACATCGGGAACACGGTCAACGACAAGATCTACTTCACCAGTCCTGTCTCATTTCCGCTCTGGGTCGGCGGCATCGGCGCCGTCTTCGCCATGGGTACGATCACCGGCTACCTCAAGTGTAAGAAGGCCGTCGAGGTGGCGGTCCAGCAGCCCTCCCTCATCTCGAACTCGCAGGCCCAGTTCGTCAAGGGCACCCAGCTAAGCGGCGTGGAGGCCGGCACTATCGTTCAAGGCACTCCAGGAGCACCCGACATGGCCCCGTACATGGCCGCCGCGCTCGGCCAGGGAGCCGACTGCGTCGCACTGCTCGCTCACGGGGCAGACGTGGTGGGGTTGATCAAAGCAGCTCGCCAATCCGGCAAGAGCGTGCAGCTGATCATTCCGGGCCCGATCCCAGCCGACTCAGCGGCGTCGCTCGGCGCAGATATCAACGGCGTCCACTTCGCTTCGATCCTCCGGCTTGCGTCCTCGGCCTCGAAATACCCGCTGGTCAAGCAGTGGGTCGACGAGATCAACAAATACAGCGACAGCCCGAAGGCGCTGGATGTCCAGAGTGCCAACGCCTGGGCATCTGTGCACCTATTCGCCTACGTGGCCCGCAAGGCCAAGACGACGGACTCGCAATCCATCCTCGACCAGCTGAACAAGACCGCCAACTACGACCTGGGCGTCGGCCCGGTTGTATCCTTCGACAAGCCCGCACCGACAAACCCGCTCGGGCCTAGGATCTTCAACCCAACTGTCATCTACGGCCACTACGCAAACGGCCAGCCCGTGTCCGATACGGGAGACTTCGTGAACGTCTTCACCGGCAAGCCGCTCAGCTGATGCCAGCGGAGACCTAACCGGTGGACATCCTCCGCTTCGCGATTCTTGGCCTTGGCATGGGCGCCAGCTACGCCCTCATCGCGCAGGGAATCGTCGTGGTCCAGCGTGGCTCGCGCGTCCTCAACTTCGCGAGTGCGGCCGTGGGGATGTTCTCTGCCTATATCTTCTATCAGCTCTGGCCGCAAGTGCTTCCCTGGCCGCTGGCCTTGGCAGCCAGCCTCGTCGCAGCAGCAATCCTCGGCGTGACAACCTATGCGCTCTTGATACGCCGGGCGCGGCGGTCACCGGGTGTGGTGCGGATTGTTCTCACTCTCGCACTGATGGTGCTCCTGGTCGAAGTCGCCGTTCTTCTATGGGCGCCAACGGGCCAGGTGCGTTCGGTCCCGTCGATTGTCCCCGTCTCCCCGGTCGAGGTTCTTCCGGGCATCACCGTAGGATCCGACCGCCTCTACCTCGCTGCCATCGCTGTCGCCCTAACGGCCGTCCTTGCTGCCGTCCAACGTTGGACTCGTTTCGGCCTCGCCACGACCGCAGTGGCTGAGGATCCAGTCACGGCCTCCGCGCTCGGCTATTCACCGGATCTCATCGCTGCTGCTAACTGGGCCCTAGGCAGCGCGCTGGCCTCGCTTGCGGCGACCTTGATCGCTCCGATCGCTGGCCTCGACGCTTCGGCGCTATCTCTGATGATCGTTCCTGCACTCGCCGCCGCATTGGTTGGCAATTTCGAGTCGTACCCGCTAGCCCTCACCGGCGGAATGGGCATCGGCATCCTCCAGGCCGAGATCGGACGGTTCGTCAGCTCACCGGGCTGGGGGGCGTCGGCCCCACTGCTCATCATCGTCGGAGTCTTGGTCCTGAGAGGCCGCTGGCTCCCGGGGCGTACCGTCGCCGTTGAGAGACCGCCGACGGTCGGGGATGGTCGGATTGGCCTCCGGACTCTTGTCTATGTTGCGCTCGGGGTTGGGCTGGTGCTTGCGGTGTCGGGCGAGTGGGATGATGCCCTGATCACGACTACCGTCCTCGGCATCGTGCTGCTCTCAGTCGTCGTGGTCACGGGCTACGCCGGCCAGCTCTCACTCGCACAGATGGCGCTGGCGGCATTCGGCGCCTATTGCACCGCCGGAATTGCCGTCTACTTTCATGTACCCACGCTGGCGGCCGGCGCTGCCGCGGTTGTACTGACTGTTGCCTTAGGCCTGGTCATCGCCGTTCCCGCAACCCGGACAAGAGGCGCCAACCTTGCCATCGCAACGCTCGGGCTGGCGGTGGTCATCGACCAGCTCATCGTGAGCAACCCTGAGCGCACAGCCTGGATCCTGGCTCAGCAACTCCCCAATCCGAGTCTCTTCGGCCTTGACCTGAGTGCCATCCATTACCCGAAGCGATTCGAGGGTCTCGCCTTTGCGCTGTTGGTGGCGACGGCGTTGCTGGTCGCCAACCTCCGCCGCGGCCGACCCGGCCGGCGGCTACTCGCCGTGCGCTCGAACGAGAGGGCCGCGGCCGCCCTCGGCATCTCGCCTCCCGTGACGAAGCTATATGCGTTCGGCGTGGGCTCAGCGCTCGCCGGTGTCGGCGGCGTGCTGATCGAATCCCGCTTCGGTGTTCCCGATTTCTCGTCCTTCACCGTGTTGGGCTCGATCACGGTTGTCCACGCCACAGTCATCGGCGGCATTGGCTGGGTAGGGGGAGCGATCCTTGGCGGCGCGGTCTCGCCTGCGGGACTCACGTATCAGCTGATCGCGCTCATTGCCGACGTGAATACGAACGTCTGGCTCGAGATGATTTCCAGCGTTGGCGCCATCGCTGTCCTCCTATTTGCCCCCAATGGCGTGCTTCCGCTACATCGCGATCAAGGGATTTGGATTGACCAGCGAGTGCGGCGCCTGCTCCGCGAATGGCGATTCGGCCAGGCGACAGGCGGCATCCAGGACGAGGGCATCCGCGATGTAGCCTCTTCAGTTTCGGACTCGTCTCGTGTGACACCCGCGACCCTGGTAATCGATCGACTCAGCGTTCGGTTTGGCGGTGTGGTGGCAATCGAAGACGCTAGCCTATCTGTCAGCCCAGGCGAGGTCGTCGGCCTGATAGGCCCTAACGGAGCGGGCAAGTCGACGCTCCTTGATTCGATCAGCGGTTTCAACACGCCTGAGCGAGGCGATGTTCGGATCAACGGCAGGGGGATCGCCCGACTATCACCGGCAGCTCGCGCTCAACTGGGTCTTGGAAGGACATTCCAGGGCCTCGAGCTCTTCGAGGACATGACCGTCCGCGAGAACGTGAGGGTGGCAGCCGATCGCTGTGGCTTGCTTGATCACTTCATCGACCTCGTCCTACCCTTGACGCCCGCTCTGACCGGGCCGGCTCAACAGGCGATCGCGGCCTTCGGCCTCGGCGAGGACCTCGATCGCCAGTGTTTGCGCCTGCCTTATGGAACCAAGCGCCTCGTCGCCATGGCGAGAGCTGTCGCCTCGGCGCCATCCGTGTTGCTGCTGGACGAGCCCGCTGCCGGCTCCGACGAGCGTGAGCGCAGCGCTCTCAGCAAGTTGATCCGGGCGATGGCGGTGGACAGAGGGATGGCCGTGCTCTTGGTCGAGCACGATGTGGACCTGGTCTTCCGTACTTGCGATCGCGTCGTTGTGATGGACCACGGTCAGGTCATCGCACAGGGACCGCCGGCGGTGGTGCGAAGCGACCCCCGTGTAATCGCGGCCTATCTTGGCGAGCTACCCTCTGCAGCGGCGCCAGCACCGCCAAGCGAAATCCATGCGAGGAGGCGGCGATGACACCGGCTCTGGAAGCGGTCGATCTTTCTGCTGGCTACAACCGTAACCCCGTCGTGAGAGGCCTGAACCTCTCGGTGCAGGCCGGTGAGATCCTGGCTCTTCTCGGTCCCAACGGTGCCGGCAAGACCACGACGATCATGACCCTCGCGGGCGTCATACCGCCGATCACCGGCACCGTCCGCCTGCATGGCATGTCCGTTCGTTCCCCTCTCCATCGGAGGGTTCGCGACGGCCTGGCGGTAGTGACTTCGGAGCGCACGATCGTGCGCCGCCTGACCGTGGCCGAGAACATTCGGCTCGGCCGCGGCTCCAGAAACGCTGTGCTCGAGCTCTTCCCGGAGCTGTTGCCACTGCTCCGCCGGAGTGCTGCCCTTCTGTCGGGCGGCGAGCAGCAGATGCTTGCCCTCGGTCTGGCGCTTGCCTCTCAACCGAGGGTGCTCCTCGCTGATGAGATTTCCCTCGGTCTGGCCCCACTCGTCGTCCAGCGCCTAATGACAGCGATTCGCTCGGCCGCAGCCTTGGGTACGGCAGTCATCTTGGTCGAGCAGCACGCACACCTGGCCTTGGAGGTTGCCGACCGAGCTCTGGTACTCAGCCGAGGTGTGATTCGAATTGAAGGCCAGACGGTGGATCTCCGGCAGGACCTCCAGAAGCTCGAACACGCCTACTTGCATTCGGATCCGACACCCAACGGCAGCCTGCCTGCCTCCCCGGCATGACAGCACCGTCCGTCACATTCAACGGCCAGGTTTGCACGGTCGAGCTTGCGGAGCCGGCCAAGCTAAACCCACTAGGTCCAGAGGTGCTGGAAGGGCTGGAGGCGGTATTTGCTCAGCTGAGATCGGACGGCGATACACGAGTCCTCGTGCTGCGCGGACAGGGCAAGGCGTTCTCAGCCGGCGCGGACGTCCGCGCCTGGCCCCCGCCCGAGGAACCCTGGCAGGAGCAACGGTTGCGGCGAGCACGCTGGCAGCGGCTGCTCGACGAGCTGGAGGCACTGCCGCAGGTCAGCGTCGCCCGGCTCCACGGGCACGTAATCGGTGGGGCGGCCCTTCTCGCGATCAGTTGCGACCTCAGAGTCGCGGGCGACGACCTCCGATTCAGGATTCCGGAGCTGGCGTTGGGCATACCACTGACCTGGGGCGGCCTGCCCCGCCTCGCCCGCGAAATTGGCCTGCCCCGAACGCGCGACTTGGTGCTTACCGGCCGGACACTCAACGCACAGGAGGCACTCGAGTGGGGAGTTGTGACGCGTGTCGCGCACGCTGACGAGCTGGATCGCGAAGTGGCCGAAGTCGTCGAATCGCTGCTCGAACCTCCAACTGCCGTGACCTCGATGACCAGGTCCTCGCTTGCGGCGATCGGCCGCGATCACATGACTGCAGCCGGATGGGCTGACGTCGATGTGTATCTCGGCGCGATCGCGAGGCCGGAGTCAGCGGCTGCAAGACAGCGTCGGGTCGGACACCTTACGTAGGCTAGAGTCTCATGTCAGCCCACGCCTACCCGCCCTACCGTCCGCTCGTTGCGGTCGAGTTTCTTGGCAAGCATTTGTCCGTCCTCGACCTCACCTGAGAACTCGGCCCAGGCATTCCTGTATGTCCAGGACACATGAAGGTCGCGATCTGGCCGCACCTGACGCACGAGGAGTCGGGACTCCTTCTGGGAGAAATACCATTCCATGGTTATGCGGTGAACGGCATCTCGATGTGCGATCACGACTCTACACACATGGACGCTGTCTTCCACTTCAATCCTGATCGTCCGGATTGACGATCGGCCAGTTCCCAAGCGAACGCTGATTCACTGTCGGCTCCTGGATCGACGTATCGGACGTTCCGCCATGAGAGTACATCACGCTCGAGCGCGTCAAGCGGGCGATGGATGCGGCCGGCCTTGACAGCCTGCCGGCAGATGGGATACTCCCCCTTCAATGCTGCGAATTTTCGCAGTCAGCCACTTTTACGTCCAGGGTAGGGTAAACGGTGCACGTAGACCACCCGATCGCAGCGGGGACCGTCGGCTAACCGAGCGCGCGGGTATATGGCCAGTGGCGGCGAGCCTCGTCCAGCGAGTTGACCTCGGCGGCTGGTCCACCCGGGCCAGTAAGACGCTAAGCGTCCTATTACGATATGGACGCTCGCTAAAGCCCACGTTCCGCAGTTGGAGTGCTGAGAAGGCACACGATGAGGGTCGATCCGAACTTGAGGAGGCCCTGTGAGCTGGTCTCACGGGCTACAGTACATAGATACACTGGACAATCTCGCCCATCGTTGACAAGCTAGATATCTCCGCCGCACCCTCCTGCGCATGTGCTTGCGGACCACCCAGCGCCGCAACCGGGACGGCTCCTCGGTCCGCCACCTCCAGCTCGCTCACAACCAGTGGGACCCCAAGGCCAGCCGCTCCAGCGTCAAAGTCCTCTACCACCTCGGCCGCGAGGACCAGCTCGATCGCGACGCCATCCGTCGCCTCATCGCCTCCCTCTCTCGCACCCTCCCTCCTGACGGGACCCTCGCCGTCCAGGCGCCCGCGCTCCAGCTCCTCGACTCCCGGCCCCTGGGCGGCGCCTGGCTCCTCGACCAGCTCTGGCGACGCATCGGCCTCGACCAGATCATGGCCAGACCGCTCCGTGGCCGCCGCCTCGACCCGCTGGCCGAGCGAGCGCTGTTCGCCATGGTCTGCAACCGGGCTCTGGAACCCCTCTCCAAGCTCGGCTGCGCCGCCTGGGTGACCGAGAAGGTGGCCATCCCCGGCCTTCCCGAGCTCGACGACGACCGCTGCTACCGCTCCATGGACTGGCTGCTCGCGATCGAGGCCGAGCTCGCCCAGCAGGTCTACTGGGCGCTCGCCGACCTGCTCACCCTGGAGGTCGACCTCCTCTTCTTCGACACCACCTCCACCTCCTTCGAGGCCGACGAGCCGGACCCGCCCAGCCACGGCGCCGACAAGGGCTTCCGCACCCACGGCCACTCCAAGGACCACCGCCGCGATCTGCCCCAGGTCGTGATCGGCCCGGCGGTGACCCGCGACGGCATCCCGATCCGGGTCTGGACCTGGCCCGGCAACGCCTCCGACCAAGAGCTGATCCGGCAGGTCAAAGAGGATCTGCGGGCCTGGAAGCTGACGCGGGTGGTCTGGGTGACCGACACCGGCTTCAACTCGGCCCAGAACCGGCGCTACCTGCAGCGGGCGGGCGGCCACCACATCACCGGCGAGAAGCTGCGCGGCGACTCCAGAGAGGCGCAGAGCGCGCTCGCCCGCCAGGGCCGCTACCACAAGGTGGCCGGCAACCTGGAGGTCAAGGAGGTGGTGCTCGACGACGGCACCATGCACGACCGCTTCGTGATCTGTCGCAACCCCGAGGCCGCCGAGCGCGACCAGGCGATCCGGGCTCAGCTCCTGGAGCAGCTGGAGACGGCCATCGCCGGCTCAGGGACCTCCATCCGCTTGCGCGTCGACCGCGCCGCAGTGGCCGCCGCCCAGCGCCTCGACGGCAAGTTCCTGCTCCGGACCTCCGACCCCGCCCCCTCCGCCGAAGAGGTGGCGCTCGGCGACAAGCAGCTCCTCCAGGTCGAGCGGGCCTGGCGGGATATGAAGACCACCCTCGATCTGCGCCCCGTCTTCCACCGCCGCCAGGAGCGCATCCGGGCCCACGTCCTGCTCTGCTGGCTGAGCCTGCTCCTGATCCGGATCGTCGAGAACGGCACTGGCCAGACCTGGCATCGCCTCCGCTGGGAACTGGACAAGATGCACCTCGGTCGCTTCAGCGGCCGCGCCGGGCTGGTCCAGCAGCGGACCGAGACCTCCACCGCCCAGCGCACGATCCTCCGCGCCCTAGCCCTCGACGAACCTCCCCACTTCTTCCACCTCGAAGCTGCCGCCGACTCCGTCGAGTCCGCCTGAGCTCATTCCGCACCTCCCGACCGAGCTCTAGGTACACGCGCGAGTTCCAGCTGCGGAACGCCGGTCCAGCAGAAGCTGAACACCCTCCTCAACCGGGCCGAGGATCCGACCGAGTCGCTCGACCTGGCCTACGAGCGGCAGCTGGAGGCGCTGCAGCAGGTGCGCCGCAACGTGGCCGAGGCGCTCACCTCGCAGAAGCGGCTGGAGTTGCAGGCGGCCCAGCTGCGCCAGGGCTTCCGATGAATTCGGGCGGCCAACCGTCAGGTCTTTGATTGACAAACGCCAGTGAGTGTCATAATATGATGCCCAGGTGGCCGTGGTGGCCGCCACAGTGCAGGGGGGACCCATGAAAGTCCAGGTCGGCGACAACGCCATCGGCGGTTTTCAGTATGAGTTCCTCCGCGGCCTCGCCTGCCTCGTCACCGGCGCAGCCGATGTCGACGAGTGCTTCGGAACCGCTGCCCGGATCCCGGAGGGCGACATAGAGGCCTGGATCAGCGAGTGGACAAAGACCGCGGACGTTGTCGCAAACGAAGGCGAGGAGGCGCTGGCGCGCGGCCAGCTCACCACCGGCCGGGGCGCGCTCCTTCGAGCCAGCAACTACTACCGCCTGGCGGAGTTCTACGCACGCCACGACGATCCGAGACAGGAGGCGCTTTGGCGCCGTAGTCGGGAAGCCTTCCAACGAGCTGTCGCTCTCCTCGAACGGCCGGTCGAACCCGTGGGCATTCCTTTCGAGGGGGTTGACCTTCCCGGCTATTTCGTCTCAGGAGGTCACGGACAGAGACCAACGCTCGTCGCAATGGGTGGCTACGACTCATCCGGAGAGGAGGTCTTTCACTGGATCGGAGCAGCCGGCGCCGAGCGTGGCTGGAACGTTCTCGTGTTCGAAGGTCCCGGGCAGAGGGGCGCGTTACACCTGCACCCCACCCTCAAGCTCCGCCATGACTACGAGGTAGTCGTGCGCGCCGTCGTCGACTACGCCATTCAGCGACCGGAAGTCAAGGCAGACGCGTTGGCGCTGATCGGGTATTCGCTCGGAGGGAACCTGGCGCCTCGCGCGCTGGCCTTCGAGCCCCGATTCAAGGCAGGCATCGCCAACAGCCTCATCGTCGACGTGGCCGAGGCCTTCCGCGCCGTCTGGCCGGAACGACTCAGGCACTTAGGCGGCGCTGACTTCGACGAAGCTTTCGCAGAGGTCGTACAAGACGCACCACAGGTGCAGTGGGCGATCGACCACGCACGCTGGTCACTCGGGATCAGCCTTCCCCACGAGTTCTTCCCGGCCTGGGAGCCCTTCAACATCGAAGGTCTGGAGGGGCGAATCGAAGCTCCTATGCTTTTCTGCATCGGCGAGGACGGCATCAATCAGACCAGCCCCCGCAACCTCCAGCTGATGCGGCGGTGGATCGATGGCGTTCGAACGCCGACCACGGAGCATGTTTTCACGCGGGCCCGCGGCGGCGCCGCCCACTGCCAGATTGGCGCCCTGTTTCATGCCCAGGCGGTCATCTTCGACTGGCTCGAAGCGACAATCGACACGGGAAGCGACGCTCGAGAGAAGTCGCGGTCCCTGGGTGCTAGGGCATGAACGGATCCTCGCTCATCGTCGAACCAGGTCCAGTAGCGCACATCCGATTCAACCGGCCCGACAAGCACAACGCGATCGACACGCCCTCAGGCAACCACCTGATCGAGGCTCTGAACCAGTTCGGCCAGGATCGAAGCGTTGGTGCGATCGTGATCGCGGGCGAGGGCGAGTCTTTCTGTTCGGGCGACGACCGCACCGAGCGCGACGCGTACCACGAGCTTGACCAGGACCCACAGACCTTGTACGACCGCCTGCCGTATTTGCGCTTTATCTCGCTGGTCAGACGCGTTCCCAAGCCCGTTATCACGCAGGTGCACGGGTACTGCTTGGCCGCAGGGCTCGATCTCGCCCTGGCTTCTGACTATTGCATCGCCTCTTCCGATGCGAAGTTCGGCATGCTCTTCGGCAAGCTGGCTGTGATGGCGGGAACAGTGCTGCTGCCACGCCACGTCGGCCTCAAGCGAGCCAGCCAGCTGTTGCTGGACGGCGACATGCTCAGCGCAGACGAGGCGCTGGAATGGGGTCTGGTCACCCACGTCGTGGCGCGAGACGACCTGGCCGCCTTCGTCGACCAGCTGGCTGAACGGGTCGCCAAGGTCGCGTTGGCCAACTTCGCGTACTTCGGTCTGATGAAGGCGTCCCTGAACCGCGTCTATTTCCCGGCCCTGGAAGAGGACGTCCGCCACCTCGCCGTCCTCATGAAGCTGCGTGACGCATACAAAATCGCGACCCGCGAGAGGCCGCCGCATTGATCGCTGCACTGGAGCATCCGCCCGAGGCGCCGCTCCCGGATCGGCTTGTCTTTCCCCAACTACTCGAAGAAGCCGCTGGGAAGGATGGCCGACGCCCGTTCGTTACCGATGTATTCGAGCATCGCATGACTTACGAGGATCTCCACAGACGTTCCTTGGTTTGGGCAACTGCACTGGAGGATCTCGGCGTCAGTCGCGGCGACACAGTCGCCGTCCTTGTCCGCAACTCCGCTGAGGCGCTAGCGCTCTGGCTCGGCATTGCCTGGCTGGGTGCGATCGAAGTCTCGATCAACAACGAGTACCGAGGCAGAATGCTGACCCACGCCTTGAACACCTGTGGCGCGAAGCTCGGGATTGTCGAGGCTGACTTCCTGACGGCCATCGCAACCGTTGGTGAGGGCCTGGAATCGCTGCGCTCACTGATCGTCATCGGTGAGGAAGGCAAGGGTGTCCCACTCGGGCGTCTGAAGGTGTTCATTGCGTCCGAGGTCCTAGTCGTACCCAAGATCGTCTGGGATCGCAAGCCGCCCGCCCCGCACGACATCGCCTGCGGCATCTACACATCTGGAACCACGGGCCCCTCTAAGTGCGTCCTCTTGCCGTGGGCTCAGCTCTACGCGAGCGCCACGGGCACGCTGCCACCGGGGGACCTCGATTCCGGCGACTGCCTCTACATCCACGGCCCGAACTACCACATCGGCGGCAAGGCACTGCCCTACCTGATGGCGCTGGTCGACGGCCGGGTCGGCATCAGGCCGCGCTTCAGCCGCTCCAAGTTCTGGCCGGACATCGCCCGCTTCCAAGCTACGGTGACCACGCTCGGCGCCGCGACGACGAAATGGATCCTGGATCACGAGGCCGAGCCCGAGGAGCCACGAACCCTCCGACGCGTGATGATGGCACCGCTTACCCCGCTCTCCTCTAAATTCGCGCGGCGCTTCGGTGTCCAGACCTACACCTGCTACAGCATGACCGAGCTCAGCATGCCCTTCGTAGGGGTGGAGTGGGACCAGGAGGAGTGGCGCAGCTGCGGTCGCCTTCGTCCCGGCTGGCCCGGATACGAGGCCCGACTCGTCGACGAGCACGACTACGAGGTCGAGCCCGGCAAGGTGGGGGAGCTGGTCGTGAGGACCCGCGCCCCGTGGGCGCTAACTGCGGGGTACCTGAACGCCCCCGACAAGACGGCCGCCGCGTGGCGGAACGGCTGGTTCCACACCGGCGACTGCTTCCGGCGAGACGAGGCTGGCAACTACTACTTCGTCGATCGGCTGAAGGACGCCATCCGCAGGCGAGGCGAGAACATCTCGTCGTACGAGGTCGAAGCGGAGGTGCTTGCCCACCCGGAAGTGCTCGAGTGCGCTGCGGTCGCCGTCCCGGCCGACGACGGCGAAGACGAGGTCAAGGTCGCTGTCGTCCTTAAGCCAGAAGCCAAGCTGGAACCCGCTGACTTGGTCCTCTGGCTCATCCCTCGGGTGCCCCGCTTCATGGTCCCACGCTACGTCGAGATCGTCGCCTCCCTGCCCAGGACCCCCACTCAGAAAGTGCAAAAGTCGGCGCTCAAGGGAGTCGGGCCCTCGGTGTGGGACCGCGAGGCGGCCGGCCTGGAGGTCCCCAGATGAGAGACGCGCGCGCGAAGCACGTAAGCGGCGACGGCAAGCCCCTTCGGCCTCGACGGCAAGACGGCACTCGTCACCGGCGGCAGCCGTGGATCGGATACCAGATTGCTCGGGGGCTCCTTGAGACCGGCGCTCGCGTCTACATCTCCGCCCGGAGCTCCGAGAGCTGCGCTTCGGCCGCCGCCGACCTCTCACGCTACGGCACTGCGCCGCCCTGCCCGCTGACGTCTCCACTTCTGCGGGCGCAGGGCGCTGGCCGATGCGCTTGGAGCTCGGGAGCCGGCCCTGAACGTGCTCGTCAACAACGCCGGCACTACCTAGGGCGCTGACCTTGCGACCTACCCCGAGGCCGGCTTCGACAAGGTGATCAACCTCAACCTGAAGGCAGTCTTCCACCTCACGCAGGCACTCCTCCCGGCGCTGCTCGCGGCGGCAACCGACGATGACCCGGCTCGGGTCATCAACGTCGGCTCGGTCGAGGGCATCGGCATCCCGCCCTGGGAGAACTACGCCCATCCGGCCAGCAAGGCTGCACTGCACCACCTCTCACGTCACCTCGCGGCCAACCTGGCTGCCCAACGGATCACTGTCAATGCGATCGCGCCCGGCTTCTTCGAGAGCCGGATGACCGAGTTTCTCTTCCAACCGGGACGCATCGAAGGCGTCGTTGGTGGGATACCGCTCGGTCGAGCTGGGACCTACGAGGACATCGCCGGCGCGGCCATCTATCTCGCCTCGCGGGCCGGCGCCTGGGTCACCGGCGTCGTCTTGCCGATCGCTGGCGGCAGCGTTACGGCGACCGCCAACCGGCGTCTTGCTGACCCTGGAGCCCGCCAATGCCTGAGGCCGTGATCGTCGCCGCTGGCCGCTCTGCCATTGGGCGAGCGCATAAGGGCCACCTTGTCGGCGTGTGTCCGGACGACCTGGCCGCCGAGGTGACCCGGAAGGTGCTGGCCGCCGTCCCGCAGGTCAGCAATGTCCCGATCGACGACGTGATCTGCGGTTGTGCGCGACCCGTCGGCGAGCAGGGATTCACGCTCGGGCGTGTCATCTCGATCCTCGCGCGGCTGGAGGCGCCCGGCTGCACGGTCAGCCGTGTGTGCGCCTTATCGCTGCAGAGCATCCGAATGGCCGCCCACGCGATCCAGGCCGGCGAAGGTCATGTCTATGTCTCAGTCGGAATCGAGTGTTGTCGCGCTATCCGGCCGATAGCCGGGGCAGCGACGCGCGGAATCGTCGGCTGGTCGCCGGCAACGGTGAGCACCACCCCGACGTCTACATCGCGATGGGCCTGACGGCCGAGAACGTGCTGCTCGTCGGCGGTCTCCTCGGCCACGGTGAAGGTCCAGTGGTTCAGGTAGCCGAGCAACCCGGTGTCCAGGTCGAACAGCGCATCCGGCAGGTCGAGG
>Ga0070737_10004197_pt1 | contig 14725 bp, 12 predicted proteins | sample Coa_R1_10_FD_66438 | JGI IMG/M metagenome (GOLD analysis project Ga0070737, IMG submission 66438) | Surface soil microbial communities from Centralia Pennsylvania, which are recovering from an underground coalmine fire - Coalmine... | ecosystem: Environmental > Terrestrial > Soil > Unclassified...
GGAAAAGCTGGAAGAAAAGGCGGCACTGAAGCAGGCTGCCAGGGAATTCGGCCTTTCCCGCAGCGAGGCGTATCGCGAGCTGCAAAGAGCAAAATCATAGGGATGGCAATTTGACAATCCAAACAACGCTGCTGGACAATAACGGGCAAGTTGGACGTGATCTGGTCCGCCTCCCTGCAGCGGCTGGATTGCGGGAGTTTTGCCGCCTACCGTCGCAAGGGCAAACCGAATGGCCAAGATCCTGTGCGTGGACGACGAACCGAATATTGTGGCGCTGAAGTGCGCGATTCTGGAGGCGGCCGGCCATCAGATTACCTCCTCAACTTCGGCCCACGATGCCATCGAGAAACTCAAGCGAAACAACTATGACGCGGTGGTGACGGACTGGCGTCTGGGGGACGCCAATGGCCGTTCCATCGTGCAAGCCGCCAAGACGCATTCCAGCGTGCCTGTCGTGGTCGTCTCCGGATACGTAGCGGAAGCCTTCCAGGCGGCCGAACCGCTGGCTGACCTCTATCTGGAGAAGCCGGTCAATCCGGAAGAACTTGTCACCATCGTCAATGAGCTGCTGAAGACCAGCCATCCCGCGACGCGATAGCGTCTTCAATTCGAAATAGAGATGCATGCCCCCGTCGGCCCGCTGCGCTCGCTCAAAGCAAACCTTATCGCATATCGATCACACAAGACCTGAATTGCCCGCGTGCTTAGGAACCCGGCTCTGACCCAATCAACCGCAAAAGTGCGGTTGTTGGCGACCGCGGCCGGATGAGCGTCTCGGCCAGACTGTCAATGGATGAAGGACGACGGCGAGGTGGGCCCGACCCTCTGCCGCAGCGAGACGGTCTGCGCCCGGGAGCCTGGCGGATGGAGCGCGACGGAGGCCGTAGCCTGAGCCAAAATTCGGTGATGCACTACGAAGAGAGCCAACTCTAAGCGGTCCGAAACACCAATCTTGTCGAAGATGTTTCGCAATGCGTTCTTGACGACTTGCTCGCTGGTGTAAAGTTGCGCCGCGATCTCCCGGTTCTTATACCCCTGCACGATAGCGGCAATGATGCGCAACTCCCTCTCTGATAGGCGGTCGCGGACCCGTGCTCCCACCAGGTCCTCGTTGACCTCTACCTCAGAAGAATTGGGACCCTGGAGAAAGGATTGGCCTTGCGCCAGACGCCTCACCGCCTCTACCACCATATTGCCGCTGGCGGAGCGGTAAATTACGCCTTGCACCCCCATCCGCATAAAGTCGGAGGCGTTCTCGGTGTTATCGCAGATGACCAGGACAGCAATTTGCCGCCGCTGCGCAATCTGCTGGATTTCGGGAAGGTAGGACAGAAAACCGGTTGATAGGACCGCTACTCGCGGCCGCAGTTTTTCCAGGGCGTTGAGCATCTGCTCCGGCGTGGACGGCTGTCCCACGATGCGCAGGTCTTCTTCCACTGCCAGAATCTTGGCCACACCTGCACGAAAAATCGCCTGATGGTCAGCGATGACGACATTAATCATAGTGAGAACCGAAGGAGCTCTGTAAATTGCTGCGGCCCATCACTTTCCGCGGCCATGCAGCTCGCCTTGTTACCGCGCGAACACACCACCTCGCGCGGGGAACCGAGAATTACGTAAACCTTACTACCACGAATAGTGATACTTTATACCACGAAAAGCGCTAATTGTAATAGCCCTTTGGTGCTTTTATCGGTTCCCCTCTCTGACTAATTTTCGGCTTGCAGAACGGGTTAGGGTGTGATTTTGAGGTCCAGCTTTGCTTGAATGCTTCGGCCACCGGAGGCTTTTGCGGTGATCTGGAATTATGGCTGCGGTTCCATATCAGCCCACCCCTCCGGCAGATTCGGCGTCGTGCTGCGCTCCCTAGTGTGGAGATGAACTCGGCTCGCACAGCGTTGCAAAGCAAATACTCAAGATGCGATTTTCCCTGGAAAATTACGGCCGCTGGCTGGGCCCGGTTCCGGGTTAACAAGAAGGTTTCCTGCGGACGGCCTCTCGTCAGCGATCGCCCGCAGCTTGTATCATCAAAGTTTGGCGACAACTCTTACATCCTCTCGCATTGAGACCAGGCCCAATTGGGCTGAGGTTTCTCTCTCGGCCCTGCGGCACAATTTCCGCATCGTGCAGCAGCACGTAGGAGCGGACGTCACCATCTGCGCCGTGGTGAAGTGCAACGCCTACGGTCACGGCGTGGAAGAATGCGCTCCCGCTCTGGAGCAAGCCGGTGCGAAGTGGTTTGGCGTGACCTCGACCGATGAGGGCATTGTGCTGCGCGAGTGCGGGATCACCGGCCGCATCCTGGTCCTGTGCGGCCTTTATCCCGGCGAAGAAGAAGAGGCGCTGCGGCATTCGCTGACGCCGGCGGTCTTCCGTCTGGAGCAGGCCGAAGATCTGGCGCGCGCCGCAACCCGCGTGGGGCTCGCGAAAACAGTTGCCATCCATCTGAAAATCGATACCGGCATGGGCCGCCTGGGGCTGCCGCTTAGCGAATTAGAGTCGTTTGCCGAAGGCGTGAAGCGCCTGCCGCAGATTGAACTCGAGGGCGTCTTCAGCCATCTGGCATCTTCCGAGGTGCTGGATGACGAGCACACGGCGCGACAGATCGAGCGCTACGACGCTGCTCTGCGTACCTTGGCCGGCCACGGAATACATCCTGCGCTGCGTCATTTGGCCAACAGCGGCGGCGTGCAGGCGCGACCGAACACCTGGCACAATTTCGTGCGGCCCGGGCTGCTGCTTTATGGATATGAATACCCGCTGTCTCGGCGCGACAGCTCGCCGGTGACTGATGTGCTGCCGTTGCCACTGAAACCGGTGCTCTCCTGGAAAACGCATATTCTGGGACTGCGCGATGTGCCCGCCGGTCAGCCGCTGGGCTACGGCGGAAGTTATGTGACTCCCGCGCCCGCGCGCATTGCCGCCGTCTCGGTGGGCTATGGCGATGGACTGTCTCGTAAAGTGTCGGTCTGCAATGGACACACTAGCCCGCTTTACGATTTGGATCCGGCGCTACCCGGGGCCCCCGGTTCGCGCCGCTCTGGCACGAACTGGGGTGGAGCAGTGGGTCGCGGCGAAGTGCTGGTGCGGGGGCAGCGTGCCCCCATTGTCGGCCGCGTCTCGATGGACCTGACGCTGATCGATGTCACCCGCATCCCCGGCGTCTCGATCGGCGATGAAGTGGTGCTCATCGGCCGCAGCGGCAGCCAGCAGATCACCGCCTGGGAGCTGGCGCACTGCTCCGACACCATCGTCTACGAGACGCTCTGCAATCTCTCCAAACGCGTTCCCCGCCGGCACGCGGAGTGACCGCACATTCGGAGTTCAAGTACGCCCGTTATCTCTAGCGGATCACACTGCCGTGTGACTGGCGTCGCTGAAAATCCAACACCCAGCTTTCACAATCCTCCGCATCCATGGTGTGAGGTTTCCATGCTGGGAGCGCCGCTCAAGTGGCTTGCTGGTAGGAAGACAACTCCCCAAATTTCTAACCCTAGTCTGATAAAAAGCAACTTTAGACGGTACCTTGGCCGCGGTTGGTATGGAGTCGAAGACGACTCGTCCGGTATTAGGGTCTGGTCAAAGGAAGCTGCCGAAATAAGAATTACACCCGATGTTACGAAAGTGGTCTTTGGATTTATTTCGAACCATTATCGGTGGACTGGCAGTCCGCAAATTGTGAAAGTTGCCAAGGACGGCAAAGACGAGTTCACACTTAGCGTAACAAGCGGCCATACTGTGGCAACCGTGAACTGCAGCAGCAACAGCCTCATTTCTATCCGCACGACCACCCTAAAGCCCTCCGAGTTCATCCCGACCTCCGATAGCCGCGCCGTAGGAATTTGCTTGGATCAACTGATGATTGAGCCTTGTCGGGTACCCGCTATAGGCGAGGATTCGGAGAATTTGCTTCGCACCAGAGAATTGAATCCTACCGGCATGCCTGTCACTCTGCAGGTAGAAATTACTTCGGCTTGCAATCTGAAATGCAAAATGTGCATCAACCACGCCGCCACCAATCCGAAACTTTGGCCGCTAAGCGCGCACATGGACGCGCCGGTGTGGGAGAAATTGCGCCCGGCTCTACCGCATGTGGAAAACCTGTTCTTTATGGGATCCGGCGAGGTCTTCACCCACCCTAAGTTCTTAGGGTATCTGGAGGAAGCCGATCGCTTGGGAGTGCGAACTGATTTCTCTACGAACGGTCAGCTTCTCGACAGTGACGCCATCGACAGACTGGCTGCTCTGCAGAATCTTTCCCGCATAGCGGTGTCGGTCGATTCACCGGATCCCGAGATTTACCACCGCATCCGGGGACGGCCGCTGGCGCCTGTGTTATGCGTGCTCAAGGGTCTGGGACGCCAGTCGAGACTGGCGGACCGTGTTTGTGTAGTCGCCGTGGTGATGGAGAGCACGCTGAGGAGCCTTGCGGATTTCCCGCGTCAACTGGCCGAGATGGGGATTAAGCACCTGATTTTGCGCGGCTTATTGGACTACGATTTCACTCTCGGTGAAGAAAGTCCGGCATACGACCAGGATGATATCGAGGTACTTAGCCACATCAAGAATGAGTGTCGGCTTTGCGGCATTCACCTCAGCCTACTGCCGACCATTCCCGCTGAGCTGGTGGAAGTCTCCGGCGATGATCTGCATTGGGCCTCAAGAGCCGAGGGTTCCCAGGACTGGGGCAGCTTATCAGGGCCGGAAACCAAACAGTGTTTCGATCCCTGGCAAAGGGCGGTGGTTACACGAGATGGCAGTGTTTATCCCTGCGAGGCGTATGGACAGTCATCCGGCGCGGTGGGGAATCTGAAGCTACAAACGTTGGAAGAAGTGTGGCGCGGCGAGTTGTTCACGCAGTTCCGCAATGATTTGTTGAACGGCCAGCAACCAGCTTGCCTAGACTGCGTCAGGCGGCAAACAGGACCTCACCCATTGCTGAACTATGCGGCGAGTATCGTATGGAAAGAATGCTGGTTCTCCGAAGAAGAAGTCAATGTCCGCGTGCAGAACATCGGCACATTCACATGGACCAAGGGCACGCATCTGTTTGTGGGAACCTCGGTGGGACGAGATCGTTTGAACTCGATCTATTATCATCCGAGCTGGTTGACGCGCAACCGTCCCTGCACGTTTTTGGAAGACGAGATTGCCCCCGGCAAAACAGCGACATTCCGGTTTCGGATCGCTTCCCGCAACAGCGAGGTTCCGGAGCGTTTTCAATTGGTGTTCGAGGGGCGGCTCTGGCTGCCAAATACTGTATTTGAAATTCCCTTCAGGAAGCCTCGGTGACACTGGAGTCTCGCCGGGTTTTTACCCGCGGGGTTACGCCGGCTTATAAAAGCTCAGCGAGGCATCCCCCTGGTCCAGGCGCCGATAGCGCAGCAGCGCTCCAAAGTGATCGCCGGGATCGAATTTCTTCTCGTGCTCGGCGATGACGATGCTGGAAGGGTATAGCAACCGCGATTGCGCCAGGTATTCCAGCGTCTGCGGGTAGGCGCCGCGCAGGCGATAAGGCGGATCGAGAAAGGCGAAATCGCAGACCACGCCTCGGCTCTCCAGCAGCGGCAACGCTTTTGCAACTTCGCGCTCGTGCACCTCAAAGCCTTCGCTGATTCCCAGCGCCGTCAGGTTCTCCCGCAGCAAGCGCGCATGCTTTTTTGCCGATTCGACGAAGTACACCGTGCGCGAGCCACGGCTGAGCGCCTCGATTCCCACCGCCCCGGTTCCCGCATACAGATCCAGCCAGACGCTGCCGGCCAGGCTGCGCGCGGCTGCGAGCACGTCAAACAAGGTTTCGCGCAGCCGGTCGCTGGTGGGACGCAGATCGAGTCCCGGCAGCGAACGCAACGGACGGCTGCGGTACTGTCCGGCTATGACACGCATAAAAGCGGCAATTAGCAGTTAGCAATTAACAACTGGAACTCAGCCTTCAGTATTCAGCACGCAGCCGACTCGGTGTTGAGTTGCAAGTTGCTAGTTGCTCCCTTTCAGCGCCTTCGACATGAACGGCAACACCACCTCTTCCATCCGTTCCCGGATGTGGTCGGAATGGTTGCCGTCGTATTCCGAGTACTGGTGTTTGACACCGAGCTTCGTCATCTGCTGATTGAGTTGCCGCTCGGTGGGCAGCAGGTCATCCTGGCGCCCGACATCGAAAGCCAAGGCAGACAGCCGCTGCCGGCCCGCGACGTACGCGGCAGTAATCTCGTCCAGCATGTTCGCCTTCCACAGGTCGATCACCGGGGGCACCGGCCGGCCCGCGGCATCGAATGGCCAATCCACACCGAACGGCGGATTGTGCACATCAGGAGAGAACGCCGCGGCAAACGCCAGAGCTCCCTGCGGGCCTATGCCGTCCTCAACGATCTGCTGCAGGTTCTGCGCACGCTGCGCCGTCACCACATCGCTGCGAAACTCCTCCGGCGCCCACACCGTGCAGCACGGACTCATACCGTAGGCCGCACTAAAAACGTCAGGATGCAGCATGCCCAACCGCAGCGCGCCATAGCCGCCCATGGAGTGCCCGGCGATGCCGCGACTGCCGGCCTTCGCGATGGTGCGGTAATGCGCGTCGATGTAGCCGACCAGGTCGTGAACGATGAAGTCTTCCCATCCTCCTGAGAGTTCGGAGTTGGCGTAGAAGCTGCCGGCGAAGCGGTTGAAGCTGTTGGGCATGACCACGATCATCGGCTGAATCGCGTGGTGCTGCAGCAAGCGGTCCATCATCTCGGGCAAGCCGACATAGTCGGGATTCATCCAGCCGCGGTCCGTGCCGGTGTAGCCGTGCAGCAGATACAGCACCGGATATCTCTTCGATCCCGATTCATAATCCGGCGGCAGATAGATGGAAACGTCGCGATCGGGCGGGTCGCCAACTATGTTGTTCTCCAGCGCTGCGCTGTGCACCTTGATGTGGACGAGTTGTCCGTGGGGTTTGAGATTGCCGGCGGCTGCGCTCACGACCGCAGCTAGCATTGCCAGTCCGAGAATCCAGGATCGCGGTTTCATGTGTGCTTCGGAAAGCATTGCCGATTCCAATGCCGGCGCGGACGGCCGGCAACTTCTAAAGTGTATAGAATGAAGCCGGAGGTCGGTGCGGAGTAAATGAGGAGCTGGTCGGTCCCGGCGGGACGATTGCTAGGCGTGGACATCCGCATCCACCTCACCTTCCTGTTTCTGCTCGTCTTCGTGTGGTTCACGCAATCGGTAACCATGGGCGCCGCGGGCGCGATGCGCGGGCTGGCGCTGGTGGTTATCATCTTCGCCTGCGTGGTGCTGCACGAGCTGGGACACGCGCTGGTGGCCCGGCACAGCGGCGTCACCGTTCGCTCCATCATCCTGCTGCCGATCGGCGGGGTCACCCTGATGGAAGATTCCTCCCTGCGTAGCGATCCCGCGCGCGACATCCGCATCGCAATCGCCGGCCCGTTGGTGAACCTTCTGATCGCCATCGCCTCGGGGGCTTTCATCCTGCTGTTCCTACCGCAGGCCAAACTATGGGCGCGTCCCCTCGTTCATGCCGGCGACCTGCCGCGGGCGCTGTTTTGGGGCAATGTCTTCCTGGGCGCCTTCAATTTGCTGCCCGCCTATCCCATGGACGGCGGCCGGGTGCTGCGCGCCATCTTCGCCGAGCGCATGGAATACGTGCGCGCCACGCGGCTGGCGGTCACCGTCGGGCAGGCCTTCGCCATGTTGTTTATCTTTCTCGGAGTGTGGAACACCTGGCTGATGCTGATTGGCTTCTTCCTCTTTGTCGGCGCACAACTCGAGGACCGCTCGGTGGTCTTCCAATCAGTGCTGGAGACCGTGCGCATGGAAGACGTCATGCTCACCGGCTTTTCCACTTTGTCGCCCGCCGACACCCTGGAAGACGCGCTGCAAAAAGCGGTGCACACCTTGCAGGACGATTTCCCTGTGGTGCGCGGCAGCGACATGGTCGGAGTCATCAGCAAGCAGCGCATTGTGGAGGCGCTGCGCCGCGGCGGCAACGGTTATGTGCAAGCGGCCATGGTGCGGGCCTTTGACATCGCGCAGCGCACCGACTCGCTGGCCTCGGCGTTTCGCAAGCTCGGCAGCCGCGGTCTGGGCATGATCCCCGTCGTCGATCAGGAGCGGCTGGTGGGCATCGTCACCATGCAGAACCTGATGCACAGCATGGCCCTGCTGGCCGAAACCCGACGATTACAGCGCCGGCAGGAGAACGAGTAGGCAGTTGCCGGTTGCCAGTGGTCGGTTGGACACTGCGGGATGTCCTGTTGGATCGAGCGGCCTCGAAACTCGAAACTGATTCTTCACCTGCTCGCGCTCAGCGTTTGCTTCTCCGGTAGGCAAAGCGAAGCCTCACAACTTCCAAGGACTCCGTATGACCGTGCCGAAGAGCGGTCATGCGCCTGCAGAACTTCCAACCAAACACGGTAGCCGCCTCTCATTTGCGTTGATTCAGGCGCCGGGGTAAGGTATTGGAACTCGATTGCGATGCACAAGGGGTATGGCCCTCGGCCAGTGAGGAGGATGCGTGTTTTCGCTGGAAATTCCCATCAGTTCCACAGGTGGTCACCCGAGCTTTCAGAACAATCTCCCCGATCCCGTTACCTCAGGCAACGATCTTCCACCCTTCAAGTTCGAGCTGGAAAAATCAGCCGGGCGCGTGATGGGCGGCAGCTACGGCAAAGAGGCCACGGTAGAGCAGTTGCCCATCTCGAAAGGGATTGCCGGCGTCTCCATGCGCATGGAGCCGGGAGTCATGCGCGAGCTGCATTGGCACGCCACCGCGGCGGAGTGGGCCTACGTCACCGAAGGCCGCGTGCGCACCACGGTCATCGATCCCCAGGGTTGCGCTGAGACCAACGACTTTGAGCCGGGCGACGTCTGGTATTTTCCGCGCGGTCACGGCCACGTGATCGAGACGCTGGGCGAGGAGCCGTGCCACTTCATTCTGGTCTTCGATAACGGCTACTTCTCCGAGTTCGGCACCTTCAGCATCAGCGACTGGATCGGCCACGCCCCGACCCGCCTGCTGGCCAAAAACTTTGGCCTGCCGGCCTCGACTTTCGACAACTTTCCTAAGTCTGAGGTTTATTTCGCCAAGGGCAAAGTTCCGCCCGCCGTTGCCGCTCCGCCGCTGCAAGGCTGGAAGACGCCGCCGCTCACGCACAAGTACCGCCTGCATTCGCAGAAGCCGTATGAAGTCTTCAGCGGCGGCCGCGAATGGCGCGTGGATAGCACGCAATTTCCCATTTCAACCACCATGACCGGCGCGGTGCTGGAGATGGAACCGGGCGCCCTGCGCGAATTCCATTGGCATCCCAATGCCGCCGAGTGGCAGTACGTCCTCAGCGGCCAATTCAATGTGACGCTGTTTGGCTCGCGCGGCCGCTGGCGGGAAGAGAACATCAGCCAAGGCGACGTGGCCTACATCCCGCAGGGTTTCGGCCACTCCATTGAAAATACCGGCAGCGACACGGCGCGCATCTTGATCGTGTTTAACAACGGCCATTACCAGACGATCGATCTGTCGCAGTGGATCGCCGGCAACCCGGCGGACATTCTGGCGACCAATTTTTCGCAGGATGCAGCGCTGTTTGAGAAGTTCCCGCGCAGGGACGTGTTTCTGACCGACGGCGGCACGTAAGTGTGCCGTTCTTTGTTGAGCTGGGTAGGCTGCACGCCTGAAGGCGTGCTCCACCCGGCATACACCAACTTAAATTTGCTCTAAGGAGTGGCGGCGCCTGCCGACCGGGCGTTTTGCCCCCGCCCTACTCTGGCGAGCATGGCATACACCGTTGCCAGCCCCGCGGCAAAGAGCAGCAGAAACAGGCCAATCACGCTCCACTGTGAGCGGACCGGCAGGTCATTCAGGCGCAGAAACGGCCTGACATAGGCGGTGCGCACTGCTTGCCGCAGCAGCACCATGACAACCAAAGTTCCCGCGGTGGTTAGGACCGCCAGCCGGGCATGCAACAGGGTCTTCTCGGTCCGGGCCGCCAGCAGCGCGTGCATCACCGCAGCCAGCGGCAGCAGCATGCCAAGGCCCACCAGGACGGACGCCCACACGCTACCGGTGAATAAGTCCATCAGCACAGGCCGGGGCAGCGCCAGTAAAAACCACATCCCGGCGATGTAGTTCAGCACCGTGGCGGTGACGAACCATTGCGATCCCCGCGCCAGCAGCCACTGTCCATACTCCGTCGTGCGCTGCCAGACGCCGGCCGCAAAAACCGCGAGCCCTGCGATGGCAAATGCTCCCAGCATAAAGTGCAGGTAGCGCGGGACGAGGCTGGGCTCGCCCCAGTTCAGGTTCGCTCCGGCCGCGCTATGCCGATACATGGCGAGCCAGCGCTGGGGCGCGAGCATCAGCGTGAAATTGTTGACGTAGATGAAGCCAATCGCCAGCAATAAAATCAGCGACAACCATAGCGGGGCGCTGCTGCCAGGATGCGATTTGCTGTAATACAGCCCATAGTAAGCCACGATAAGCGCCGGAATGACCGCAATCCAGAAGACGCCGATCAGGATGGAGCTGGTGTAGAGCAGATTGCCATAGAGGACCTGGACGAACAGCAGCGCCGCGACCCCTAGCGTGATGGTGAAGGCCAGCGAGATCGGCAAAACTCGCACTAGGTCAGCGGCGAGTCGCCCGGCGAGGGCATCGCGTTTGCGCCGCAGGGCGCAAAAAGCCGCGATGGCGCTGCCTCCGACGGTGAGATTCATCGCCACCAGGTGCAGCAGAAACGTGACCAGCAACAGCGTGAGCATCAGCCACACCGGTCCGGGAAGCGGCATCGGATCAGGGGTGGGAAGCGGGATCAGGTTGCTCATCATAATTGGTCCGCAATTCGCACGGTGTTACTCGCCTGCGCCGCTCTGCAGGAACTGCGCCAGCGCCTTGCGTTCGCCGTCAGTTCCGTGGAAGGGCGGCATCCCAGGGTTGAGTAGATCCAACTGCTGGATCATGCTGTCAATGGCGTCGGCATCCGTTCCCCCCAGGTCCAATGGCCGGAACTTGCCGGCCACCGTGTGGCACATCGAACAGCGCTGCCGGAACACCTGGCGGCCCAGCGCGACCGAGGTGGTTGCCGGCTCGCCCGCAACCGGCGACAGGGACGCGAGATACGTCGCTAGCGCCACACGGTCCTGCTCATTTCCGGCGAAGGGCGGCATCGTCCCGCGCAGCAGGGGAAGGTGTTGCAGGACGTCGGCGGCGAACGCGCGGTCCCAGCCGTGTACGCGCGGCGCCATCGCCCGATATCCGTTTACGCTGTGGCACGCTCCGCACTGGATGGCGAAGATCTGCCGACCCTCGCCCAGCTCATCGCCAGGCCTCGAGTCCATCCACTTCGCGCCGGCGGCAAAGCCTGCGGCGTCAATACGCGAAAAATCAGCCACGCGAAGACCGTTCGCGTAAATGTAGTTGCCGATGACAAACGGCTTGCGCGCTACCTCGCGCGTGTACTCACCCGTGCCCATGATGACGAAGCCGCAAAGCAGGATGACGGCGACCATCGGCGCTCGCAGCCATGCCGGCCGGGCGACGGCAAACAAGGCCGCCAGCACAAAGCCCAGCGCCGCGGCGAACTCGCCAAGGTGGATCGTGTGCCGCATCGAGGGCAGCACAGTCGTGAAGTAGGTCTTCGCCTCCGGCGGAAATTCGGCGAAGTACCAGCGCGCTGGCAACACCAGAAACAACGTGCCCAGCAGCACCCACATCCCGGCGTAGCGGAGCACCCGCTCGCGCACCGGAGGGGCGAGGTGCAGTCCCGTAATCAGCCCGAACATTCCCGCCAGCACTACTGCCATGCCGCTCCTCAGCACCAGCGAAGGCCAGTAGGTCGGATTGAAAAATCCGTCCCAGAAGGCGTGCGTTTGCAGCCACCGGCCGGGCATCAACATGTAGGTGATAATGCCGTTGATGATGAACAGGCTTGCCCAGGCGGCAACAAAGTACACCCAGCCGATGGCCATGTGAGAGGCGCGATCCAGCCGGTCCCAGGCGTAGGCGTAAAGCAGCGCCGAAGTGATCTCGACAAAGAAAAACACCCACTCGATGGCCCAGCCCCAGACGAAGGTATGAATCAACGACGACGTGGCTTCGGGACTGACCAACCCGATGGTGAACCAGATTCCGACTCCGGTCACCGCGCCCGCAACCAGCGTCAACAAGGCGAAAAACTTCGCGTGGCTGCGCACGTAATCCAGCAGGGCGGCGTCATGGCTGCGGTTGGCCTTGTGCTCCAGCAGGACCAGGTAGGCCCCGCCGCCGACCGCGAAATGCGAGATAAAAACGTGCACCACCGCGACCAGCGCAATCAGCAAGCCGCCGGGAAACCCGATTTGCCATAGGGGATAATTCATCAGCGATTGTCTCTGCCTCGTACCACTTTACCTAATGACCAACATGCGCGCCGGATGCACAGCCTCGCTGTGACGGAGATCACGACAAGGCGTTCGCTACTAGGTACTGGACGTTTCCGACCTGGGGTCGTCGCGCTCGACCCAAGCCGCCCGTTTCCTCGTGCGTCGCTGTGTCAGCCCTTTCAGGAAGGAATCGTATAATCGTGCAAGGAAGGGGCTCACCAACCGCGGAGGGATGTGTGAGCGGTTGAAACAGGCGGTCTTGAAAACCGCTATACCCGAAAGGGTATCGGGGGTTCGAATCCCTCTCCCTCCGCCAGCCACAAAACAAGCAGGATGCAGGACGATAGCACTCCAAAGCGATCACGCTACCGTGCTGACCGGCTTGGCGCGTTCGATACGCTTGCGCTGGCGAGCGCTGTTCATCACCTCCCACAAATCGCTGCGCCGCTGCACATTCAGCCAAAATTCGGGGCTGTTGCCGAACACACGCGCGAGAATGAGGGCGGTAGCCGCGGTGATGCTTCGGCGGTCATTGCAGAGTTCATTGACGTGCTTGCGTTGAACGCCCATGGCCTCGGCCAGCGCGGATTGAGTCAGACCCAGGGGCTGCATAAACTCCTTAACCAGAATCTCGCCGACCGTAGCCGGTTTGCGCTTTGTCATTAGCATGGTTGACCTCATCGATAGCAGTGGCCGTCCAGATAAACACCTCTCGCCTCGCCACGGCTGCCGTCCCAGCGAAAAACCAGGCGCCACTGATTGTTGACGCGGACCGCATGGAGGCCCGCCAGATTGCCCCGCAGCTTTTCGAAATGATTACTGGGCGGGACCCGCAAGTCCTGATCGTTGACTGCGTCGTCAAGCATCTGGAGCTTGCGGAAGAGGCGGTCTTCGAGTTCGGGTGGTATGTGCCGCGACCGCTTATCGTGGACGAAGAACGCGCGTAGCCACTCGTCCCGAAAGCTCACGATCACAATGCTGCTCCATTCCTATACCTATGTACCACTCTCTGGTACACATGGCAATCAATTTAACGGGAAAGGTTCCTACTTCTTCTCCACTTCCAGCTCCAGGCCTTTGACTTTGCGGACGACGACGTGGTCTCCGAGCTTGACGCGGGTCGAGGAGTGGGCGTTCCACAGCTCGCCCAGGACGAAGACCTTGCCTTCGGGGTCGATATCGGTGCGGGCCTCGCCGATGGCGCCGACGAGCCCCTGTTCGCCGGTCACGACTTTGGCGCGGCGGGCGCGCAGGGCGATGCTCATCAGGAAGACGGTGATGCCGCCCATGGGCAGGCTGACGCCCAGCGCCGCCCACAGGTTGACGCGCATCTGCGGGATGGGACCGTCGACCAGCAGCAGGCCGCCCAAGGTCAACAGGGCAACACCGCCCAGGCCGATGATGCCGTGGGTGCCATACTTGGCCTCCAGGACGAAGAGCACAAACGCCGCCATGATGAGGGTGAACGCCGCGTAGCGCGTAGGCAGCAGGTTCAGGGCAAACAGCGCCAACAGAATGAAGATGGTTCCCACGACGCCGGGGACGATGGCGCCGGGATGATTGAACTCGATATAGAGCGCCAGGGCGCCGATGGCCAGCACAATGAAGGCGATGTTGGGATCGAGCAGGAAGTCGAGGATGTGCTGGCGCAGCGTCATCGGCATTTCGTCAACTTTGGCGCCAACCAGGTCGAGCGTTACCGTTTTGCCGTCGAAGCGCTTCACGGTGCGGCCTTCGAGCTGGTGGAAAAGATCGTCCTGGTCTTTGGCGACGATGTCGATGAGGTGCTGCTGCAGGGCCTCCTGATCGGTCCAGGATTTGGACTCGCGCACGGCGCTCTCGGCCAGTTGCACGTTGCGGCCGCGCGGGCCGACGAAGGAGCGCATGAAGGCAGCCGAGTCGTTCTCGACCTTGCTCTTCATGATGTCGTCCATCTTCTCGCCGCCCAGCATGACGGGATGGGCCGCGCCGGTGTTGGTGCCGGGCGCCATGGCCGCGACGTCAGCCGACTCGAGAATGAAAAAGCCTGCCGAGGCGGCGCGGGCGCCCTCCGGCGCGACGTAAACGATGACCGGGACGGGCGAGGCCAGGATTTTCTGGATGATCTCGCGGGTGGTGTCGGCCAGGCCGCCGGGGGTGTTCAGCTCGATGAGCACGGCGTCGGCGCCGGTCTGGCGGGCGTGCTCGATGGCGCGGTCGATGTACTCGGCGCTGATGGGCTGAATGGTGTCGTCCACACGAATCTTGACGACGGTACTCGCGGACACGCTGCTCGACAGCAGCAGTATGAGCGCAGCATAGAAGAGTGTCATCCTGAGCGGAGGCGCGCTGCTAGCAGCGCGCCTCCGCTCAGGATGACACTCTTCTA
>Ga0070737_10004198_pt1 | contig 14722 bp, 11 predicted proteins | sample Coa_R1_10_FD_66438 | JGI IMG/M metagenome (GOLD analysis project Ga0070737, IMG submission 66438) | Surface soil microbial communities from Centralia Pennsylvania, which are recovering from an underground coalmine fire - Coalmine... | ecosystem: Environmental > Terrestrial > Soil > Unclassified...
GCGGCGATCGTCCAGGCGATGTAGAAACTGCCGTTCGCTGCCGCGCCGAGCCAGGCCAGGACAAGCAACGGCAGCACGTTACCGTACGTCTGGCCGAGCAGGGAGCCGACGTAGTCGACAGACGCGAAGCGGACGACCTCGCGGGCGCCGAACTGGGCGGGCGTGCCGGCGACGCCCCGGTCCTTCAGGTAGCGGTGATAGATCAGCCAGTTGACGGCCGGGACGATAACGGCAAGGGGGATGACCCAGGAGAAGAAGATGCCCCCCGAGGGCAGCAGCCAGGCGACGCCAGCGAGCAGGAGCAGCTTGCACACGCCATAGGCCGCGTTCTCGGCGGGGACGACACCAGGATGGCGCAGGCCCAGGAGGGCGGCGTCCTGGAGCGCGAACACCCCCCAGAACAGGGTCCCGGCAATGAAGAGGACGGCCAGGAACGCGGAGCCGCCCAGGAACCTCCACTGTGTGTTCAGCGGTGACAGCAGGGTGACGAACACCACACCGCCGATCAGCGCCGTCAATGACGTCACCCAGTAGCTGCAGCTGATGAGGCGGCCGGCTGACCGTCCAGCGAGGGGCAGGAACCTGGGCAGTGTGTTCGCCAGATTGAGCTGCGCAATGCTGGACACCAGGATCAGGGCGGAGACAAGCGCCGACCCGCGTCCCACCTCCTGCCGGCCATACAGCCGCGCCGCCAGTGCCCAGTAAGCCGCTCCGAGAAGCGATGTCGCGCCGGTATTGAGAATGAGCGCATAGCCCCCGCGGTAGAGCGGATTCCGGAGCGCGCCGAGCACCCTGCCGCGCCAGGTGGGAGCGGGGCGAGCCCTCAGTGCCCGGGTAGTCAAGCCGCTACTCCCGCCCCGGCACCCGCGCCGAAGACATCACGGCGTGAAGGTTATCAGCCTATCGCCCACACAGGAGGCATATCGCCCGCCTGATCCTGGTAAGCTGCCCCCGGCAGGCGCCTCCCCGCAGCGATCAGGCACATCCCCGGAGCGATGACGTCGCGTTATGTGACTGTGCGCGCTATCACCCGGATGATTCCCCGAAGGCCTGATAAGTCCTTCATCCATTGGTTAGCATCCACGATGGCAGGGGGTGTGCGGAACGTGACCATCAGGACGGGTACGACAGCGGCATGCAAGCGGTTATCCTCGCGGCAGGACGGGGCCGGCGCATGGAGCCGCTCTCAGGTAGCTGTCACAAGGCGCTGCTCGAGATAGGCGGCAACACAATTTTGGGCAGGGCTCTTGACAGCCTCGTCATGGCTGGGGTAGGTCCTATCACGGTGGTGACGGGATACCGGAGCGATGACATCACGGAGTTCGTTTCCGCGAACTACCCGGGCGCCGCGGTCCGCTACGTGCACAACGGCCGCTACGCGACCACCAACAACATCGTGTCACTCGCGCTGGCGCTGGAAAGCCTTTCCTACGAGGACGACGTTGTCCTCATCGAATGTGACCTGCTCTTCAGGCCGCATCTCATCGCGCTGCTTGGGGAATACCCAGGTAAGAACGTGGCGCTGGTCGACCGGTACCGGACCGGCATGGACGGCACCGTGGTCGCTGCCGAGAACGGGTATGTGACCCAGGTGTTCCCCACGGCGGCCCAGGGAGCGGACTTCCGCTTGGGGGACAAGTTCAAGACGCTGAACATCTACAAGTTCGACAGGGAATTCTGCCAGAAGACGCTGAGACCCATGCTCAGTGCGTACGCCGAGCATGTTGACGACAATTGTTATTACGAACTCGTCCTCGGCATGCTCGCCAACATCCCGGAGCACAGGATCTGGGCCCGGGTCGTGGACGAGTCGGACTGGGTGGAGGTGGACGACCCTAACGACCTGAGCGCCGCCAGGTTCGCTTTCGACACACAGCAGCGGGCCAAGATACTGGACCGCTCGTTCGGCGGCCACTGGTCGTTCGGCGTCCTCGATTTCTCGCTCCCGCGCAACGCCTACTTCCCGTCGGCCGCCATGCACGCCGCGCTCCGCCACAGCATGCCGGACGTCATCACGGGGTACGGCTCCTGCCAGGAGATCCTCGACGAGAAGGCGGCGCTGTTCCTCGGCTGCACGCCGAACTACGTCCGTCTCCTCAACGGCGCGTCGCAGGCGTACCCGATACTGCGGGAAGCCTGGGAGGGCAAGTGCGTCGCGATCCCGGCGCCAACTTTCGGCGAGTACCCGCGGTGCTTCCCGGGCGCCGTCTGTTACCAGGATTCCCCGGGGATAGACAAGCGGCAGTTCGAGCGGTGCGCGGGAGCGGCCGGGCTGATGGTCGTCGTCAACCCGAACAACCCCTCCGGCACGGTCGTGCCCAGCCATGAGATCTACGATCTGGCAGCCAGGACGCCGGGGACCATGTTCCTGGTGGACGAATCATTCCTCGCCTTCACCGGGCAGCCGTCGCTGGTCAGGCTGCTGGAGGAGAAACCGCTCGGGAACGTCGCCGTGCTGACGAGCCTCGGGAAATCACTCGGCGTCCCCGGGCTGCGACTCGGCTATCTCTACAGCCAGAACGTCCCCCTCCTTCAGGTGCTCGACGAGCATATGCCGATCTGGGGTGTCAACGCGCTTGCCGAGTTCTTCCTCGAGCTGACCATCAAGTTCCGCGGCGACCTGCAAGAGTCCATCGGGCTCACCGTCGCTGAGAGAACCCGGATGCGCCGTGAGCTCGCGAAGGTTCCCCTGATCCGCCGTGTCCACGACAGCGGCGCGAACTTCCTGCTCACCGAGCTCCATGGTGATGATCCGGGAGTGGCCTCGTCGCTGCGCCAGGAGCTGCTGGCCGCCAGCAGGATCGAGGTCAAGGATGTCTCAGCCAAGTACGCCGACCGGCGCCCGCGGCTCCGGCTGTCGGTGCGGACGCGGGAAGAAAACGACCTCCTCCTGCGATCCTTGAGCGCGGTGGCTGGGCCATGACGTCCCGCCAGGCCCGCAGGTCCGGTCCCGGCTGCGTCAGGATCGGCGCGCAATGAGAAAAATGCCAGCCCGCCAGGCGCGGAACCTGGCCGAGGCCCGTATTGCCGCAGCGGCGCGGCGTGTCACGGTACTGAGGCCCCGCCTGGTGGAGCGGTTTGCCGCTGACCTGCGCGAGCTGCACGATGCGCTGGAGCGCACCGGCCTGCGCGGCCATTACTGGGTCTGGAGCGGGTTGCTCCTTGGGTGGGCTCGGGAAGGGGCCATCCTGCCGCATGACAGCCTCGATGCGGACTTCGGCGTGGACGACCGGGATTTCCGCCGGCTGGTGAATGCCGTACCGGCGATCATCAGGGCTGGCTTCAGATGCGACAGGCGTTTCGTCAACAACAACGGCGATGTCACGGAACTGACGTTCCTGCGTCACGGCGCCAGCTTTGATTTCTTCCGGATGTTCCCGGATGGCGACCGCATGCGCTACTTCATGTACTCCGCAGAAGGAGAGGATGGCGCGGTCGAGGTGGAGTCGTCGATCCCGGCGCAGCCGGTAGTGCCGTTTTCCTTCCTTGGCCGTGTCTGGCTCAAGCATGCCGATCATGAACGTGAACTTCGCGCGATGTACGGCTCATGGGAGATCCCGGATCCGGGATGGTCGTATCTGGAGGGGCCGCACATCGAGGCCCGCCGCAGGTGGCAGCACCCAGACTTCCACTGGCGCGGCGGATCCGCAGCTCTGGCAGACGGCCTGGCCCGGGCATCGGTCATCAGCAGGTGAACGCATGCGTCCTTGCCGTGATCGCAGGTCGCCCGGCGGAAAGCGCGCGGCGCGAGAGTTGATGAGGGGCGATGAGGCCTGGTAGCGGTGACCCGTGTGTGACCAGCCCGGTGCCGCGGGCAGTGTGGGAATCGCTGCTGCGCTCGGACCGGGACGCGGCGGTGAGCCAGTCACTGCCCTGGCGTGACGCCGTTTTCGCGAGCGGCAGGTACCAGGATGTGAGCCTGTTGTACGAGTTCGCATCCGGGCGGCAGGTCATACTTCCGATGACGCGGCCCCGCTGGCAGCCGCAGCGGGCGGCGGTGGTCGCGTCGTGGCCCCACGAGTGGAGCGTGGGCGGGCCGATCAGCCAGGAAGGCCGGGTAAGCCCGGCCGAGGCGGCGGCGGTGCTGGCCGATGTTGCCCGGCGGGGGACGCTGGCGGCAGCGATCACGCTGCGGTACAACGCCGACCGGAACTGGCTGAGCCAGGCCGGTCAATTCCGGGTGGAGAAATACGGCTGCTATGTACTTGACCTGCGGGGCGGCTTCGGCCATGTATGGCAGCACAAGTTCCGTGGCGACGCCCGCACGGCGGTGCGCAAGGCTGAGCGGTCCGGGCTCGACATCGAGGTTGACCGGTCCGGTGGGCTGCTCGGGGTGTTCAGCGACCTGTACGAGAAGTCCATACGGGATCGCGCGGCCAGGCTCGGCCAGCCCCTGTGGCTTACACGCCTGCGGATGAACCGGGCCGCCCCCGCCGCCTTGCCCCAGATCAGGCTGGTCGCCGACCACTTCGGGAAGGACTGTGTCACGTGGGTGGCACGGTCCGGTGGCCAGCCTGTCGCTGCCCTGATCGCCTTGCGGTTCGGCACTCATGCGCATGGCTGGCGGGTCGCCGTGGACAAGAAGCTCGCCCAGCCGGTACGGGCCAGCGAGTACCTGCACCGGCTCGATATCGAGGAAGCCTGCCGGGAGGGGTACAGCTTCTACAACATGGGCGGCGCCCCCGAAGGATCACCGCTCGCCAGGTACAAGGAGAAACTCGGGGCAGTACTGCGGTTCACCCATGAGCTGCGCGCGGAGAGCCTCCCGGCCTGCGCCTTCCGCGCCACACGGCAGTTCTCCGAGGACCTGGCCAGGAAGGCGCTCCGGTTGCAGGGGTGACGGCGGCCCTGGGGCGGGCGAAGGGCAGATACGCGGTCATTACTGGATGACAAGTTCCGTGCTATGGCACGGTCGGCGATACTTGTGCCGCGCTCGGCGGTATCCGTACCTTCGGCACGAGCGGCTGCACCTCCGGCGGCAGCTCGTAGACCACTGTTCCCGAACGGTCGGCGATCAGCGTCCACAGCGGCGACCGGGCCAGGGAAGACCGCAGTGTGCTGAAACTGCCGGGCCTGGTGTACATGTACGCGTTGTTGTAGGCGACCATGCTGGGCGTGACGACCACGTACGCGGGCCTGATGCCATCGGTCTGCTTCAGGGCGACATCAGCGATGATGGTGGCGATATCGGGCGTGGCCGGCTGTGCGTCGAGCAGGCTGTAAGGGCCGAAGATCGGTTCCAGCGGAAAGAGGTTGTACCTGGAGGTGTCGTCGAAAGGGCCGTTGTCGAGGGCGGCGTACACAGGTCCCGGGACCGCGGTCCGCTCGAACGACGTAATCGTGGCGACCTCCGTGCTGGACATCCGGTTGAACGTGTCATCCCCGAAAAAGGAGGGGAAAAACAGTGCCAGGACGACCCCGAGCGCCAGCGGGGTGCGCAGCGCGCCGCGCGGGAGCCTGGCACCCGTGCGGCGAGGCCACCGGACGGTGCGTGCTATGGCCCGGGCTGCCTCGGCGATTCCGTGCACGAGCGCAGTTCCCGGCAGAAGTCGCCCGCGATGGTGGGTCCCGCGGGTTCCCGTGAGGGAGTCCGCGGGCGCCAGCACCATGGCGGCGAGAGCCGCCGTCCAGGGCAGTGAGAACAGGTACACCCGGAGGATGCCCTCGTTCCCGTATGCCTGCAGGACGAGGACGGCCACGGGCGAGAACGCGAGAAGGAGCAGGGCGGCGATCGGGAACCCTGATCGCTGGTGCAGCCAGCCCGCGACCAGGGCAAGGCCCCACATGCAGACCGAAAGTATCTCCGCGCAGCGCTGGATTATCTCCTGGCTCACCGGGACGTGCCCAGCGGAGAACGCCGGCGGCGCAACATTGTCGAAGAAGTTGCCGAGGCCTTTCAGTAGCCCGTATGTCTGGTTCACGTAGGTGAAGTGCGGCAGCAGGTAGCCGACGGCGATGGCGGCCAGGAGAATGGGAAGCCAGCGGGGCCGCAGCAGGCGGAAAAGGGCCAGGGCGCCGAGCTGAACCGCCAGGATGTAGGGGGACAGTTCGTGCGTGAACGTGAGGACAAAGTAGAGGAGGCACAGCGCGGAACACACGAAGCCGGGGCGCCTGGGCATGGAGAACGGCATCGTCGGGGCATTCCGTTTAACACGGTTGGCAGCACGCGGACGACTGCCCGGGTACAGTGCTGTGGACAGCCAGCGCACGGATATGGCCATGATGCCCAGGCTGAAGAGTATCCCCAGCGACTGCGGCGAGAAATAGTCCTGGGCGATCCAGTTGCTCGCCGGATAGAGAAGCAGCGCTACCCAGCGCTGCCGGTGGGTAAGCGGCAGCGCATCGTATATCAGGCGCAGAAGAGGGAGGGACGCGAGTTCAATGACAAGCTGGGACCACTTGGCGTAGGCGAGCAGGCTCGAGACGCCAGCCACCTTCCCGAACCAGGCAGCCAGCGCGAAGAACCCTGACCAGTTCTGGTAAATGTCGATACTGCCGTTCAGCGCACCGTGCGCATTGACGTACTGAACGACTCCGATCGTCTTGTATAGCCACGAGTACCGCCCCTGCGGGTAGACGAGCGGAGCGGTCCCGTACAGCATGACGACCAGCACGACCGCGTGCACGGACATCCGCCATGTGGACGGGTGATAGCGGGCCAGTTCAATCGCGGCAGACACGACAAGCAGCGCGATCCCGGCGTAGAAGACAACCGGGAGTGCCGCGGGCAGCCCATACGGGCCGAGCGCCCGCGTGTCCGTCCTGCTCACGCCGAGTGCCCACAGCGCGAGGGCAGCCGGGACGAGGAGGTCTGCGAACTTGAGCGGGAACCGGGCGATGCCAGGGTCGGCCGCCGGCGGGCTCGGCTTACTGAGAATCCGCGCAGAATTCACCTGGTGGACCCTTCAGCGCCCCGCTCCAGCGGTCGGCCATAGATGGCTTCCTGCTGGGTTGTCATGTTCTTCCCCGGTCCTGCGGGTGCGGGTTTCCCCACTCCTCCTGGTCCTCCCGGTCCTCCAGACGGGGGCTTCCCCAGTCCTCCTGACGCGGTCTTCCCCTGCCATCCTGGCGCGCTGTTCCCCGGTCCTCCTGGCCGGCCCGATCCCGTGGGCGCGGTTTTCCCAGATCCTTCGGGCGTGAGCTTTCCCAGCCGCCCCAGTAGTCCTCCCTGCCCTTCTGGCGCAATTTTCCCCGGGTATTTCCGTGCGATTTCACCTGAGGTTTACCGTATGGTTTCTCCCAGTTCTTTCTCCGCGGCCACTGCCGTGTCTGACGGGCGGCCGCACCTGGCCGGCGCCGGTGCCCGTGACGGCGTGCGGCGCCGGCGCACAGCCCGGCCAGGCTCAGCCATGCCTCGGCCTGAAAGAGGCTTACCGGATGCCACATCCTGGCCCACAGCATGATCATCGCGAGGAGCGTGAGGACGGCCAGGCTGAAGACCATGGGCATGGCTGCCTCGGACCAGCGGGCCATCCCGGGCCAGTTGCTCACGATTGCGCGCCCGGGGACGAACAGGGTGAACCCCAGCGTCAGCAGGAGCCGGGACGGTCCTGACCCGTGTCTGTCAACCAGTACGAGCAAGCCCACGGCGATCAGGCCGGCGAGCACGTCGAGCGCATCGCCCAGACCCGCTGCCGGACTTGGGTAACCCGGGTGTCTGGTAGCCACCTGCCCAGTGTGGACTACGTTATCCGATAGCGCAGGCCGGAAGGGCAAACCATGGCCCTTACGGGCAAACCGTGCTGCGCTGCGCCGGGTGCGCCGCCACCCGCGACGCTAGGGTGTCACTGGCGTACGGCGCTGCGGTAGCTCCCGAATGGTCGCGGTAGATCCCGGATGAAGGCGCACATGGTAAGGCACAAAGCACGGGGGGGCAGGACGCGGGCGGCGGGGCGGGTCGCGGGCGCCCTCGTCGCCCTGGGGGTGGTTGCGGGCCTCGTGCTGTGGGGCCTGAAGCCGGCTGCGCCGGCGCGGGCCGCGCATCCCGGCGTGCCTTCCGGATCGGACGGACCCGCCGCACCGGCATCTTCGTCCCCCCGCCCGTCGCTCGCTGCTCCGTCATCCCTCTCGCCTCCGGATGTCACGGGTGCGGGCTGGCGCCTGGCGTTCGACGCGCGTTTTCCCGGATCCCGGCTGGACACGTCGGTCTGGGGCACCTGCTATCCGTGGGCCGGGACGGCTTCCGGCTGCACCAATTTCGGGAGCCCGGAGCACGAGTGGTACCTGCCGTCCCAGGACCAGGTATCGGGCGGCGTCCTGCATCTGGTTGCCCAGCGCGTCCCCACCCAGGGCCGGGCCGCCAACGGCTCGCCGGAAGAGTATGCCTGCCGCTCCGGCATGGTCACGACCTACCCGAGTTTCCGATTCAAGTACGGGTACGTGCAGGTCGTCGCCCGGATACCGTCCGGCGCGGGCCTGTGGCCCGCGCTGTGGCTCGCGGCAGCGAACCTCAAGTGGCCACCGGAGATCGACATCCTCGAGCACTGGGGGCCGCCCAAGGAGCGCACCGGGGTTTACTTCCATCCGCTCGGCGCGGGCGAAGCAGAGGCGCACCCGGCGACCGCTGACCTCTCGGCCGGCTGGCACACCTTCAGCGTGAACTGGACCCCCTCCAGTGTGACCTGGTTCATCGACGGGCACGCGGCACTGGCCGTCGGCCAGCACGTTCCCCATCAGCCCATGTACTTCATCGCCAACGTTGCCGACTACTGGCTCCCCCCATCTGGCGGAGGATGTGACGGTGCCCTGCTGATCCGTTCCGTGAAGGTGTGGCAACGCTGATCGTGGAGATGAGCTGAACGCGGACACGGTGGGCGGTCGCGGCACGGCACATGCGCTCCTGGCACGAGACCGGTGCCCGCGGAACTTCCTGCGCCGGCAGGCGGGGCCCGCCCTGGCTGCCAGGGCCGCGTGCGCGCGTCAGGCCCGGGCAGGCACAACCCGGCCCTGGCCCAGGAGCCAGCGCGGGTTGGCCGCGATCCGGGTACTGCTTGATACGATCCGGGTACCGCTTGATAACGGTACGGTTAAGAAGTCCTCGCATGGACTGGTGCTGATTTATCTTTTGCAGTGCCTGCATGGACGTGTTTCAGGTTGTATTTAACTCAAAGGGAATTTTGTCCGTTTGTCGCGATCGGCGTGCGGAGAGTGCTCCCGCATGATTACCCCATGCAGTCATTGCTGGGTGCGGGAAGCCGGGCGGATAGGTGCCAATTCGTTACGAAAATCATGCCGGGGGCTGTCAACCGCCCCGTCAGCCTGCGCGTCTAGTTATTACCCGGGTGGCCGCTCAGGTGTTACCCGGGTGGTTACTGTTTGCCAGTTCTCGTTCACCGGACGGCTCGCCACAACCGGGCACCGAGGATGCGGTGAGCCCCATGGGAGAGGAGTCCAGTGGGTTTGCCTTGCCTGCTGTCCTTGCCGTCGGTCAGCCCGGCGGCACACGTTCACGCCGCGGCGTCCCGCTCAGGTCCTGACCCGCAGCCCTTGCCTCACGGCCCGGCGCTGAGGGCGGCACGGCCGTGACGGCGCATGCGAACGGTGCCGGTTCGCCGCGCGTCTCGGTCGTCATACCGGCACTCAACGAGGCCCGTAACCTGCCCCATGTGCTGGCCCGGATGCCGGCGGACATCCACGAGATCATCGTGGTGGACGGCCACTCTGTGGACGGCACGATGGAGGTCGCCCGGAAGCTGCGCCCGGACGCACGGCTCGTCATGCAAAACCGCAAGGGCAAGGGGAACGCACTCGCCTGCGGGTTCGCGGCCGCAACCGGCGACATCGTCGCGACGATCGACGCGGACGGCTCGGCCGACCCCGGCGAGATCCCGCGGTTCGTGGAGGCACTCGTCGCCGGCGCGGATTTCGCGAAAGGGTCGCGTTTCACAGGCAATGGCGGCAGCAGGGACCTGACGCGCCTGCGCAGCCTGGGCAACCGGATGCTCAGCGTATTTGTCAACGTGCTCTATGGCACCCGCTACACCGATCTCTGCTACGGATTCAACGCATTCTGGCGGCACCACGTCCCTGTTCTCGGCCTTGACATCACATCGACGCCGCCCGGCGGGGGCTCGCTGTGGGGTGACGGTTTCGAGGTGGAGACGCTGATCAACATCCGGATCGCCGTGGCAGGGCTGAAGGTCGCTGAGGTGCCAAGCTTCGAGCACGCCAGGATCCACGGCGTGAGCAACCTGAACGCCTTCGGGGATGGCATGCGCGTACTGCGCACTATTCTCGCGGAGCGCCGTCGGCGCCGCCGTGCCCGTTCCCTGGCGGCCGCCGCGCGGGCCCCGGAATCACTCCTCCCCGCGGTGGCTGCCATGGGGGCCGGGGCGCAGGCCGGCATCCTCACCCCGGGGGAGCACGAGGCCGGGATGCCGTGCCAGGAGAACATCACCCCACAGAAAGCTCAGTGAGTGAGCTGCTGCCGTGCCCGGCGGTACTGGCGCCAGCCAAACGCCAGCAGCCTGCGCCGCGGTGACAGGGCCCGGGCCCCGGGCCTGCGGCTGCCGGAGGCTCCGCCGAGCCACGCTGCGATCACCCGCGCATCGTCGCCGGCCCGGATCATGAGCCGGGAGAGCGCCAGCGGGTGATCCCGGGGGGAACAGAGCGAGTTGCCGACGGCACAAGCCGAGTCAAAGCCCGCGGCACCGACGAGCTGCCGCACCCTTGCGTGCCAGTAGCCGTGCGGGTATGCGAAGCTGCGAATGGGGTGCCCGAGCGTCTCGGCCAGCAGGTCACGGCTGCGTGTCACCTCATCGGCTACTTCACGCCAGGGCAGCAGGTCGAGCTGGCGGTGCGTGTGGGAATGGGCGCCGATCTCCACCCCCGCGGCCTCCAGGCCGGCCAGATCCGCGGCGTGCAGCATGGCGGACGGCGGGCACACGCATTCCCAGCGTTTACCGGCGAGCGCGCCCGTGATCACGTACAGCGTGCTCGGGAGCTTCCGCATCGCGAGGGCGGGCATCGCGTTCTCGGTGAAATCGGCGAAACCGTCGTCCACCGTGATGAGCACAGGCCGCTCCGGGAGCCGGGTCTTTCCCCGCAGGCCATCGGCGAACTGGGAGACGGTGAGAGGGTGCCGGCCGCTGGCGATCACCGCGTCAAGGTGGGCCGCGAAGGTCGCCGGGCTGACCGCGAAGGGCGCGATCCAGCCGGGAGGGTCGGCGGAGACCGAGTGGTACACCAGGATCGGAACCGGGCTCAGCTCAGGCCCTGCCATCGGCCTGCTCCTGTACCGGGCGCCGTGCCCGGTTGCGCAGTGACCCCGCCAGGTAGCCGGCCGCCGTGGCGGCCAGGCCGGTGATGATCGCTCCCGCCCGGCCAAGGCCGGACGGGTCACCACGCAGCAGATCGGCCACGCCGCGGGCCACGCCCCGCGGCAGGGTTCTCGTAGTGTAGTGACGCTCGGCTGACAGCCCGTCACCCGCGCCGACACTGGCTGCCACCACCGCCTTGGAAAGCCCTTCGGCAAAGCACCGGGACCGGAAATAGGAGAACCGGCAGCGGCTCTCGGGAACCAGGTGCCACGCCACGGCCCTGTTGTCGAAGAGCAGCACTGATCCGGGAGCGCGCTGCCGGAGCCTGATACACAGCTCGGTCTCCTCGCAGCCGAGCGGCCGCCGGTCGCCGGAACGTCCAAGGCCGCTCCGGAACCCGCCCACGAGATCGAAGACCTCCCGCCGGAACGAGGCGGCGCTGCCCATCAGGTTGCGGACGGGTGCCCGCCTGCGCGGCATGCCGGTGTAGCTGCACCCGACGACCCAGTCGAACTCCCCGGGGAACCAGGAGGGGCGTGCGGTTTCCCAGCGGGGGAGGACGAGGCCCCCGACTCCCGCGACGGCGGGGTCGGCGTAGGAATCGGCGAAGAACTTCAGCCAGTCATGCTCGGCGACCGCGTCGTCGTCGAGGAACGCGATGATGTCGCCGCGTGCCCTGGCGATGCCGGTGTTCCTGGCGCCCGACAATCCGCGTGCTTCACGGTTCTCCACGACCGTCACATCCGGCAGCGCGGCGGCCAGGCGGTCATGGAGGGCCCGGTTGTGATCAACGACGACCACGATCTCGTCACAGGGCAGGCTCTGGGTTCTCACCGAGCCGACGGCGGCGAGAACCTGGTCCCAGCGCTCTTCCGTATAGGCGCAGATCACCACCGAGATACGCGGGCTGGCCTCCGGTGACGCTGGCTGTCCAGGCACGGACAAATCCTGTCCTCCAAACAGCAGGCGAAACGACGAGAGCCATGGTAAACCGATGAGGGTCTCAAGCCATCTATTAAGCGTGCAAAGTATGCCAGTCTTTACATCAGCCAACGGGACTGCCGGGCTGCCTGAGTTCACGCCGGTTCTCGTCGGCGACCTGCACCTTGATGCACCCCTGCCTGACCTGGCCATCGAGGACAGGTACCAGGCGGCGCGCCTCCTGACCTGGCTGCACGACCGGCCCCTCGGCGAGGTCCTGCTTCCCCTGGGCGAAGGGCCGCTCAGCGCCAGCCGGCTCGCGGCGCTGGTGTGGCCCCTGATCGCCGAGCGCGTCACCGCACACTGCGGAAATGACGGCGTTCCCGCGCCTGACCATCTTCCTGTGGCCGGGCTCCGCCGCGATGAGCCGCCGCCCTGCCAGGGGCAGGCGGCGGGCGATGTGACGATAACGGTGGTGATCGCCACCCGGGACCGGACCGAGAGCCTGCTGCGCTGCCTGACTGCCCTGGCCAAGTCGGGCCACTCCGCGTTCGACGTCGTCGTCGTGGACAGCGCGCCCCGCAGCGACGGCACGGAGCGTGCCCTCGCCCGGCATCCCGGATGGCCGTTCCCGCTCCGCTACGTGCGCGAGACCCGGCCGGGCCTGGCGCTCGCCCATAACGCAGCGCTGCCCGCGGTCACCGGGGAGATCGTCGCGATCACCGACGATGACGTCGAGGTCGGCCCTGGGTGGCTCACGGCCCTGGCGGAAGCCTTCACCGAGGCCAACGCCACCTGTGTGACCGGCCTGATCCTTCCGGCGGAACTCGAGACACGGGCGCAGATGCTCGTCGAGGAGTCGGGCGGGTTCGGGCGGGGATTCACCCGGCGCGTCTTCACCAGGGACATGCCGGACCCCGAGCCGCTGTTCCCCTTCACCGCAGGGCGGTTCGGATCGGGGGCGAACATGGCGTTCCGTGCTGACTGGCTGGCGGCCCGGGGCGGGTTCGACCCGGCGACCGGGGCGGGCAGCCCGGCACGGGGCGGGGACGACCTGACCGCCTTCCTGCGGGTCATCCTCGACGGCGGGACACTGGTGTACGAGCCGCGGGCGGTCGTGCGGCACTGGCACCGGCGTGACTACGAGGGGATGCGCCGGCAGGCGTTCGGTTACGGCATGGGGCTCGGCGCCTACCTGACCGCGTCGATATGGGCACGGCCGGCGCTGCTGGGCGCGATGCTGCGCCGGGCCGTGCCCGCCGCCCGTCACCTGCTGAGCCCGGCATCGGCGAAGAACGCCGGCCGCGGGGACCGGTTTCCCCGTGAGCTCGTCTGGCGCGAGCGGGCAGGGATCCTCGCCGGCCCGTTCGGCTACATGGTGAGCCGGTGGCGGTACCGCGGCTGCACGCCGGGACGTACGAGCATGCCGGCATGACAGCGGCCGCGTACGTGGCGACCGTGCAGCGGCGCCTGGCCGGCTTCTCGCGGCGGTCCAGGGCCGCCGCGGAGACCGCGGTGGCGCGGGCCGTGCTGCCGGGCGGCTGGCGCTGCGGACGTGCCCTGCGGACCGTCACGGACATCGCGGTGTTCATCGTGCACGGACCGCATGGCCAGGACGCCGTGCTCAAGGTGACGGCAACCAAGAGCGGCACGGCCGTCCTGCGCCGGGAGCGTGACGTGCTGAGCCAGCTAGGCTCGGACGAGCAGCTAGGGGAGTGGCGGACCGTGCTTCCCGCCCTGCTGGATGCCGGGGATGCCGGTCCTGGCGCCTTCCTGCTCACGAACCGGCTGCCCGGCATGGATGGCCGCGACCTGTCACGGGCGGCCGCGAGCCGCCTGACACTGGCTATGGCCGACGCGATCGCCCCGCTGCACTCGCGTACCCGGGTACCCCGGAGGGTTGACGAGGAGCTGCTGGACCGGTGGGTGGATCAGCCCGCGGGACGGATCAGGGCGGCCCTGCCCGTGGGCAGCGCCATCGGGCGCCTGGCTGGCACGCTCCGGGCGGACCTGGCGGGCCGCCTGCTCACGCTCGGCTGGGCACACGGCGACCTTCATCCGGGAAACCTCCTGGTCAGCGCGGATGGGCGGGTGACAGGGATCGTCGACTGGGGCGGGGCATGCGAGCAGGACCTGCCCGCTGCCGACCTCGCGTTCTGGCTGCTGGCGGTGGGCGCTCCCGGTCAGCCACGGGAACTCGGTCAGCGGGTCGCCGACAGACTCAGCAGCGGGCGGTTCTGGACACCGGCTGAGAACCGCCTGCTGGACAGCGCAGCGGCAGGCGGCCTGGCCGCCGGCCGGACGCTGCTGCTGATGACATGGCTGCGTCATGTGACCAGCAACCTGGCGAAGTCCGAGAGATACGCCAGTAACCCGCTGTGGCTGCGCTGGAACGTCATCCCCGTCCTGCGCCAGGTGGCTCATGAGTGAGCCGCCGCTGATCGCCGATCTGCTGGGTGACGCCGGAACTGTGGCGGCGCGCCTGCGTGAGACGCTGCGGGACGGGCAATGGCTGGACGCGTACCTCTTCGCCGCCGGGCTGA